>OFGE01000036.1_pt1 | contig 142848 bp, 120 predicted proteins | sample 1521681 | NCBI WGS metagenome assembly OFGE01 (sample SAMEA3504093, study PRJEB24116) | mouse gut metagenome | biome: mouse gut; feature: mouse-associated habitat; material: faeces | place: Denmark | collected 2011 | reverse complement strand
CATAATCAGGTGAATTTTTGACTGAATTTGAGTTAAATCTCATGCGCCAGCCCTGTAGCATTATTAAAAGCCATCTCATAAATTTTAGATATATGAACCGAAGAGTAATAGTTGCTTTATTTTTCATATTAGCCGGATGCGTCTATCTTTCGGCAAAATCGAATGTTATGGCCGATGTGGTGATGGCCGACGGCCAGAAACTCAATAATGTCGAATTCAATATCCCTAAGTCGTGGGACAAGCAGGTTAAAGTGGCGGTCGGTGGCGAGGAGAAGAAATTATCTGCCGAGGAAATAGAAAGAATAGTTTTCTGGCATAAAGATTCTCCTGAGCAGCAATATGTGCTTGTCTATAAGGAGGAGGGGAAATTCGACCGCAAACGTAATGAGATAAAGGGTTTTGGAAGTAAATCGTGGTTTACTGTCGAGGCTGTGGGCGAACACCTTGTGTGGCTTGTGGAATATCTGAAGATTAAGCCCTCTGCATCGAAAATGACGATTCAGGTTGCAACAAAACCCAATCATTTTTTGAAAGCTGGGACTGACATAGCTGTGGAAATTCCCGATGACAACTTTTTGCGTGTGGGGAAGTGGCTACGCGAATTCCTTGCCGATGACAGCGAGATTGTAAAAAGAATCTCTGACAAAGGCTATGAGGATCGCCGTCAGGCCTTCCGTCATGGTGGTAACGTATATAATCCGTTCCTTTATGAATTGATAGCTGTGGATTATACCCCCAACCTTTAAACGAATAACGGCTACCTCTCAAATTTAAGTGATTTAGATGAGATAGCCGTTATTGTCATTGTAGCGGTTTCAGCGTCTAATACCTCGGCTGAACGTTTGTTTTAGGCGTTGCCATTGCTCTTTGAGCCATTGGAACACACGGGTGCCGTTGATGTGGAGGTGAAATTTGTTGTCAGTGGGGCTGCGCTTGATTTGCACCTCTGCGTTGGATACATCGAAATCTTGACTATATGTTTCCGAATGGATGGTAGCTCCTTGATTGAAACAGCGGGGCTTTTGGTCAAGCAAAACACGTGTTACAGCGTCCGACAAACCAACCTCACGGCATTCCCTCGCAGCCTCTAACAATGGAAGCACATCGGGGAAGAATGTGTTGAGGTCGGTTTCCAGATAGTTGTGTATCCGGATTGTGGAAGCCTCACTATCCTTTTGTCTGCGTAGGCTGTCGGAGAGGTTGGATATTTCACGGTGTAAATCCCGCTCCCGCGCCTCTGCACGGTCTTTCATCTCGCGGATTTCATTATCCTTTCTGACAATCTCGGCTTCAAGCCTCTTGGTCTTGCTCCCGGTGAATATATTGGCGATGTTGCTGACGGCTTCTTTCCGTTGTGCGTCACGCTCGGCTTTGGCTTCATCACGTTCACGCATGGCGGTTTCTGTCTCCTTCCGTGCCTCGGTGGTCTGTGCCTCGTATGCCTTTTTCTCGACGGTCAGCCTTTCGGTGTCCGCTGCAAGATTCTCCCGCTGTGCCGAAAGTTTTGTGGCTTCTTCCGAAAGTCCGGCATTGGTATAGGCAAGCGATTTGTTTTCGGCGGCGAGAGAAGAATTTGCCTCGGTCAGTCGGGAGTATTCGGAATGTAGTTCGCTGTTTGCCTGCCTGATTTCCTCGTTTACCTGCCTCAACTGCTTCTTTTGAGCGTCAAGGGCGATTGCGCTGCATTCAAGATGACCGACCTTGCTCTCCAACGATTTCTTCTCCTTGTCGAGTTTCTTCTTCTCGGTGGAGAGTTCGGCTACATCCTTTTCAAGTCCGGCTTTCTCCCGCTGGCATTGGCGGTAGTATTCGTGTTGGTCTATGTGCCGGGCTTCCGAACCCCGGATACCTCGCTCCAATCCGTACTTCGCCATTGCCTCGGCATAGAGGTCTTGGTAACGGCTCATCGCCTTACGCTCCATTATGTCGTCGGCACACAGCCTTGGGCGGTTGGTCGGCTTGGTGCGGTAACGCTTCTTCACCGCCGCCTCCCTTGCTTTCTTCTTCCTTTCAGTGGTTACAATCGGAACGACCGCTATGTGGAGGTGCGGTGTGCGCTCGTCCATGTGCAGGGCTGCACCGACAACATTCTCGCTGCCGAATGTGTTACGAACCCACTTGATGTTGTCGGCTATCCATTGGTCGAGTTTTCCGGCGTCGATGATTTTCTGCATATCCTCGTTGTCGGAGGTCATCACCATGTTGAGGCAGCGTACCTGCCGGTCGGAGATTTTCCGGGTTATCCCGGCGTTGGCTATGCGGTGTTCGACTGCCGCCGCAAGCCCGTTTATCCCGTCGGGATATTCGACCAGCCCGTAGCGGTTGAGGTGCGTCCGCTCCGGGTCTGCGTTGTCGGGGTGGGTGGTGCGCTCGATATGCTTCGCTATCGAGTTCAAAGACGAGTTCGCCTTTATGATGTGGAACACTGCGTAGCTCATAGGCGAACGAGTTTTTGTTGCGTAGCAATCGGAGTGTACGGCTTCACATTAAGCCGTTCCGGGGTTTCCAAAGGGATCTCACCCTTTGGCATATTGGGGATATTTTTAGCGTTGTCGCAGACAATGCGGCTCGAAAAATTCCCTAATATGCTAAGGAATTTCCCGCATGGATGTAATTTCCGTGCGCGGCAGCACGGATGGAACTGCTCCCCAAACGAGGGTCGCAGGGCGGTACACAACTGTAACAGGTATAGTGGTACACCGAGAAAAAACATTGATTTCATCATTTCAAATTTAGGGATAACCCCGTGGCACTTTCGGCATTTTGGCACAATCGCCCGTAAGGGTGAAAATGCCAAAGTGCCAAAAATGTCAAGGGTAAATTTAGAATTTGGTGTATGTGCCGTGACTGTCGCGCGAGAAGAAAACGCCCCGTTTTTCACGCAGGAAACGCTTGAATGTCCGTTCCGGTATTCCGTTCTTGGAGGCTATCGCCACGCCCTCGGCGGTGGTGAATTTGTCAGGCAGTTCCGACATCACGGCAAGCTGCACATCGGTCAAACCGTTCTCGCCGATTATGCACTGCACCTTTGCGGCTGTCACGCGGAAATACTCCGTCAGCCGGATTGAACGCTCGACGGTGGCGGTGTCTATCGCCTTTTTCTTCTTTGCCCCGGTAGCCCAATCCGCAACAGCCAGCAGGAGGCAGAACCTTACGGCATAGATTTCGAGTTTGCTCGCTATGGCGGTCTGCGTGTCGCTTTCATCGGCGTTGCATTTGTCGGTGTACTCGTTCTGCCATTTTACAAGGCGGTCGAACGCTTCAGATGCAAACAGCACATTCTCCGGAATTATATTGCCGTTGGTATCGGTTGCCGGAACAATATCCGTCAGCTTGGAGATTATCTCACGCCATGCCGCAACGATGTCGAATGAGGGTGTTTTTCTCTCGCTGTTCCATTTCACTTTGGATTGGTCGTCCGGCACGACAAAGAGGAAACGCTCCATGAAGCCGTTGGCGTTGCGGTTTCCGGCGGCGAGTTCGCCCAGCACTTTGGGCTGGATCGTACCGATGACGCACAGGAACGGATTGGCGATGAACACACCGCTCTGATTGCTCTTGCGGTCGGACATGGCTACCTTGTGGTTGAACACCGACATCCAGAACTCCGATTCGGAGCCGTTGTTGTAGCGGTTGAAGTTCTTGAACCATGCGGCGAGTTCGTCGGCATAGAGGCACAGCCCCCTCGGATTTTCCGAGAGTATGCGGTGGACTGCCTCTGGGGTTACATCCTGCATGGTGAACCGTATGCGCCTCGGCTCGGTGGGGTTGGTGTCGTAGCCGTTGGCGGCTCTCTCTTTCGGCGGCAGTTCCATTGCCGCTCCGTAGCGTTTCATCGCATCGTTGAAGATTGCCGACTGCTCCGCGTCGAAATCAATCAACGGCTGCATGGCGAAACTCAAAGGGTGGCTCTTGTTCGCTCCCGGACGACCGACAAGAGCGACGAAAAGAATGCAATACTCCTGCCAGCAGATATTGTATTCGACCTTGTGGGTGTTGCCTATTGCCGCCGACATAGCCGTGAGCATTGACATGGCGAGATAGTCCTTCGAGAAACCGAGAGTGACGTTTGCCTCGTCGATTATTTCACGCACTTTCTTGGGGAGTACATCGAGAGGGAAAGGATTGCCGATGTTTATCTTTTCGGCGGTATCTTCCTTTTTCATCGTTTACCCCCTTTCTGCGCTGTGGATACAAGCACTCCGATTGCGTTGCCGTCGGTAAGCCGTGCCTCAGCCCATTGCAGGAGTTCGGATTTACGGAAATGGAGCTTTGATCCGAATTTCTGGAAAGGGATTGTTCCCTTGCTCGTTTCCTTGTAAAGCTGCCCTCTCTTTATGGGATAGCCGTTGGCATTGAGAAAAGCCAGCGCACCGTTCATGTCGAGCGATTCACATTCTGGTTTCGCTGCCTCTGCAGCGGTTGAAGCAGATGCTTCCTTTTCGGAGAGATACGCCTCTACCGACCCCCTCACAAGAAGTTTGAGGACTTCCACGAAGGGGAGATTAAGAAAATCAGTCATGTTCATTGTGGATGTGGATTGATTAGTGGTCGGGGAAAGTTTTAGCGCATTGGGCATAGACTTTTCAGAGTTAAAAACGTGTGGATTTTCATCATACAGATGTGGGGGTGTTGTCAAAGGGTTAAAATAAGCCTCACAGCCCTGACTACACCCGGAGGGATAAGGCTGCTTGACTACCGTTAATATAATAATCGGGCAACTGCCCTTTGCCTTGCAAAACAGCGAAAATCATTGAAAATGATTTTATCCTGTTATTGCCACGGGATATAAGGCAATTGACAGGGCTTACACTCGTACTGCCGCTTTTATATACGTCATATACGGATATAATAAAAGTCTATTCTCAATGGTTCTTGCTTTCGCAAGTGGTGCAGTCGACAGAGGGGGTAGCACTGATGTCGCTATAATCATTGTTGCGGTTTTAATCATTGTTCCCGGCATATCGGCTGCCAATGCTCCGTTACTACAAACAAGGAAATTTCTATGATGGTTCGCTGTGTCTGGCTTTGTCCGTGTTATTCCGCCATACGTCCAGCTTTTTCTTTTCGGAGTTCGTTTCCTTGATTGCGCGACTAAATTACAACCCCGGCACGGAATATCCAAATTTTCAGCACCTTGCGACTTGCATTGACTAATGGCTGACTGAAATCGGCTAATTCTCTGCCAGGATTGCTATATTAAGTTACGAAAATTTTTCGGAATTTGCAAATGATGTGTTGATTTCACTGCGCAGGAGGCAGTGCGTTACCAAAATATCCGGCTAATCCAAATGCAAACGCTATGAATCCCACTAAAATTAAGATAATGCCTCCGATTATAAGTGTTAGAAGCACCACAAGCCAAGGATAATGAATTTTTTGCGCCAGTAGATTCATTATCCAACGCATTAGAAATAATGCGAGAACCAATATACTTATAAAAACAACAACCCCCATTTATCAATCGGGAAAATTGATAAGGTCGAAATACATCGCCCTTGTAGGAGAATGTTTGTCTTTATCGGAGAGGAACATAAAGCCGCATTTCTCATAGAACGGCACGGCTGCGGCGTATGCGTCAACCGTGATGAAACGGCAAGCACTTCGGCGCATAGTGGCGAAAATATGCTTTACTTGCAGGAGAATCGCCCTGCCTATCTGCTTTCCGGCATAGTCTTTCGAGATGGCAAGACGACCGATTTTAACTGCCGGATATTCCTTGCGCCGTTTGGAGTTAGCTACGCGGCGGTTAAGACGGTTCCACAGTTTCTTCTCATCGGGGTCAAAAACAATCTTGTCGTTTAGCAGGCTGTAATAAGCAACGGTCTTGTCCGCCTCGTTATCTTCGAGCAGATAGGTCAACGCCATCATCGACTTGTAGTAGTTGACAGCATCGGAAATTAAAAAGTCATTCAAATCGGCATCGCCGCAATCGAATGACTTTATCCGTATATCGGCATCTATCTGCCGGAAAGTGAATTTGTCAAAGTCCATAATTACATCGGGAATGTGCTTATGGCTTTGAACGCCTCATACGCCTTTCTCGCCGCTTCCTTTTCAGCCTTGCTGACGGGAGCGGGATTCGCCATTCTCTTGGCGAAATTCTCAGCGTCCTTGCCCCTTAATACGGGGGTTTCTTTGATAGGTCGTGCCATGTCTGTACTCCTTTGTTGCTTATTAGATTACAAAGATACAACAAATTACTGATATATAGAGTTGTTAAGTCGAGAAATCTTGCAACCTTGATTGCAAGTATGCTGTGAGAGGAAAAAGGACACCGGGTATCCCTCCCAGTGTCCCACCACTAAAATCCACAATCAAAATAAATTTATGACTGCGATTCGTATGCAAAGTTAAGTCTTTATTCTCACTTGCACAACCTTATAACGCTCCGACAATGCGGAAAGTGCATCAAGGCGGCGAGAAAAAACTCAATCTTTATCGTCCTCGGTGTCGAAATTTGTTTTGCCGAGGCTGTTTATCGCCTTTTGTTTGAGAGCGTCAACGACATGGAGATATTTCTCCGTCATTTTGATGCTTGCGTGTCCTAACAACGCGGATACGGTCTTTATGTTCGCTCCTGCGTTGAGCAGGTTTACAGCGAAACTGTGCCGGGCGCAATGCCATGTGATATGCTTGGTTATGCCCGTCAGTTTCACCCACCGGGCAAGATGCTTTCTCGCCGTACCCTTGTGTGGAAGAATAAATATCTTCTCTTTTGCAGGGTCATCGCCTTTGGGAGTGCCTATGAGTTTAAGCAGTTCGTCATTCAGCGGTGTCACAACTGCGGCGTGTGCGCTGCGTCCTGCGCTTTTCTTTTGGGTGAAACGCATTACCATTCCGTCCGTGTCGATATTGGCGAATGTCAGCTCCGACACATCGCAGTAGCGCATCCCGGTATGGCAGCAGAAGATGAATGCTCTCTGCACCTCCCGGTGTTCGCCCTCGTATCGGAACGAAGCCAGCTTACGGATTTCTTTCGGTGAAAGTATCTCCTTGAGCATTACATTCGTGTCATAGACAATGCGGATGCCCTTGCACGGGTTCTTGCGCATGAGTTCTTCCTCCACAGCGTCGGCGATAACTTTCTTGAACCAATGATAGTTCTTTCTCGGCCCCTCCCCGGTGCATTTCTTCCGCAGATAGTTGGTGAAGCCCATTACCATATCGGGAGTGATTGCGTCCATTGGCAGGATAGTCGCATATTTTGAGTAGATAGGATTTTCTGCCAAATACTCTGTGAAACGGATATAGGAATACTTGTATGACTTTCTTACGGATATTGTGAACGCCTCGTTATCGCGGTGCTGCTCGAAATATCGGAGGAAGTTGCTCTCCTTTTCCTTTTTCAGCCGATAGCCCTTGCGGTCTTCAAGCATCTCCTGCTCACGCTCGAAACGGATTTTTTCGGCGAGTTGAAGTGTGTTCTTGTTCTGCTGACGCTCCTGCGCGGTGCGTGGCGCGACCCATATGTAGAGGTTCAACGCCTCGCGGCGGCGTTGGTGTCTGACGGTGTATTTCGGTTTCCCTTTCATCGCCCCTTTGGTATAGAGAACGGGGTTGCCGTCATCGTCATATACGGGAGCCTCCGTCCTGCCGAGATAAAAGTCAAGAGCGAGGCTTGCCCGTCCATCGCTCATGACGTGCTGCACAAGGCGCGGATTTTGTTTGAGTTTGTTTGGTAGTCTGCCCATAAATCTTTAATTTTGTGTTCGTAACGCAAAGGTAGCGACGTGTTGTGAAACACGGAAATCGCTCACAACATCTATTAACAATCGAAACGGCGTGATGTTGTACTAATGTTGTACTATTTGCGAAAATAGGCGCAAAAACAAGAAACTCACCGCAAAAGCCAATCGTCGTAACACGCTGACAATCATTTAATTCATTTTGCTTGGCTTATATCCGTTTTACTATGCTCAAAACATACCTTGCAGAATCCCGACGGATTCCGTTGCGACCTACAGAATCAGAAGGCTTGATAGAACCAAATTACAATAGGTTACATACAGAAAAGGCTATTGTAATCGGGATAGCCGAGAATTTCAATTATCTGTAACATCGGCAACATCCAACTTCTGCAATGAGGTAGAACATGATTTGACGAAAGGCAGTTGATATATCAATATGCGCTATATAATGCTTTCGAGATTGTAATTTGGTTAACGCGCATTGCTACAGATAGTTGCTTATCGAAGTCTTGATTGCAAAGATGCTGTTAGTACGTATTGACGTATGAACGTACTAACGTATTGATGTATTGACGTATGAACATCTGAACGTATTGATGTTCATATGTATGAACAGATGACTGAATGAACTTATGAGCAGATGGGTGTCAAGCCTTATGGATGAATGACCGAAAGGATTGCCGTTAGAAAGTCTTGCTGATCTGCCAATCAGTCAGATGACTGATTGCAGGAACAATCAATCGGTGGAAGATTATTCGAGAGGGTACAACCCAACTATTATAACCTTGATTTCTCGGAATACATCTTTGAAACCATACTTTCCAAGGTTGCCTTGGAAAAGTTCCCTGTCAACGTGGAATTAGCTGATTTAAGCTGATAGCCAATTGAGTCCAATATATCGCTTATGCGTTGGGCTTCTTGGCGAGATTTCGCGGATTGACACAAAATGCTTTTTAAGTCTTCTACCGCTTGGTCTATTTGTTGTTCAACAGTCATAGTCATTCAAATTTTATTTCCCAGGAACCTTTCTTTGTGGCTCCTATACGGCAAAGAAATACACCTTTATTTTCCATTTTCTTTCTCAAAGTCCGCACCTGATCTATGGTCAGATTCAATTCTTCCGCCATCTTGGACAAGGTTATAGAGGGCATTGCTATAATCAGAGACAGCAAATTGCATTGAACTTCCGTCAAATCGCGATTATTGATTGCGTCAATAATTTCTTTGGGGAGTTCTTTGGTTTCTTTGGGATTTTCTTTGGGATTTTCTTTGGTTTCTTTAGTTTCTTTGGCGGAATAGCCTGTTTGTATGCCGTTTCCTCCGCCACTCGATTTGATGGCTTCTTGGGAAGCCACGTTCCTTGTCGGTCGTTTGAAGGTGACGATTACAAAGCCTCCGTCCCAACGCCATGTGGGTTCATCTACGCCTTGTTCGCGGCAGGCATCCATTATACGTTTGGCTCCGGAACCCCAGCTTTCCAGATAGGTTGACTTATACAGGGCTTCAGCAATCTTTAGATTGTAGGGATATGACTCATGCGGCTCCTTGATGGATTCGGGTGAGATTTGAGGAGGGAATATGCCGGGGTTGGCAATCTCTATGCGGTCATCGTAGATTGCTATGCTTCCTGTCAGATTATGCTTCTCCCATTGACGATGGCAAAGACTGTTAATCAATGCCTCGCGTAAAGCGTGATACGGCACTTCAAGCCGTTCCTCGCGCTGAAGGCTGTGGGTTGTAATCTTTCCGCTGAGATTGAGGTGCTTGAAGAAGAAAGCCATACCTGCGTCAAGCAGGTCGAAGAAGTTGCCCTCTGCACGTTGGTTGTCGATAAACTCATTCTTATCCGTACCCAAGAACCGGGCCATCCGAAGCCGGAACTGCGGATATTCATCAATATTGTTGGAGAAAAGCATCACCGCTCCATTGGTCGGATTGCCGTTTTTCAACAGATTCCATTTCGCCAACGTGTCGCCGATCGGCGCACTCATTGCGCTTGCGGGGATTCTACCGCCCTCAACGCCAAGCCGTATGCACCCTCTGATATGCTTCTCATTCAAGTCGGAAAGCGTAACACCATCTGCCATCTGACGCTCCCACGCATACATCTGAGGCTGATGCGCCCTGATTCGTTCATCGTACATCTCGTGCGGCATCACCTTCGTTGTGCTTTCGACTTTATAATATGGACATCCGTGGAAGGTATGTGGACGCTCGCCCCACACCCAGCCATCAAAGTGCATGGCAATCACTTTATTTCCCGGACGGTCAGGCACATCAACATAATGAATCTTCACATCGACAGCGGGCTCTAATCCAGTAATAGCCTTGGCTATCTCTTGCTGTGTTGAGTCCGTAACTTCCTGCCCTAATAATTTAAGTGACTTTGGCGCAATTCCGAAAATCAACCAACCACCATCTGTGTTGAGAAACGCACACGCCGAGTGCATACCGTCTTTAAGTTCGCCGGTAGTCTTCTTCAGTTCCAGAGTCCGTGACTCGTCCGCTGCTATCAGAGCCTTTATATCGTCAATAGTCATTCTCAATATACTTAGTAATGTTTGACAAAATTAGTTCATTAGTTTCCTAAGAAAGAAATCTTCAAAATCTTTGTCATTGAGACTGAATGGCACTTCGAGCCTAAGTGCTTTGCGAAGATAATCATCAATATTTGTTGAGCATCGTTGAATTAATGTTTCGTCTTTCTTTATTAAAGCTCCATGTGCCACTTTTGAACGAGTATCATACCCTAATTTGATGTTCGAGTATATATCAACTCGTTCTTCAGTATTGTTGCCCAATAGTGAGGCCATCCGCTCCGCAACACGATGACTTAATTCTGTTTCTGAATTTGCCACGAGAGCCTCGGCTGCAGAACAATACAGCAGAAGTTTCATGGGTATGCTTGCTTGTCCCCTCGCTAGTGCAATATAAACTGAAGCTAATGCTTTTCTAGAAAGACCAGATTTTTTATAATGTTGTATTTGTGTCGCTGTTTTGTAATCGCCTATTTCATTGAAGCCGTTGTCTTTAATGAAAATTTCCATAATCTTTCCTTGTTCCATTAGTAGCGACGTGGGAATGCTAACAGACTCTATAGCTCCTGTGGCCTTACTATTAATAGTTGAAACTGAGGCTTTAAAGGTACATCCGTCAGATATGATTTCGTTGTATGAATATAAAAAGCCGTCACGTACATAGATAGAATTATCACATATTTCCCATAGACTTCCTACATATGCTTGGATTTGTCTAAGGAATGCAAAGCAGATAGATGTGCCGATGGCGTCAATCTTAGATTGGTCGTATTCTTTACTAAAATCACCTTCGAGGACATAATAAGAAGGAGCATCTCGAATTTCATCGATAGAGTGAAGCCCTAAAGTGTGAAGAGATAAATTGTTAGAGAGTATCATCTCTAAGGTGTTACTCTCATTAGACAGATATCCAGCTTGAAGTGGAATTTTAATTTCTTCATTCTCTAATTTAAGATAATGAACCGCTGCAATAAATAGATACTTCATCTATAGTGTCGATTATTATAATGTGAGTAGTTGGGATTAAATACTTGCGGTAATGAATTGTATTCTATTAAGGATACGATTGGCAACGGTGCGATGCCCTAAAAGATTGTTACAGATCCGTTAATGTCATATCGTCTGCCGTAATACGCGCCCACGCATACATCTGAGACTGATGCGCCCGGATGCTCACGTTTAGTCGTTTCCGTAACCTGCTGTCCAAGAATCTTCAATCCTGTCGGCACAACACCAAAAATCAGCCAGCCGCCATCAGTATTGAGGAACGCACATGCCGAGTGCATACCGTCTTTCAGTTCGCCGGTAGTCTTTTTCAGCTCCAAAGTCCGCGACTCGTCGGCTGCAATCAGTGCCTTTATATCGTCGATAGTCATAGTCCTTTGTGTATTATTAAAATGGCAGTTCTTCTTGAGCCGTTGTGACGGAACTCTCCACTACTGGTTGGATTTGAGATAATCCATAGAACGTAAAAATTTTATTTGCCTTTGCTAAGACATCACCATCTAATAGAACAGTATTCTTCGAGTAGTCCTTCCAAAGCATTTCGATATATGATTTTTCCATTTTGCTAAAATGGGTCAATATCTTTATAACTTTAAGAGCAGATTCAATATTTTTGGCATTTAACAACAACCTTATAATATTACAACAATATGTACCGTGTGTTCTATCATCGGCAAAAATAATTTCTGCAATACGTTGTGCCACATACCGCGCATCAAGATTATGAGCTTTTAGAACTTGATATCGGCCTAAAAAACCATATGGATTTATTTCTTTGTTAATAGGTATGCATAATTTATTTTGGCCAAGTGCTATTCCTACTTCTTGATCACACCATCTGCTGCTTCTGAATCCATTAACCAATATGGCACATAGAGCATCCATTGAAAATAGTGCATTATATAACTCAGAAACCCACTCTTTTGATGGCTCAATATCTTCATGAGCTACAAAACCGTGGATTCCCCAATCTAGTAATGCTTTTTGTAGATTGGCTGCGGATGTCTTGTTTTTAGATATATGACTTATAAATAAGCGAAAATAATCAATTATCCACATTGATTCCGATGTCGGGTAAACTGTTCCCTCCTCATCATAAGGCACAATAACTACTCCATTTACTTGTATGGATTCGTTATTGATGGACGCCTCAACAAACGCTTGCGAAATTGCATCTGCTATCTCTTTTTTCTCTTTGTCTTCAATTTCCACATATTTATTCGTTGGAACAGTAAGAACAATTGTGAAATAATCAATGCCTCCATTCCAATTGTCATGTGAATCAAAATTCTCCGAAAGGCACTCAGATTTGCATAATTCAAAAGCAACGTGATTCCTATGTTTAAGAAGATTACGCGCCGTAGTATAATATGTCTTTAGGTATTCCAACATAATCTGTGTGATTCTATTCCTGGTTCATATTGTCCGAGTGAACTTCAGAGAATGTATTATAAGCTTTTAGATTCAACTTATATTTTGGATGGCTATGCTTATCATAACCTATCAAGTCAATAAAGCCACAGGAATAAAGTCGATTTATGAAGTCTTCCAATTGTGCAACTTCCTTTGGGCTTTCAGCGTTTATGCCAACTGTCCCAAATCTAAACAGGCAAGTTCCTCCCATAAAATATATTTGAGAAAGTTGGTTAACCTTCCCATCACACCAGCGTTTCATTATTGAGACCTCTTCTTCTGAAAAAGATATAGTCTCTTGCCCCTTGCTATTACTGACGCTCTCGCTGACAAGAGGTTGAAATTCATTTTGAATTTGGAGATGAAGTTTTGCTGAAAATTTCTTTTCAAAGTCATCGATGCCGTTATATGTTTCGTAGAGACCGCTTAGCTGATTGCGATATTCCTGAAGGTTCTTTAATTGTTCAACATCTTGGGAAAAGTCAAGAGTTTCGCTAAAAAAGACCATTACTGGTTTTTCGGCCGCACGATGTTTCTCTATTTCTTCAACAGTACCACTGATATAGTTATTAGTTGGAGTGCCAAGACGTGAGCCAAAAATTGCAACCAGCGCATCACTCCTTTCTACTAAAATATCATCAATGTGTGCTTGTGCGGGCTTCCTTAATGATGGGTATGAAGACGATGTCCAGTGATGTGGAACCAAAGCGATGCTTTTATCGTATGAATTGAGAATATTCCAATTGTTGATGCATTCAATTGCTCTTTTGGCTATGTGAGTAACATCGCCAGGCGAACCGACCATTATATTGAATATGTGTCCTATTTTCATATTTCTAAATAAATTAGGGTGAAAAAGATTATTTTCAGTTTTGCGCTACAGACGTATACGCCTGATGTTCCTGTGCGATAAACTCTTTTAATGATTGTATTGCCTTTTTCTTAATGGCAGAAACAAAAGTCTCAATCAGAGAGTAATCAATCTCACCCGATAAATCCACGGGAAGTGGGATTGATTCGTGCTTGACTCGGTTCCAAGTCGCTTTCTTATCGTAGCTAAAGATTGATTTGATGGACTTTTGTATGGTGCAAGCCATAAAAAGGAGTGAGTTCTCTGTGTCGTTGTGTGTTCGTGCTTTAATTAAATATGCATCCCACAACACTCCCGTCCTTTGGGGCTGCGCGTAAACATTCCCAGTTGCTATTGCTCCATTCTGCACAATGTCAATTGTCATTTCAGAAGAATCGAAGATGTCCGATTTCCCATAAAACATTATGCCGTTGTCGCCGTGTTTAGCATTGACCAGAGGGATAGTGAACTTTTCGCTTGGGGTTATGGAGGTGTCTCTCCTCTTGTCGAACGTTTTATTCTTTAATTCAAGTTTATCATACAGAGTCCCCATTTTGAAGTGTTTCCACTCGATTTTGCCGCTTTTAAAGAGTGAAAGAATGTCTGTCTCAGATTGAGAAAGTTCGCAATTGTCGAAGCCTGCCTCGGAGAGGTAGGCTTCGAGTTCGCGTATACGCGACTCTTCGAGTTCGCGTATACGCGACTCCATAAAATTATAGTCTATATCCCCATCTGCTCCAATCGGTAAAGATATGGCACACTCATATAGTTTGGGTATCGTAGCCATTTCATTATAGGCAAATAATTTAGTAAGATAGCCCATTTGAGCGACCAAAAACAATCCAACTTTTTCATTCTTTATGATAGAACCGGAGAATGAAAATACATGATTGTGGGTTGCTAATTTATAAGGGAATGGTCGATAATAAGCATTCCCAAAGAAATCAATAGTTATTGTATTTCCTGGAAAAACTCGTGCTAATCTACTTGTTCTGCCTTTAATACCTTGGTTTGTGACACCAGAGTTTATGAAATATTCGCCTATGCCGTCAATGTCCTTGTTTTGAATGTCAACATCACCAGAGGTTGCACGGAGAATAGACCCTATTGTAAAGTGTTTGTAGCCGCCCTCGGGATCAGGCCAGGACCGAGGGCTTACTTTTTTCCCAAGCCTACATCTCCTTCATTTTTAAGTACCTCACCTACGCGCCATGAAAGATAGTCTTTGACAACTTTCTGAAAATCTTCGATAGATGGTATGACATTGATTTGTCGATGTTGTTGAACAGTCCAATCGGTGCCGTCCAAAGTGATATGGTCCTCAAAATAACTTTCGCCTTCAACGAAGTAATTGAGGTTGCCGTTGTTAAGACCTTTTCCAAAACGAACGAGTTTCACAACCTCGGCATACCGTTCTTTTGCGTGGTCGGTGTCACGAAGATTGACACTTTGGCTTGATTTTTTACGATTCTGACGAGTGTATCCGTCATTTGAAAAATCTATGAATTTAACGATTGATTCGGTGCTATGAGGTTCCCCGACACGAAAAACGTATATAGCAGTCTGAACACTCGCTTTGCCACAGAAAATATCGCTCATGCGTATAGAGGCAACAAGCGTGTTGTTTTTCAGAATATTTTTCGTATAAGGCATTCCGCTACCGCTGCCTGCATTTTCCTGAATCAAGACTGCAGCCATACCTCCGTGAGTCATCAGGGATAATGCTTTTTCTACGAATATGAAGCCTTTTCCCTCGGCAGAATATGGAGGATTGAGAAGGAAGACGTTAGCCGGAAATTCTTCGCCTTTGTGCTTGCCTTGTTCGTAAGTGCCTTCAAATTCAGTAAGCGAGTTCCCTTTGATTATGTTTGCGCTTCCATCCTTCATGAGAATCATGTTGAGGACAGCCAACATATAAATTTCCGACAATTTCTCGATGCCGAGAAGCTGTTCCATTTTTATTCTGGCGATTTTAGCTTCCTGTTTTGCCGGACTCTTGATTTTCTCCTTTGCGTCGGCAATCATTTCGTGCATTGCCGATATAAGGAAGCCGCCTGAACCGGTCGCGAAGTCCCATACATAACTGTTCATATTAACGTTGCAGAGTTTAGCCATAAGTTCTGTAACGTAACGAGGGGTGAGAACGACATCGTTCTTATCTCCATCGGGGACGTCTACCCAGGCATTGAGAACGTTAAACATTCGGCCTGTAAAGTCCAGATTGTGGAGTTCTCCTGTCAGGAAAGGAATAATATTTGCCTTAACATCGGCATACGTTGTGTGAAGCTTGCTCTCGCCATTTATTGGGCGGTAAAGTGAACTATTATTGAATACGCCCTTAAGTTCGGTTTCAATAATCAATCTTTTTTCGGTGGGAAGGTCTTTTGCTTGTAGATATTCGGAAATACGACTCATAATGATTGCTCCGTCGTTTATCTGCGAGCCGAGTTCTCCTCTCAAATCGTCAACTTTGAGAGGGCTAACTTTCCCCTTAACGCCGAGCCCGGCCATTACAAGGCCGGCAATAAGTTTAACACGGGAACCCACGACAATATCTTGCTCGTCGTGTAATTTCTGGTTAATCTCCTTAAGTTTTCGCTCTATATCGTCTTCGAGTTGAAGTTTCTTCGCTTCGATTTCTTCTTCCGTTAAGGAAAGGTTGGTGATATTGTTGAGAAGTTGACCTAAGTTTTCGGGAAGAAGAAATGAAAGATCAGTATATTCGGAAATCTTTTTCGGAACAAAAAGATTATTCTTACTAACATAGTAAGCGCCAATCTCATATTTGATTGTGCCGTCTGCAAGATTAAATCCGTTAACGCCAACAGCGATAACTTTATCGTAAGATTCGGTATAGTCAAGAATGGCTTTCGCATAGTGAACAGCACCATTGACAGCGAAGCCTGCTATATTGGTATACAGCGGCTCGCCTTTTGCATTAGTGTTTAGGATTTCTCCATATTCATCGCATTTGATTAAATCACCTTTACGACCTTTAACCTCAATCATAACGGGTATATGCTCCATCTGAGGGGTTTCGATGAAGCACTGAATATCGGGAAAGTTTCTGCCATCACCCCCTTTTTTACTCGGAGCTTTGCGCAGTGCATTGCCTATTTCATGGTTAATCTCTTCGGTTTTAGTATAGTAACGAGTGGTTAAAAGTTGATGCTTGCACCAATCTTCAACCTTTTCTTCGATGCTGTGCTTTGACTTTTTCGCCATTGTAAGAAAAAACTCCAGCGTAGCTATGCGTGGCTGACCAAAGCCTTTAAGCGACTACGTTGGAGCTTCCAATATTTTTGATTACGGCTTTTGCCGTTATGTCGTTGTAATATTCTTGGTCATTTCGCATACGATGCTTAGATTGCAAAGTTAGCTATTTTTCGTGAGATTAACGGTATGCAATCCTAAAAATCTGCGAATTGATTCAAACGAACTATTGTTTTCGACATCTTTCCCATGTAACGTGTCTCTCATCATGCGGTTCATAAGGCACATCAAGTATACTTGTTTAGAGGATTTCTAATGCTGTTGAATGAGATTCCCATTCGGTAAAAAGGCGCAAATCGGCGCAGTTAAAAATCTATAACGGATGACAATTATCTCAAATTCATTTGCTCCGGCTTGCGGCCATCTTCTCTCAAAGTACACTATTAGTACACTGCAATCTGTAGATATTGCTGATAATCAGTATAGTTGCGGATATATATATATGGAAATTTACCAGATTTTACCGAATCGGATGGTTGTCATTGCAAGGTGCAATATCGTATGTAGTTCTAATCTATCTGTTTCGTATATTCACATTATTGGTTTATGAAGGCGAATTTACGAATTTATTTTTGAACTGCAATAGATTATGCGCAGGTGCTTGCTCGGTTTTACAGCACAAAATTAGTAGTATGGACTGCCAGATTCTGTCAGCATTCATATTTCCTATTCATTTCCTTGATGTTTCTGATAAATATTTCACGCAGCTCAATCGGCTTGACAACCTCAATCTCCGCCCCGTATTTCATCAGTTCCATAATGAAATCACATGACGGCACAAGCCGCATTGAAGGGATATAGCCCTTAGAGTCTTCACCGACAAGCCGCTGGCTTCTGTGCAACGGTTTGCTCAATATATAGTCGATTTGTCCGCACCCTACATGTATCTCGATATCCTGCGGTTCGTGATTAAATTCGGGAGCATAGGAATTCACCCCGAACATATCTTCAAACCATTTGTCACAATCAAAATCTACCGGAACTTCGAATCTCTCATCTGCTAGGAAAAACCCTTTTATACGGTCTAACCCATATACAAGAGTCTTGTCAATAGCTGGTGAATACCCTACCATATACCACCGCTGATGATGCAACTTCAATCCCCATGGTTCTACAATGAAAGTAGTTGAGTCAGAAGCATAAAAACTTTGATATGTAATCTCGATTTTTCTGCCGGCTTCCATCGCATTAAGGATAGGAATCAAGAACCGGCGACTTGATGGAACATCCTCCACACATATACGGTTCCTCATTTTGCGATGTGATGATGATATGTTATTGACTGCAAAAGAGTCAAGTAACCATTGTTTTTCCGATGCCATCATCCTGATGTTCTCAATCTGATATTTTCCGGCAACACAAATTATATTGACATCAAATAGTCGTTCTACGGCTTTTCGATATCTGTGAAATGTTCGCTCCGGGAGTTCATCCTCTCCTCGTTCGTTTAAGCAGGAATATGACCATTTACGGTTTATATCCTCACGGGAAATTCCTCCAGACCGATAGATGACATCCATCAGCCAAAAATATCGATTGGTAAGTTCTGCTGACATACTTTCAAGATTTGAATTATTCCGATTGGATTGTAAAATTATCTATTATAAATGACAAAAACGGCAATCGCCGAAAACATGTTGTAAAACATTTAATGCACCACTGATTACAACGGTACGTTTTCTATTTAATCCTAGTTTGTCGCTGCAAATCTAAGGTGACACAAAATTAATTTTTTTGGAATTTAACCGGGGTTAATGTGGCGTCCATATATTGCTTTGCCGGATAAAACGCATACCTTTGCATATAGGTGATTATACACATATATAAGGCAATGAAATACATATCACTCTCAGGGATTATATTCATAGTGTTCATCCTCTCCATATTCGATATGGCCGGGCGGACACATCATGTTGTGGTGGCAGATTCAGTATCCCATATGCCATTGCCAAGCGCCTCGATATTTGACGGTCAAGGCCGTATTATCGGCATCTGCAATTCAGAAGGACAAATGCCTTATATCTCCGATTCAAGCTACCCTGTCATTATTCGTTACCTTGGGTTCAAAGAGAAATCAGTTACAACAGCAAGCTGCGACACGATTTTTCTTCAGGAAAATTCAACAAATCTGCCAGAGGTTGTAATTGAATCACGCCAGCATAAGGTGTTACACATGTTGGCATATGTACGGGAATACTCAACATTATCCACCTATACTGATACAGTCCTTCTATTCCGGGAAAAGATGGTGGATTATATGCTTCCGAATAAAAACAGCCGTTTCAAAGGATGGTCAAGCCCGAGAGTTTTAAAGAGCAAATCCTATTACCACTTCACCAACGCACAAGGGTTGGATAGCGTTAGCGATAAGTGCAACCATCATTTTTCATGGTCTGACTGGATGGGGATTGTACCCACGCCAAAACTACCGACAGCATTAAGACATATGGGATATGGCACTGACACTATCCATGGCAAATACAGCCCCACGGAAATGTGGACAAGAAACGAAGCCAAAATCAACATTAATATAAATGTACTGGCCGATACGACAAGCAGAAAATGGGTTCCGAATCTTTCTGTTTTTTTCCGTAACAACTTGGATTTCGAGAATTTCAGAGTACGGTTTAATTATGACAATGTTATCGGTGATTCCATTGCACCAATAGATTTGACCGGCTATTCGTTTAACATCGAATCAAATGGCCGGGGGCATGGGATGTTTATGTTCAACCGTGTTGACGAGCCTTTCTTCGTGAGTACATATGCCGAGGTATATATCATCGACAAGGAGTACATCACAATCAAAGAGGCCAGGAAATGGGAACGCCATAAAATCAACACAGCGGACATTGAAATATATGAACCCGGTGAGGCCCCGGATTTGCAACCTTCGATACAGTATCTTGTAGACCGAGTCAATACTCTCGACAACGACAAAATCAGATTGGCACTTACCCCCGACCGCAGCCTGATCGGACGGAAAGTCGTAAAACAAAATATCGGACAACGGGCGCTGCAAATCCTAAAAACTGTAACAGGTATAAGCAGATATAAAATGAACCGTAATTTGAATCGGAAGTGGAGTGATGTAAAAAAGAAAAGAATCAAGGATAACAATCGACGCGGAAAAGAATAACCTCATGCTATTGGAAAGGCTGTTTGGCAAATTAGGGGGACGTCTATCAAAAACCGATATTTCTGAGGCTTGCCGGATGACTCAAGGCGAGCGAAACAATGACAGGAAAGAAGCCCTATACCAAATGATTGACAATCCCGACATCAAGATTGGATATAATGCATTATGGATATTCACACATTTCGCCCTCTCGGATAATGAATGGCTGTATGATAAAAGGAATGACTTGATTGACAAACTTCTGACATGCCGTCATACCGGCAAAACCAGATTATTGCTGACTTTGTTGGAACGCCAACCGATAGGTATCGATGACATAAGAACCGATTATCTGAATTTCTGCCTTTCCAACATAAACTCAACCGAACCATATGCCATAAGGGCACTATGTATGAAGCAGGCATACGCACAATGCCGGTTCTATCCAGAATTACTGGAAGAATTTACTGATGTGCTTGGCTTGATGGATTGCTCGCAACTTTCCCCTGGGATAGCAACTGCAAGAAGGAACATTTTAAGGCAGATGGCCAGATTGGATGGTCACGCATAAGCCGTCCTAACAGCGTATATCCCGACCACCTTGTGGTAACAATACCCGCTGACTTATAATGTGGTAAGCCGTATAAACCGAAATCCCGGTTATCACCCATGAAACAGGATAAACCATCATCAGTTCGGCAAAACCGCCACCATATCGTGCCAAACACCAAACCCATACAAGGCGGAACACACATGTGCCGAATATTGTCAGAACTGTAGGCGTCATAGAATAGCCCAGCCCCCTCAGAGAAGCACCGCTGATTTCATAAGAGCAGGCTATAAACTGAAACATCAGTACACATTCCATCCTCACCGCCGCATAATGTATCACCTCGGGGTCAGATGAAAACAAACCCGCAAACATTTCCCTGTTAATCACAATTACAAGGTTCATGACCACGCAGAACAGAAACCCGAGCAGCATGCTCACTCTGAATACCTTGCGACATCTATCATATTTGCCTGCCCCATAATTCTGACTTGTAAAAGCCACGGAAGCCTGGGCAAACGCACTTATTGCAAAATAGCAATAATACTCGAAATTAAGTGCAGCCGACGAACCTGCCGCCACCTCCGCTCCAAAACCGTTAATCGAAGCTAAAATGAATACGTTGCTTATAGAGAAAACCATACCCTGTATTCCTGCAGGCACACCGATTTTCAATATCTTACGAAGGTCGGAACCGGATAGTTTAAGATTTTTCAATTCCAGTCTGAACTCCCCTTTCTCATGCATCAGGAAAAACACTATAATGGCCGCATTCACCATATTGGCTATAACCGTACCGATTGCCACACCCGCAACCCCCATTTCAAACACGATTACCAGCAACAGGTTAAGGCTTGCATTGACAATGCCTGAAGCCACCAATGCATAGAACGGCCGACGCGTATCACCCATGCTTCGCAATATGGCACTCCCAAAATTATAAATCATCATGAATGGCATCCCCAACGAAAATATACGAAGATAAAGCACTGCCAGATCCAACACCTCGGAAGGTGTATCGAGCCATCGCAACAAGGGGTCGGCCACAGCAACCCCCACGAAAAGAAGAAGCACGCCGCTCCACAATGCTATTAAAGCCGAAGTCCGTATAGCATTACGCACACCTCCGGCATCATTACGGCCTATATAGTTGGCAATAACCACATTCGCCCCTATGGAAACGCCTATAAACAGGTTTACAATCAAACTGATGACCATGCCGTTGTTGCCCACCGCTGCCAAAGCCTCCCTACCGGCCCAACGCCCCACAACGGCAATATCCACCGAATTAAACGATTGCTGCAATATACCGCTTAAAAACAACGGCATCGCAAAAAACAGGATTTTACGAAACATGCCGCCATGAAGCATATCTATATGACCTGATGATGAATTGAATGCGCTATTCCCCATTACATGCGATAATATTCCGGTGCAAAATTACAAAATATCCATCACAAATCAACGCAACGCATCCCGAAGCCTGATCAGTGGCATTCGGGATGCGTTGTCTATTCTTGTTACGTTAGGTTGCGTAAGCATGGTTTTATTTCGACCGGTACTGAGGAAGCAATGGGACAGGGAATTTAGAGAAAAGCGTCTGGACTGCTTCCGAAATCCCTTTAAGATTCTGATAACCGTTGCCTCCGCCATTCAGAATCGTGGCCACTGAAGCCGAATACAGGGGTATCTTGGTATCTATATTTACAAAATCCATGGTCAGCACACCTTCTTTATAAATACCAGTTATAACCTGGGCATTTGAATAGTATGCCGGATTCCAATACGGCCCGTAATTATATCGCGGCCACATATAATAGGGGTAATACGGCCCGCTATAAGGGAAATATCCGGCAGGAGGCACCAATGGCTGTGTCTGTATCTCACGTTGTGTGGTAACCGCTATATTGATCAGCAAAGGCGAATCTTCCGATTCGGTAAAACCACGCATCACCATCTCATCGCGTATGGCTGCCGCGATATTGTAATAAGTAACCATTTCCATGCCGGGAGGAAGTTTCCCCATCCCGGGCGTAACAATCCGAAAGGTTGAATATTGCGACAGGTTGGCATTGTTATACACCTCATTATTTACCAAGGAGTATGGCGAACATGCGGTCAGGAGTGCGATGATTCCTATAAGGCTCAATAATTTTTTCATATCCGTAAGAGTTAAAACGTTAGGATTACATAATTTATAACATCTTCCATAAAAACAAAGTTCCCGGCCTCGATAAAAGCCGGGAACCATGTATATAACGTTATCCGAAATTTTAATCTTATTAAAACGATTTGGAATTAGTGCTCATTTCACAACGAATTTTAAGGCTTCACTTCCGTAGGCAAAAACATATATCCCTTCAGGCAATGGAATATGAATTGCAAACTCAGAATCCGAAATATTTAACTTCGAGATAACCCGGCCAGACAAATCACATATCACAGCATCTCCAAAAGTATTATAAACCATATCCAGCCGCATCATTACAGATAATGTGCCGTTCTTATAAAGAACATGCATGTTTTCTTCTCGATGTTCGGCTACGACATTTTCAATACCCGACAATTCAACCTGCGGGAATAACATCATACCTGCAAACCAGTATCCACGTTCCATCGGGAAATCACGCAATTCATTCCCTTGGATGTCATAATTGCGCACAGTGTATTGCGTGGAAACCACATCTTTGAATAATGTCATATATAGGCTCCCGTCAATAGGGCTGACCCGCAATGACGGGCAGCATACTTTCCACTGGTCATCGTCATCATCAAAATCTATCAGACAACTAAACTTGTCATACTTCATATCATATTTGAAAACCATTTTGTTCGCAAACCAGCTTGTCGACCCGCCTGTCCAAAAAAGAAGGTCATCAACCTGTGAGGCACAAAATGTATCAGCGCTCCAAGATGCCCACGACGCCGATGGGGGGTATATGCCATCCGGCAATACATATTCCGTAGTTTTCAATGATTCCGCATCAACCCTTACAATGCTGTTGCACATCACCCCGTCGCCATCAATATTCTGCGTCACACTGACCCATAGCGAGCCATCCTTTGCCTTTATCACAGAACCAACCCCAGCCCCTTCTGCAACAAAATCCATCGTGATAACATCGATAATGCTATCCTTAACCGGGTCAATAACCAAAAGCCCTTTTGACTGGTGGGCTGCAAACACCTTTCCGCCTGATGCAACCATCGAACCGCATTGCCCGAAATAAAGGGCGCTGGTAGGATCTCCCACAGGCTTGTCATCAACGCCATATGGGTTTTCTGTTCCTTTAATCATTCCTTTCACATCCAACGTGCCTAAATCCACCACCCATATGCCATTGCTTGACGACACATAACCTTTATCGCGGTCAATCCCAATGAAAGCCCTGCCGCATACACGTTTCCCCGACGGGTAAAGGGCATCAATCTGCCCTTTCCATTCAAGGGTCTCACCATCCATCACAGTCACTATCCCCCCGGTCACCGACGATCCGGGATCTTTGGCAAGCTTGGATATGATATAAAGACGTCCGTCATGATATGCCCCGTAGGTACTTGTGCAACCAAGCTCCTTACCGGGATTTTCCGCCCTGAATACCCGATATTTCCAATAATCGGACTTATTCTCCGGGAGCAAATAATTAAGCGAACCGCTCCCCTTGCCATATTGACTTTCATTAACCACGATTATACCGTCGGTATAATCCGCCCCCATCGCTGGAAATGCACATATCAATGCTGCTACAACATTTAAAGTTGTAAAAAAACTACGAATCATTCGTTTTTATAATTGGTTAAATGCAACCATTTTATTCTGATTGCGAATCATTAGCAGGTTCGGCGGGGAGAAGATGCAGATCGCGTGCGCCGGAAATTTCAGTGGAGGTCTCCCCTATCCAATGGCAATACTGGTTCAAAGCCGTATAGACACGTATGAAATCGGCCCCCGGCAACATAACCGGCACCCCATACGAATCCACAGCCCATGATATATCAAAACTATTCAGTCCCTCTGTTGAATTGGGATGGTTGTCGACATAACCCCATGGATAACTTTTCAGTTGGAAATATAGGCCATTGCCATATACATCCAACGCATTATTTGAAAGCCGCGACCCGCGAAACGTCAGTTCATCTGCCGCGACCCATTTCGGATAATAATCCTGGGTATGTTGGAAATTCATAGCAACATATCCTGATTCCCCCTCGGAATCAGTCCAAGGGATATATTCCGCATCAAGTATGTATTGCCCTTGAGGCACCGCCGGTTTTCCCTCTACAGGCCGGCTATATGTAATTCGGTAATCATGCAGTGTGGCAGGCGACAGATATTCGCTTCCAGCCAGTTCATACCATTCATCGTCAGGAAGTCCGTTGCCGTTCACATCCAACGATACCATGACAATACCAGGCTCGCACGAACCTGCCTTATAATCCTCAAATCCAACCTCATAAAAAGCGTTCCCACGTATCAGGAAGTCGTATTCTCCTGGGATATTCACAACCGTATGATCGAAAGCAAACGTAATATAACCACCATATGCCCCGAGCGAAACCAGCTCGTCGGTAGTTCCGGAAATACAATCCTCAACCTTTTGCAACATATCAGCACCGGTATCACCAGTCTCCCAATATGGCATCTTGTTAATGAACTGTCCAGGCGCGGGGCAATATTCATGGACTTTGGTTATATACGGGCTATATTCCACTTCCTCATGAATAACCCGCACAGAAAAATCATGCCGCAATGCAGTGTTTTCATCAAAAATCTCTACGGCCATTCCATAAGTCCCTTCCTCGGTTGCAAGAAACAGGCAATCGCGTGTTTCCGACAAGACGTTCTGAGAACCGTCAGGGTATGTACATGTCCATATATATGACCCGGCTGTAAGCTCTGAATGCAAACGCAACGGCTGCATCCTGTAGATTATATAGGAATCATCAACCCCCAGATTCACCATCGGGGCCTGTTGTTCCTGACATGCTCCAAATAGCAAAGGAAGCGAAAGCAGCGATATTTCACAAAATCTGTTCATCATTATATCTCGAAACCGAAACAACGTGTAATCGCCCTACGGATAGTAGCAGCTTCACGGCCGTCGGACTTCAATACGGAAAGCACAGCCTGGACATAGGCTTCCTTGCTCCCTGACAGCCCGCACAGCTGACCGACATTGGAACGCGGGACCATCGACTTCTGGTTATACACCCTGAGTATTCCTGCATAATCCTCAAGGGCAGCCATTTGTGAAAACATACGGCAGAATTGCTCATATAGACCGCGTGGATTGATTTCGTTAACAAGGTTCTGCATGTGTTCTTCAAGGGCATTGATATTGGTAAAACGACCGTCAACACGATATTCGACGGTACGTTTTACCCTGTGACGCGTATGCAACAAAGCCTGTTGCCTGAGGTCATGACGGAACATGCGCACAATTGCATTCTTCACACTGTTAAACACCTTGTCAGCATCATGCCCTGTAAACCTGGCAACGGCCTTAACCACATCCTCAAGCATCAGGATATTTTCGATTTCAGCCACATCGGGAACAAAAATGTTTTTCCCTCGCAGATAACCTACCTCTTTTTCGTCACGCCTGTCACGGTCAACGATTCCACAACTTTCAAGATGATGGAAGGCACGCAAATCATTAAAAGCACGGGTAGCCTCGATTACCTTGTTGCAACTCCCCAAAGCTTTGACACTAAAATCCTTAAAAATCAAAGGATAAAGTTTGGCATCTATGGAGTGTGTTGCATCGCCTTCTATAAACATCACAGGACGGCGCGCCCCGATTAACGCCATATACACTTCCTCCGACAGCCCTGTGTCGCCCGGCAAAAGGTCATAATCCCATGTTACTGCATCGGGATTATATGACCGAACCCATACTATGGCATTTTCAGAACGTGAGGCGGCAAAATCCACATCATGCGTGGTATATACGAAACGACAATCCGGACGCATTCCTTCGATTGTATCCCACAACCTCCTTAGAATCGAATTATGCAGGAATATCCCTGGATTTTCCACAAAAATAGTGCCGTTATAAGGGGCATAAAGCACCGCACCGAAATAGAACAACACAGCCTTTTCACCATGCGAAAGTTTCTTTTGGGAATATGCCTTGTCATCTCCTGAACGAGAAAACAGCAATCCACCACCTTCACGAAGCACATGGTTCTCAGGGAACACCTGTTGCCAACGGCTTATGACAGCATCCAGTTTGGATTCTTCCATAGTCGCATTATCCCCTCGGGCTATCGCAACTTTATATGCCACCAGATTAGCCATCTCTTCGTTAAGAAGCATCACCATCAAGCGCTCAAATGTTGTGCGCGTATCGGTATGGAGAAAGGCTGATGAAGCTAATGCATCATCATATAGCCGGTCAATCGGGCTGTGGCTATCGGATGACTCATATATGGCATCCAAGGCTGACAGCCTGAAAACATCAGGCTGTAACGACTCTTCCAAAAAGTTGGTAAACCGAGTTTTACCGCTACCGTTGGCTCCGATTATCGTTATCTGCCTTGCATCGGCAGGTAACTTTATCCTGGTTCCGTCTGATTTGGGAGGGAGAAGCATAGGCAATGTATTTTTACAGGTTATTCTAATCCATACTTACATTCAGGATTTCATATCCCTACATATAAATCTAAAAAGCGGGATGTCAGACCGCCATAGGCATCGATACGACGGTCGCGTAAGAACGGCCACCAACGTCGCACACATTCGGAACGACCGAGGTCGATTTCTACAACCTGTTCGCATTCTTTATCGTCAGGTGCGGAAAACAGGAATTCCCCTTGCGGCCCGGCAACGAAGCTCGACCCCCAAAAACTTATGCCATTGGTTTGTCCTGACGAATCCGGCTCATGCCCGACCCGGTTTACAGCAACCACCGGCAACCCGTTCGCCACGGCATGCCCGCGTTGCACAGTAATCCAGGCATCACGCTGACGGCTCTTCTCGTCTTCACCGTCAGTCGATTCCCAGCCTATTGCAGTGGGATAAATCAGAATCTCAGCTCCCCGAAGAGCCATCAACCGTGCTGCTTCAGGATACCACTGATCCCAGCACACAAGCACACCCAATCTCCCGACTGATGTATCAATCGGTTCAAACCCTATATCTCCGGGGGTAAAATAGAATTTTTCATAATATGCCGGATCATCAGGAATATGCATCTTCCGGTATTTCCCGGCAACCGAACCATCTTTTTCAAAGACGACTGCAGTGTTATGGTATAAACCCGGGGCACGGCGTTCGAACAACGAGGTTACTATAACCACATCAAGTTCCTTTGCCAACGCACTATAAAAATCCGTAACATCCGACGGGATATTTACTGCCAACCCGCATAAATCCACATTCTCCGTCTGACAGAAATAGAGCGAATCATGCAACTCTTGGTTCACAATTAGTTTTGCACCGTCAGCTGCCAACCGGCGGATTTTAGCTGCAAGTCTTGCCCGGTTATCGTCAATCGACGCTACATTATGTTGTTGGATAATACCTGTTTTCAATATCTTACCCATGTTAGTCTCAGATTGAAATATCTTAAAAATTCAACAAACCTGACGGCAGTTGCATTGTTGCACAATGCAACGAACCATGTTGCTTTATCAGCGCCCGGCAATCAACTTCGATAATTTCCCGGTCGGGAAACGCTACACGCAACATTTGTGACGCAAGCCGGTCGTTGTCGGGTTGGTTATATACAGGGAGCAACACTCTGCCAGGGGTTATAAGGAAATTGGCATATGTTGCAGGAAGTCGTTCCCCACAATCATCATATATGGGATCCGGCAGTGGTAGTGCCAGCAAATTATACGGATTGCCTTCAGGAGTGCGTAACCTCATGATTTCCTGCTCCATTTTGTCGAGTTCTGTAGTATGCGAATCTGACGGGTTATATGACTTCACATAAAGGATTGTGTCATTCGGGGCCAATCGTGCCAAGGTATCTATATGACTGTCAGTATCATCACCCTCCAGATAGCCATGGTCAAGAAAATGCATTGTTGTAATACCCATCACATGTCGGAAATATTCCCTCAGGGAATCCTTGGTCATGATGCCGTTTCGATTCAAGGAAAGCAGGCATGCCGATGTTGTCAGCATTGTACCTTTGCCGTCCACTTCCATCGAACCTCCTTCGAAAACAAAACCTAATTGAGGTCTGTATCTACGGTGCAGCAATGATGCTTCAACCATACGGAGCGTCACCATATTGTCATGATTGGCTGCGAATTTAAGCCCCCAACCGTTAAATTGGAAATCCAATATGTCAGTCCCGGATGCGGTTTCAAGCGCAATAGGGCCGTAATCGCGCGTCCATGTATCATTAGTAGGGGCTTCAAAAACAAACAGTTTATTGGCAGGAATCCCTTTAAGGGCATTACGCACCAAATCCCCGTTTGGAGCTACAACCACCAGGCGAAGGCCACTTCTCACTATGGCATTGGCAATATCGATATAGCATTGCGTCACTTCATGAAGCATATCCGCCCAGTCAGTATTCTCATGAGGCCATGCTATAAGTACCGAATTATAATCCTCCCATTCGGCTGGGACTCTGATTAAATCCGTCATATAAATAAATCCTAAAATTATTTCACACTAACATGGAGAGGATTTGCAAGTTTTTTCATCCATCGGAAAACAATGGCTTACGTCTGATTTTATTCGTCGAAATCATTCAGATGATCCCACACCGATTCCCGGTCATTAAGATATTCCTCGCAGAAATCGATAAAACCTCGACGCTCGGTGTTACCTACCTCATGACACCAATCCCGATATTGTTGATGAAGGGCGTCATCCTCACCTATCATTTTCTTAAATTCCGATTCCGCCACATCCACACTCCCTGCCTGGTGTAGGATTTCAATAAACAATACTGTGATATCTTCCATCCTGTATGATTCTATCGTAAATGTCAGAACAGCGGGAATGTAGAATTTGTCAGTACATATTTACGCCTGAATGTCGCATTGTCCATACAAAACATCAGGATTCCTTGCACCAAAACAACCCAATACCAAATGCCGCATGTAACAAGGCTTAGGATTATGGTTATAATTCCTCCTGCTATTTTGCCAAGGTAGAAATATTGCACTCCGAACCCGCCTAGCAAAATAGCAAAAAGTGCAGCAATCCCACGGCTTTTCCCTTCCGGCCCGCAATCAAACGCATTATTGGCCGTTTCATAGCTTCCTGGGCCAGCATATTGGCCATAGTCTCCATTCGGGGATGCTCCGGGACTATTATATTGGGAACCATATCCTTGATTCCCATATGACTGTCCGAAAGGTTCCGACTGCCGGTATCCTTCAGCCCCCCAGTTACCTTGGTGGCTACCATAAGGTGGCTCCTGCCTATATCCGGCATTTCCATGGGAAGGCAAATCATGACGGCAGAAACGACAAAATATTGCCTCGCTCTGAATCTCCTCCCCACAATATGGACATTTTTTCATATCAAAAATTTTATGCTTACATTCAATAAACCACAGTTTCCATGAATATCATATCGGTATCTTTAAACGGATTATGCAATCTAAACAGATAACCCCGGCTTGCCGGTTCACATTGGAAAATCTGATTCTTTGAAGCAAATATAGTTATTTTTCATAAATAATGCGCCATGTCTTGTCTTTTTTTGTAAAAATACAGAACACATAAACGGCACAAAACCATTTGTTGCCATATATTCCACCCATAAGCGAAACTTTAATGTCCAAAATTTGTTTAATTGTGAGAAAACACATAATTTTGTGTCGATTTTTCAACTATGTGCGTGGCTATATGTCCAACGCTACCAAATATGATTGCCTCATCCGATAATCGGCAGAATCTAAATATGCCGGCCATTGTCGGAAACCTCTCAATCCAATTTCCTCCCCTATTGTATAATTAATCCACCTTATCAAGGATTCTCCTCTTCTACAGTTTATGGATACTAAGCTGTGTAATGGCTGACGATTCGCGGGCACATCGACTGCCCTGTGCAGATACGACAGGTTCAAACCGTGAAATATTAATCAGAAATCAAGAAAAATATAATAATTCCCCGTAAAAAAGCAATGTATAACATCTCGGAATTACAAGCCATGCCCGACGACACACTGAAATCAGTGGCCGAAGGCATGGGTCTTAAAAAAGTAAACCCCGCAAAACGCGAGGAGCTAATTTACCGCATTCTCGATGAGCAGGCTATAGTCCTTTCGGCAAATGCGCCAGAAGAGGCGCCACGGCGCCGTGGCCGTCGCCCCAAAAACCAGTCATCGCCGGATACCTCAAAAGCAAATCCCGATAAAATCCAAAACGCCCAGTCCCAATTAGGTGACGAGCCTGATGCCACGCAAGATTCCAACGCAACACCGAAACGACGTGGGCGCAAACCAAAAAACAAAGATCTTGAATCTGTCAGCGAGGCTTCAGATGCATCAGAACAAACTACCGGCGAACCTGACAACACAGAAGCTGACCAGGATACCGACATCTCCATGGCACAGGATGCTTCTCCGAAAAAGCGCGGACGCAAACCAAAAAACCGCACTATCGAGGAAACAACACCTGCAGAACCGGCATCAGCGAACTTGCTGCCAGCATATCAAGCTCCTTCAAACGAATCATCTGACAGCCCTGAAGGTCTTGCGCCCATGATGGTTGCCAATCCCGATGAAATAACCGGCATCAACGAACCTGAACAAGTTTCGGAATCTGACAAAAACGCAAAAAAACATGACACTGATTCAGAAACAACGACAAACGGAACCGAGGCGCCGACACAGGAACCGAGACAACAAAATAACGGACACCGGGTGTTTACACCACGCAATAACGAAAATGCATCCAACACCGATAACCGTAACCAACCACAGCATCGCACCAACGAACCACGCGTATTCGGTCGGAAGGTCGACGAATCATTCGGTGCATTCTTCCCACATGCCGCAGGCAAAAGCTTCACACCGCGTTCGCAACGTGAACGTGAAGAAGCTGCCGCTGCCGCCGCTACCGCCCCTATTATAATAAGGGAACCACAACCCGACAAAACACAACCAGAGCCAAAAGGGAAAAAAGGGAAAAAGAAAGACCGGCAACAGCCTCAAAAACAGCAGGTCCCTATAGTTCCTGCTTACAATTTCAACGGATTCCTGCAAGCCGAAGGAGTTTTGGAAATAATGCCGGAAGGTTACGGATTTCTTCGTTCAAGCGACTACAACTACCTGGCGTCACCCGATGACATCTACGTAACCCAGGCACAGATAAAAGCCAACGGGCTGAAAGCCGGCGACGTTGTTGAATGCACTATCAACCCGCCGCGCGAAGGCGAAAAATACTTCCCGATGGATCGTGCTTTGACAATCAACGGACGCCAACCCGAATTCATCCGCGACCGCGTCCCGTTCGAACATCTCACCCCGCTTTTCCCTGATGAGAAATTCAATCTCACAGGCGGCCGCAGCAGCAACCTTTCAACACGCGTGGTCGACATGTTCTCACCTATCGGCAAAGGCCAGCGTGCACTGATTGTGGCCCCACCCAAAACAGGTAAGACAATCCTGCTTAAAGACATCGCAAATGCCATTGCCGAAAACCACCCGGAAGTCTACATCATGATTCTTCTCATTGATGAACGTCCGGAAGAAGTGACCGACATGAGCCGCAGCGTAAATGCCGAAGTGATTGCCTCGACATTCGACGAACCAGCCGACCGTCATGTGAAAATCGCAGGTATAGTTCTGGAAAAAGCCAAACGAATGGTGGAATGCGGCCACGATGTGGTTATCCTGCTTGATTCAATAACACGACTGGCACGTGCTTATAATACGGCACAACCCGCATCAGGCAAAATTCTTTCCGGCGGTGTCGACGCCAACGCCCTCCAGAAACCCAAAAGGTTCTTCGGTGCAGCACGAAACATCGAAGGCGGCGGTTCGCTTACAATCATAGCCACAGCCCTTACCGAAACATCCTCAAAAATGGACGAAGTCATCTTCGAGGAATTCAAAGGCACAGGAAACATGGAGTTACAGCTTGACCGCAAACTATCCAACAAACGCATCTTCCCGGCAGTCGACATCATGGCATCCTCGACCCGACGCGATGACCTGTTGCTACGCAAGGAAACCCTCAACCGCATGTGGATTTTACGTCGTTTCCTATCAGACCGCAACTCCATCGAAGCCATGGAATTCATCAAAGACCGCATGGAACGCACCGCCGATAACGACGAACTGCTCCGCACGATGGGTGACTAACTGCCCATTCGTAAAAATGCAGTTGGAATCGGCTTCAAGATTCCGACCTGCAATGAAATATAGCAACCGATTAAGCAATGGCGATATGTCACAGTTCCGACATATCGCCATTGTCATTCATCCCCAGGCGCAACCTGCTCACACAAAATCATTTTGAATAAGTAAGTCGTGGAAATTATTTTATATTATCTGAGAGCATACTTTCAGACGATTTTTGTCCGAAGATGAAGGAGTGTAGCGGGCTACACGACTGAAGATGAGTATAAAAAGCGGCGAAAGGATGCCGCAGATAATATAAAGCCGGATTATGCCTTTCATGCGTAATAATTTTCATGACTTACTTATAATAACACAGAACAAGCACTGAACCATTAATATTGGTTAAATGTTTGTTCTATGTGAAAGATATAGAATACGACATACGAATTGCAAAGATAAGGGAACTGGCAGCTACCAACAGCATCAGCCGGTGGGAATTGCTTCGGTACACCGATGGCGGGATTTCCGTATCCCTTACATCAAGATTTATTCCTGCTACTGAAAAAAAGCAGGTTTCGCTGATTGTGGGAACTTGTTATCATTACAACGTAATTTATTGCGGCACCGAATATTGTGTTATAATATCGAAGTTATTTTCGATGTAGATCCGTCCCCATATAGCACAACTGGCGCAGAGGACGCGTCCTATTTACATCCACGCCTAATGACATTGATGTATAGTGCTGCAATAGGCGCACTTAGAGGCATGCTGGCCTTACGGGTTGAAAACACATTCCTTAAGGATTACCCTCTTCCATTAATAAATATATCGGAACTGGTCAGCGAGCGGATATACGGACGCAAAGCAGACCTACACACAATCCCTTTGGTAGATTTCGTTTATAACTAATCTGATTACGATTATGAAACGGATAGCTCAAAGCCTTTTGGCTTTATGTACCACACTGCTTATGTCAGCCTGGACTGTTCCTGACGAATCCCTTAACTATGGAGTAAGGTTCAAATGGGGATTTATCGATGCAAACGTAGGCATTGCCACGCTTACCACTCATAATGATATTGCCGGAAACACGTTTACGGCAACTCTTTCAGGCAAGTCGGTCGATTTGCTAGGGCACTATTATGAAGCCGTTGATACTATAACAGGCTCCATTATGTCAGAAAACATAACCAGCAATAACAACGAATCACTTTATCACGAAAGCGGACGGTTCGCCATTGAGACAATAACATATGATACCGCAGGGCCATCAAAAGACGGGCCTGTTGTGAGACGCCTTTCCGACGGCAAAGTACTGCGGTCACATGTAAGCGACTACGGTTCCGGCCTTACCATCGACCTATTGGCCGTTTTTTATTACATGCGACAGATTGAATATGGGTCATACACACCCGGGCAGTCATTCAGAATCAATCTTTCAAATGGCCGGCACATAGAAAGTCTTGAAATATCATATCTCGGCATTGAACCCATCGATTTCAATGGTGAATCGCATGAAACATATCATATCTCGTTGGCATTTTCCGCACAGGGTTCTGTGAAAGCTGACAATATGAATGTATGGATATCAACTGACAGCACGCGCATACCGCTCGTTATAAACGGCAATTTGTCAGTAGGACATATGGAATGCCATTATGTAGGCCACAGCACATTACAGCAACTCGGAAGTTATTGACTGCTGAAACCCCGGAGATTCCAACCAATCCCCCCTAAACCATATCCATGCTTTTGTGTCTAAAAAAAGTTATGAAAAGATTTCCGCTTATACAACTCGCGATATTGCTGTGCATGGCAGCACCGTGTGCTTTTGGATGGAACGTGCCTCGTGAACGCCTCACTTATGATGTAATGTACAAATGGGGGCTGATTAACAAAAAGGCCGGATCAGTATCGCTGGTTACCCGACCGCATTCTACCAAAAACGATTTCCAAGCCGTTCTTACAGCTGCCACGGCTCCTTGGGCTGATAACATATTCATGCTTCGCGACACCTTGATGGGTACGATAAACTCGTCCAATTTCCTGCCGATATATTATGAAAAAATAGCCCATGAAGGTGGCGCCTACGACCGCGACATATTGCATTACACCCGCTCGGGAAACAATGTAAAGGCGAAAGCTGAATTATGGCGCCGCCGCAAGAAGGAAACAACAGTTACGCATTCGGAACAAATACATGAAGCGGAGGGAGTTACACTCGATATGCTCAGTTCATTCTATTATATGCGCCAACTACCTTTCCCGACTATGAAGAAAGGGGACTCTGTAAAGATGAATATTTTTTCCGGCAAGAAAAAGGAAATTCTGACCATACATTTCCAAGGGATGGAAGATGTCAAAATCGGCAAGTCAAAATATCCAGCATATCACATAACCTTCACATTTACAACTGAAGGAGGGGCAGTAAGTTCCGACAATATGGATGCCTGGATTTCAACTGACACCGAGCGCATACCCTTGTTGATGGAGGGGAAACTCCCGGTGGGTAAAGTCCGTGCTGTTTACTCAGGAACAATCCCATCCTGACATAAACTGCCTTCTGCCGCATCCTGAAGTTCCGGGAAAGGAAGCGAGAAACGGGAAGCCTGTGCTATACGCCTGTCACGCCAACACTTGCGGCAAACAGCTATATATCGGCCATCTCCGCCGATTTCCACCTGTTCCCCTTCGCTTAGAATATCGCCGTTGGCGTCAATCCTGGCGTTTACAATTGTTTTATGCCCGCATGTACAGGTTGATTTGATTTCATCAATCGTATCCGCAATTTCAAACAAACGACGGGATCCCTCAAACAAGCGGGTACGAAAATCCGTACGCAGACCATAGCAAACCACATTGCACCCGAAATCATCAACGATACGCGACAGCTGGTCTACCTGTACCTCCGTAAGGAATTGAGCCTCGTCAACCAGAAACCACTCCACCACAGAACCGGTCTGACGGAAATGATCGCATGCGAATTCATATATATCCGTATCCGGGTATATCCAGCGGCATGCCCGCTCGATTCCTATGCGCGACCTGATTACGCTATCCCCTTCCCTGGTGTCAACAGCAGGTTTCATACAAAGATACCGTAAGCCACGTTCTTCAAAATTATAAGCTGTTGTCAGTAACAAGGCAGTTTTGGCAGAACCCATCGTGCCATAACGGAAATATAGTTTACCTATCCGGTTCATATGTAAGTCGTGGAAATTATTTTATATTGTCAGAGAGCATACTTTCAGTCGATTTTTGTCCGAAGATGAAGGAGTGTAGCGAGCTACACGACTGAAGATGAGGATAAAAAGCGGCGAAAGGATGCCGCAGAGAATATAAAGCCGGATTATAGGTTTTATGCGTAATAATTTTCATGACTTACTTATGTGAAAAAAGTTTTATCAAGCGACAATGGGTGGCCGAGTAATCCGCCTATCCCGTCTCCGATGTAAAGTTAAAGATTGTGCATGTATTTTCCCATTACGCGCCTCAAAACTTATCAACATTTCATTCACTCCCGATTTCTTTGTAACTTTGCGTTTACATAAAACCAGGCAAAGCAATGCATAATCATAATACCGTGGCACCCGACACTGCCCAAACATACGACTGCACTTTATTGGGGAACCCGACGCAGTTACACGACCCATTTGACCGTGAACACTTATGGCACCCTTACACTTCTGCAATCGACCCACTCCCAACTTACATGGTCGATTCCGCTTCAGGAGTCAGAATAAAACTGGCCGACGGGACAGAACTCATCGACGGCATGTCGTCATGGTGGGCTGTTATACACGGCTATAACAACCCTGTTATAAATGCTGCCGCCATGGCTCAAATAGAAAAAATGAGCCATGTCATGTTCGGGGGACTGACGCATAAGCCTGCTGTAGAACTCGGAGAAAAGCTGCTTGCCATGGCACCACCTTCGATGCACAACATTTTCTATGCCGACTCCGGCTCGGTAGCAACAGAAGTCGCGATGAAAATGGCTGTACAGGCCGCAGTCAGCCGAAGCGGTTCCCATAAAAAAACGAATTTTGCCACTATACGCTCTGGATATCACGGCGACACATGGAATGCCATGAGCGTATGCGATCCAGTAACCGGAATGCACGGGGCTTTCGGCTCCGCACTTCCTGTAAGATTCTTTGTGCCACAGCCGCGTTCCCGTTTTAACGGGGAATGGAATCCCAACGATATACAACCGTTACGTGAACTGTTTGAATCCAAAGCCGGTGAAATAGCAGCTTTGATTCTTGAGCCGATTGTGCAAGGTGCCGGGGGCATGTGGTTTTACCATCCCCAATATCTGCGAGAAGCACGCAAACTTTGCGACGAATTCGGGATATACCTCATTTTTGATGAAATCGCCACAGGATTTTGGAGAACAGGTAAATGCTTCGCATGGGAACATGCCGGTGTTGAACCCGACATAATGTGCGTTGGCAAAGGTCTGACTGCCGGTTATATGACAATGAGTGCAGTGATGACTACCCACGAAGTTGCCTGTACCATATCCCAAGGAGAGGCCGGAGTTATGATGCATGGCCCGACATTCATGGGCAACCCGCTTGCATGTGCTGTGGCTTCGGCCTCGCTCGACATGCTTAACTCACAGCCGATGGCAGACATTGTAAGCACTATGGCGGATACTTTGGAAGAAGGACTTGCCCCGGCGCGTGAAATGCACGATGTGCAGGATGTACGCGTGCTTGGTTCCATCGGAGTGGTGGAAATGAAACAACCTGTCAACGTAGGGCGTTTTCAAAAAGAGTGCGTTCGCCACGGAATCTGGGTAAGACCGTTCGGAAGGATGGTATATGTTATGCCCCCGTATGTAATAACCCGTGACGACATGCTCACCCTGACACACGAAACGTTGAACATTTTACACTCCGGAGAATGGAAATAAGGGAATATCTTCAAAAACTTCATGAGGAGGGCAACTATCGGGAAATCCCTACTGTCGCCCCTCTGACACTGACCGACTACTCTACAAACGACTATATGGGGCTGGCACAGGAACCGGGACTACAGGCAAAATTTTTTGCCGACCCAATTTCCCAAACCGTGCCACTGACATCATCGGCCGCCAGGCTTCTTGCACCCAGGCAGATTGAATATACCAATCTGGAAGTATTCCTGTCACTTCTCTACAGGAAACATAGGGGCGGAGACACATCTGCGTTGCTGTTCAACAGCGGTTACCATGCAAATACCGGGCTTATCGCTTCAATCGCAGGTGGCGGAAACACAATGATTCTTGCCGACAAACTTGTACATGCAAGCATTATCGACGGCATTATCCTGTCGCGCGCGCCTTTCCGCAGGTTCCGACATAATGATTTCAACCATCTGGAACAATTGCTGCATGAAAATGCCTCGCAACACCGAAATATACTTGTAATCGTTGAAAGCGTCTACAGTATGGATGGCGACAAAGCCGACATAGAGCGCTTACTCCGCCTTAAAAAAGAGTATCCCAATATATTGCTATATGTCGACGAAGCCCATGCCTTTGGTGTAATCGGCCCAAAAGGGCTGGGACTTGCGGCTGCAAGCAGTGCACCCGGAGAAGTCGATATCATCGTAGGGACTTTCGGGAAGGCAGCGGCATCAATGGGAGCATTCGCAATAGTAAGCCGCGACATGCACGATTACCTCGTGAACACTGCCCGAAGTTTCATTTTTTCCACAGCCATCCCACCTATGCAGGCTGCCTGGACACGGTTCTCTCTCGGCAACCTGATTCAGAAAGACAACCGCAGGGAACACCTGGTACGCCTTGGCCTGCAACTTCAAACAGTATTATCTAAGTACACTACCAACCCGACAGAGGCATCACACATACAGCCCCTTATTGTCGGGAATCCCAAAAAGGCAGTGGAGCTTTCCAGGCAATTGCTGTCACGTTACGGGATAAAAGCACTGCCGATAAGGAAGCCCACGGTTCCTGCCGGCACCGAACGATTGCGGTTCAGCCTGTCATCAGCCATGCTGCCGCGTGACATCGAAGCCCTTGACAGTGCGCTTCACGACCTCATGTAGGGATAGTCACATCCCTTCATACCTATGCAACGCAATGGAAAAAGTTTACATTTCGCATTCATCCAAACCACGCCTCATCCTTGTTTTCCTCGGATGGGGAATGGATGCCGCCCCTTTTGCCGGACTTTCTAAAAACGGTTACGACATATTGGCCATCAGCAATTATAGCAGATATTCTCCTGATACAGACCTTACCGACCTGATTAACGAACTTTCATCCTACCGTGAAATAGTGGTTATCGCATGGTCGTTCGGCGTCAGGATCGCAACTGATTTATTAAACATGGCTTCCGGCCTGCCGATTACACGCACAATTGCAGTAAACGGCACTGAAAAGCATATCGATGACAAATTCGGCATACCGCAAGCCATATTTGACGGCACATTGCAGAACCTTTCACCACGTTCGATATGGAAGTTCCAACGCCGGATGTTTGTATCATCAGAAGCATTTGCGGCTTTTCAGCAGATGAAGCCGCAACGCAGTTTCGACAGCATGCTTGATGAACTACGGACTTTTGCCTCGTTGCAGCCTGCCATACATGCCAGATGGGATTATGCGATAGTAGGGCTTTCAGATGCCATATTTCCATCGGAGAACCAACAAAATGCCTGGCACGGGATTCCTGCCGACTTAGTTGACGGGATGCCCCACTTCCCCGATATGCAACAAATCATAAACCAATATGTCATTGACAAGGAACTTGTTGCCGAGAAGTTTTCCAATGCGGTCGGAACATATGGTTCTAATGCAACACCACAAAAGGCTGCCGCACGAAAACTATGGGAACTTACATACCCACACCTTCCTTCAATATCCGACAGTCCAAGGGTATTGGAAGTAGGGGCCGGAGAAGGGACTCTTACCGAATTATATCTGCCATCGCTCCGCAATTCCAATATAACGCTTTGGGATATCGCAAGCCTACCGTCACTGAAGCTTCCCCCTTCGGTCAACCTGGAATGCCTTGATGCGGAAACCGCCATACGTACGCTACCTGACGAAAGCATAAATATCATACTGTCATCATCAACACTGCAATGGTTCAACTCCCCGACAGAATTCATCCGGGAAACAGCCAGGGTTCTACGTCCAGGCGGCATTGCCGCGTTTTCATTTTTCGGTCCCGAAACCTATCGTGAAATATCGGCAGCGACAGGCCGCACACTCCGTTATCCTACCTCCTGTCAATTAATAGAAGCGGCAACAGGGAAAATGGAACTGCTAGTCAGCGAGGAAGAAACCATCACTATGACATTTGCAACCGTTGCAGACGCTTTACGGCACATAAAGCATACAGGCGTAAATGCCATCAGTCGCGACGCCGGAGGCAGCAAAGATTCTATAAGGCTGCTGCGACGGTATCCATTGGCTCCCGACGGTGCGGCACCCCTCACCTATCATCCGCTACACATTGTGTTCAAAAAGCTTTAACAGCAAGCAAAAAAATATCATAAACCCCTATGAGCAAGACATATTTCATAAGCGGCATCGACACAGATGCAGGAAAAAGCTATTGCACAGGCTGGTGGGCCAAACAGATGGCAGTTCTCGGGCAAAAAGTCATAACACAAAAATTCATCCAGACAGGCAACCTTGAATTTTCGGAAGATATCGACCTGCACCGTCGACTGATGGGTATCGATATGTTACCCGAGGATATCGACCACACCACCGCCCCGGTTATCTTCAGCTATCCATGCTCCCCGCATTTGGCAGCGCGTATCGACGGAAAAGAAATAAACCTCAGCATTATTGATAATGCCACACAACGGCTTTTAGAAAAATATGATGTAGTGCTGATAGAAGGAGCCGGAGGGCTTATGGTACCCATTTCTGACGATTGCTTCACCATCGATTATGTGGTAACACGGAAGCTTCCGCTTGTCCTGGTGGTGCATGGTGGACTTGGATCTATAAATCATACAATATTGTCATTAGAAGCAATCAAACAACGCGACATACAACTACCCTACATCCTTTACAACCGACATTTCGACACAGATAAGGAAATTGCGGCAGAGACCCGTGCATTTCTATCCAGATACTTGTCACTACACTTTCCTGACACCCGGATTATTGATGTCCCCAATATACCGATTGAGCAATTTAACTGAATTTAAATACCGGTCGTTATATAGAATACAACGGAAATTCCGTATCTTTGCAAATGATAAACAGCGGTGGGGGCTTTGCATTCCCACCGTTTTGTTTGATTAATCGCTTGCAAACTGATGTTGAGCATAACGAAACAACAGCTTTCAGAACTTCCCGAAGTCAAATACCCCGGGAAAGTGATTCTAATAGACTCCGCCGCAAAAAGCCGGAGCGCCTTGGCATACCTTAACCGGATAACCCAGGTAGGGTTCGACACCGAGACACGGCCTTCATTTCAAAAATTCCGGCACTACAATGTGTCTCTTGCCCAAATATCGGCCGAAGAAGAATGCTTTTTATTCAGGCTCAAACAAATCGGCTCTCTTGACAACTTTATGCGTTTTTTAGAGAACCCTGACATTCAAAAAATCGGATTATCGCTGAAAGACGATTTCCATTCATTATCCAAACTTGCATCATTCAACCCACAGGGATTCGTTGAATTGCAATCGTTTGTAAAAGACTATCAAATAGCCGATAACAGCTTGCAAAAAATATATGGCGTAATTTTCAGGCAAAGGATATCCAAAAACCAGCGTCTTACCAACTGGGAAGCACAGGAACTTACAGAGAACCAGCAACACTATGCCGCCATCGACGCATGGGCTTGCCAGCGAATCTACAACCACCTGCTTGCCGGCCTGTTCAACCCTGAAGAATGCCCGTATGAACTTGTAGAGACGGAAAACCATACCATAATTCCGGCAAGGTAGCACACTTTCCGAAAACAATTTTCAATAACCGCAACGCGTAACACCACAATTTAACATGCGTGCAATAATTATACCCGGCCTGCTGCTAATCTACCTCATCGTCATGGTGGTACTCGGCTGGCCGTCATATGTATCCGGGGCTACATCCGGCCTGCTGTATTTCGGCGGCACAGCGCTTTGCCTCGGTTGTATTGTCCTGCTGCATTTTAACCTTAAAAAAGCGGCACTGAAGCGCAAAAAATCATAACGACATCCCGATTTCAGACCATTGATTGGAATTATGATTGTCACTCACCTTATAAATAGTAAATCATGAAAAAGAACCTTCCCATTTCAGCTATGGCATTAATCACATCGGCTGCACTTGCGGGGTGCGCAGGGACAAAATACCCGAAAGCACCACAGGATGCCACTACCGACGAATATTTCGGCGTAACCGTGGCCGACCCTTACCGGCCTCTTGAAAACGACACAGCTGAAGCAACCTTACGCTGGGTTGAGGCCCAATGCAAGGTGACAAACGATTATCTCTCCAAAATCCCGTTCCGTGATGCATTACGCGCACGCATAGCCACATTCAATGACTATGTGAAGCAGGGAACTCCTTGGAAAGGTGCTGACAAACGTTACTATTTTTTTAAAAACGACGGCCTTAAGAACCAGGCAGTGCTTTATCGCACCAACGACCTCAAAAGCGACAATGCGGAAGTGTTCATCGATCCTAACACATTATCTGACGATGGCACGGTGGCACTCACCGGCATAAGCATGTCGAACGACGGCAAATACATGGCATATACAATTTCGCGCAGCGGCTCTGACTGGACTGAGATATTCGTGGTGGATACCGAAACAGGGAAACTGCTCGACGACCATATCGAATGGGCAAAATTCACTGATGCCGCATGGTGGAAGGATGGATTTTTCTATAGCGCCTATGACCGGCCTGAAGCCGGGAAAGAATTTTCCAACGCCAACGAAAACCATCGGATTTATTACCACAAACTCGGAACCCCTCAGGCTGATGACAAAGTCATATTCGAAGATAAGGAAAACCCGTTACATTTTCATACAGCGAAAGTATCTGATAACGAAAAATATATCTTCGTGTATATAGGCGGCCAGGGATTTGGCGACGGTTTGCTGATGAAAGACCTTACCCGTGATGGCTCTGAATGGGTTGCAATCGAGCCGTCACAGAATTATTCCAACAGCGTGATCGACGTAATCGGCAATGAGATTTACATCCTGACATCAGCCGACGCGCCACGCAACCGCATTGTCAAAGCCCCGGTTTCGAACCCGGCCCGTGCCAACTGGGTAACAGTTGTGCCTGAACAGGAAGGTGTGCTCGCTTCAGTAGAGCGTTCAGGCAACGATATGATTCTGACTTATGAAAAAGACGCATCATCGCATCCGGCAATCTATACCCTTGACGGGAAAAAACTTCGTGATATAGAACTCCCCACTTACGGAGCCACAGGGATTTCGGCATCAAGCAAAAGCGACGAGGTGTTCTACAGCTTCTCGTCATTCCTATACCCGTCAAGCATCTACACATTCGACAAGCAAACCGGCGAAAGCACCTTGGTGGCTACCCCGGAAATAAAAGGATTCAACACCGATGATTATGTGACAGAACAGGTATTCTACCCGTCGGTCGACGGCACAAAGATTCCCATGTTCCTGACTTATAAGAAAGGTCTGAAACGTGATGGCAGCAACCCCGTATATCTCTACGGTTATGGCGGTTTCAACGTATCCCTCCCACCGTCATTCTCCCCCAACCGCCTAGTTTGGCTTGAAAACGGCGGAATCTATGCCCAAGCCAACCTACGCGGTGGCGCAGAATATGGCGAAGCATGGCATGAAGCCGGAACCAAGATGAAAAAGCTCAATGTGTTCAACGATTTCATCTCTGCGGCAGAATATATGGTCAAGGAAGGATGGACAAAACCTGAGCATATCGTTATCGAAGGCGGTAGTAACGGCGGCCTCCTTGTCGGAGCCGTCACCAATATGCGGCCCGACCTTTTCCGGGTGGCAATTCCCCGCGTCGGAGTAATGGATATGATGCGCTACCATCTGTTCACTATCGGGTGGAACTGGGCATCTGATTACGGAACTAGCGCCGATTCACCCGAAATGGCCGAATATCTGCTCGCTTATTCCCCATTACACAATATCAAAAACGACGGCACCCCCTACCCTGCGATAATGGTTACAACAGCCGATCATGACGACCGTGTCGTTCCGGCTCATTCATTCAAATATGCTGCCACTTTGCAGGCTTCAGATACGGGTGACGCACCGAAACTTATCCGCATCGACAGCAAGGCCGGGCATGGTGCCGGCAAACCGATTGCCAAGGTTATCGACGAATATGCCGACATATACTCATTCATTTTCCAAAACCTCGGTATCACGCCTGTCGCAGCCCCAAGTAATAACAACTAATCAAATTACGACGTTTGAAAATATCCCGTAATCTCACGGCAACCTTTCTAGGTTGCATTATCGCGCCACTACTTTCAGGCTGTTTCACCGGGGTAGAATCGACCCCGAAAATAACCTATAAGGAAGTCAAAGAGAAAAAAGCCGAAGACTCTTCACCCGAAGAGTCTTTGGCTGACTCGTTTATACCGCAGCGATTTTCAGAATGGCGCGACGGCAAGCAGCTCTATGTGACATCTGAACGCATCGGCCTGGTATTGTCGGGCGAAAGGGCAACATCTGCCATGCCTTCCGAAGGTGACACCTTAACCTATCGTAATTACCGCGAAGTAACCGATTTGACCGGCAAGTCGGTTGTGGAACTGCTGTTTTCGGTTTGCGGCAAACCTGATAACATTGTCGGATACAACACCAATGCCACAATCGGCCAACTGAAGGAAAGAACTCAGATAGATGTGCCGTTCACTATCGACCTCGACCTTCTCGACAGCGTTCGCCAATCCATTTGCGGGAAAGACCTCTATGTTAAGACTCCGCTATGGTTCAACCGTGACGGCAGTTCCGTTAACGGGCGGAAATTTGTAAAAGTAGCCATAACGGATGTTATTCCTGCAAATGAAATCTATCCCTATATGATTGTGTTCGACGATGAAAATGGCGAAGAACATGCGTTATATATGTCGGCCGCAACAGGAGATAGATGGGCACCACGTGAATTTGCCTCCCTCTTCTCCTTCACAGATCCACGTACAAACTACCCGCGAATCTCCGATGAGACCTGGAACAACATTGTTAACACACGTGTTGCAAAAGGCATGACCAAACATGAGGCATCCCTGGCACTTGGAACACCACGCAACATCGACCGCGGCCATGACCAGTCGGCAGCCTATGAGAGGTGGACATATTCCGACGGTGTATATCTGATTTTCGAAGACGGGCTGTTGATACGTTTCAACAAGTAACAACCTAGAAACACGCAAATGACCGGCCGATGAAACTCACATTTTTAGGAACAGGCACCTCGACCGGAGTGCCGCAACTATTATGCGATTGCCCTGTATGCAAGTCGACTGACCAACGCGACAAACGGTTACGCTGCTCCGCGCTAATCGAAACCGATGATGCATGCCTGCTTATAGACTGCGGGCCGGATTTCCGGGAGCAAATGCTGCGTTACCACAACGGCAACCTTGACGCACTGCTGATAACGCATCATCACTATGACCATGTGGGAGGCACGGACGATTTACGTCCCTATTGCCGGGGCAAAGAAGCATTCCCGGTTTATTGCCTTACTGAATCTGCCGACGATTTCAAACGCCGGATGCCTTATAGCTTCAAAAAACACCCTTATCCAGGAGTCCCTAAGTACGACATACACCTCATCAGCCCTCTGCAACCATTCAGGGTACATGGCATCGAAGTGCTCCCCCTCCCTGTAAATCATTACAAACTTGAAATAACAGGCTTCAAAATCGGCCAGTTGGCATATATAACTGATGCAAAACATGTGCCGCAGGCAACCATTGAAGCGATTAAAGGTGTGGATACATTGGTAATAAACGCATTACGTCACACCGAACACATTTCCCACCTTTCACTTGGCGAAAGCCTGGAAATAATCAGGCAGATAAACCCCAGGCAGGCATATCTCACTCATATAAGCCATGACATGGGGCTGACTGCAGACCTCATAAAAACACTGCCTACAGGCATACATCCGGCTTTGGACGGCACAGTTATCGAAATCCCGTTTTGACCTCTATACATCTCACCTGAACAGATGAACTATATCACCTCGGAAAACATCCTGCTTATAGGCTCCACCCTGCTGGTTGCAGGGGTTTTGTTTGGCAAAACAAGTTATAAAATCGGGCTGCCGTTATTGCTGGTGTTCCTCATTGTTGGCATGGGGTTCGGCACCGACGGCCTAGGTGTGCAGTTCAGCGACATGCACACAGCCCAGTTTATCGGCATGATAGCCTTGTGCATAATCCTTTTTTCAGGTGGCATGGGAACCAAAGTCTCGTCCATACGGCCTGTCCTCTTACCCGGACTTGTATTATCAACCGCAGGCGTATTGCTCACGGCGTTGATAACAGGATTTTTTGTCTGGTGGCTCTCCGGCCTGTCATGGACTAATATCCATTTCGCCCTGCTACCTTCGCTTTTGCTTGCGGCCACTATGTCTTCAACCGATTCCGCATCGGTTTTCGGCATACTTGGAAGTCAGAAAGTCGGACTGCGTAACCATCTGCGCCCCATGCTTGAACTGGAAAGCGGTTCCAACGACCCCATGGCATATATGCTCACCATCATCCTGATAGATACGATAGCATCAGGCGGACATCTATCCGCAGGACACCTTATAATCCAGCTGTTATTGCAATTCGGTATAGGCGGTGCTATGGGGTTCGCATTGGGACACGGCACAAGGTGGCTGATTAAAATATATCGTTCCGGCAAAAATGGCGCCCAATCAATCGGTGATTCCGACCAGACGGCATCCATGACATCCATCCTGATTCTTGCATCAGTGTTCTTTACCTTTGCCGCTACTACGGCCATGAACGGCAACGGCTATCTGGCCGTCTATATTTGCGGTATATATATCGGGAATGCCTGTATTCCCGGCAAACGGTCTGTATCAAAATTCATGGACGGCCTGACATGGCTTGCACAAATCGTTGTTTTCCTTATGCTCGGCCTGTTGGTCAATCCCCATGAAATGCTGGCAGTGGCACCGGTGTCGCTCCTTATTGGTGTATTTATGATTCTTATAGGACGCCCGGTAAGTGTTTTTCTCAGCCTTGCCCCATTCAGGAAGATTACATTACGCTCCAAAAGTTTCGTATCATGGGTCGGGTTGAGAGGCGCAGTCCCCATAATTTTCGCCACTTATCCGATTGTGGAGGGTATAGAAGGTGGATCGCAAATTTTCAATATCGTATTCTTCGTCACCCTGCTATCACTGCTTATCCAGGGAACGACTGTTATACGAAGTGCACGCATGCTCAAACTCGTTGACGAAACCGCCACCGATGATGATGATTTCGGGGTAGAACTCGATGACCAGCTTCCGACCTCGCTACAGACAATGAAACTGACCGAACGACATCTGGCCGACGGTAACACGCTACGCGATATACAACTACCCGACGGCTCATTGGTTATGCTGGTTAAACGAGGTTCAAACTACATGGTGCCTAACGGACGCATCCACCTTCATCCACACGACACATTGCTTATTATCTCTGACAATAAGAAAAGCCCGGCAAAATAAGGAATGCCCCAAACATTGGATGGAATAAATTGTTTATTTAATAGTTACTTCTAAACATTAAGTCAAAGAAGTTATCATGACTTCGAGACATAACCTTTATTCCAACCGATTATGGCAACTAAAAAAAGCATTAAAGGCACTCAGACCGAGAAGAACCTGGTCATAGCCTATATGGCCGAATCGTCGGCCTATACCCGCTACACCTTCTACGCCAAACAGGCAGAAAAAGAAAAATATTTCCCCATTGCCGAAATCTTCAGGGAAACTGCCGACAACGAACTGAACCATGGGAAAGTATTTTTCAAATTACTTGAGGGCGGCTCAGTCAATGTTCCCCTCAATGTCGATGCAGGCGTTATAGGTGATACGGCTTCCAACCTGGCTACCGCAGCCCATGAAGAGGAGGTGGAAGGTGTCGAACTTTACACTGAAAGCGCAAAAGTTGCCGATGAAGAAGGTTTCCCTGAAATAGCCGAACATTTCCGCGCGATTGCAGAAGTTGAGGAACATCATCGTAAACGATTCGAACGCTACCTGAAACAGGTAAAGGAAGGCACTGTATGGAAACGCGACAAACCTGTAAAATGGCAATGCCTAGTTTGTGGCTACATCTTTGAAGGTACCGAGCCGCCAGAAAAATGCCCGGCTTGCGACCATCCCCGCGAACACTACATGGCACTTGACGATGAATAACATCTGACATCCTGATAATAAAGACTTACACATTTACCAATACGTACCAATACGCACGATTCAGTCTTCCTGGCAGAGTCGTGCGTATGTCGCATATAAGCAATCTACCCGAAGCTGCAACATAAAAACACACCTTATCTTCCATTATGCAAGATAGCAACATCAAATCCAGGCAATTACATCTAGGGGGGGTACTAAAATGAATCCGGCTGCCAATGGCATCTGCTGCCTGACGAATACCCTAAGTGGCAGACTGTACACTACTATTTCAGACGCTGGGATCGATGGATTCTTTTTCTGAACTGGAGTACAGGTTTGTGGAGAAAGTCAGACTCAGAAGATGAGAATCTCCACACCCCACAATAGGAGCCATCTACAGCGAGAGTTGCCGTTCCGCTCTGCCTCGTTTCCCAAAACTCATTGACGGAAACAACAAAGCCAAGGGCGTGAAACACAACATGATAAAAAAAATGGCTACATGCCGGAGACCTCAACACCCCAACCAATATCCATGATTCCAAATCCGCATACACTCTCGCGGCAATGCTTGCCGTTGTTTCTCCATGGATAAGATGCATCTATGCCGACAGGGGTTATCGTGGGAAATTCATAGAGAAGGCCAAACATGATTTAGAATGGGCAAAATAGTGCAAATATCCTCAAATATCTCAAATCCCCAAGAGCGCGCAACCTATTCGCGTACCCTTGGGGATTTTTGCGGTAAGACTGAGGTCTGTCGTACTTCCGGCTTCCATCCAACACGATTCCAAAAAATGCCGTTTTGATTGGATTGTGCCTGCAGACTTTATCAGGTTATGGCAGTCAACGGCTGAATTCTTTTGTTGTTTTTGAATTTCTTCTGACAATACGGATGCCCTTGGTGTTCTTGCCGGCTTTCATTCCGCTGATAGTGTACACCTCCTCGATATTACCTGTATTATTGTCAGCGATAACCTGCTTCACAACAGATGATTCAACCCGTTTTAAAGTCGCCGTCATATTTCCGTCATACGATTTGATTTTAAGGGTATTGTCAGCAAACTCCTCTATTACAAAACGTAGCACACCGTCCCAGCCGTCACAACCGGTTAGATGCAGCTTGTTGCCATTGCTGATAAAAAAGTCCTTGATGTCCCATGTAATGCCAACATCCTGATTCGCGTCCGGCCTGGTTGATGCTATGAATCCGGACATGCCGAATATATGATAACCATAATCAATCTCATCAGGGCTGGGCAATTCATCCGCATCAAAGATAGGGCCATTATTATCGGTTAAAAGCATATCGCCTAAATAAAGCCAGTTCCAGTCGCCGTGCTCTCCTTCAATCCATTTCAGCGTGAGAGTTGTTCCCTGTTTTTCTACAACCTCCCATAAACCGGGCAGATTTGTTTCGTCATATTGTTCAATGGCTTTGGCGTTGACGCCGATAACCAACGGCAACATGACCATAATCATGTTTTTAAGCAGCTTCATACTATTGAATTTAATTTAGCCAACGCTTCTCCTCCTTGGCTGTTATCAAAAAGCGTGAGAGCATAACACTGACATCCGTATCCTCGTTTAGATTCATGAAATATCAATTGCTGAAACCCGATATACGATGTTACCTCATCCTCCATGACAATGATTGTTTTTCCAAACCCCGAAACGTGAAAAAAGAACGTCAAGCAAACGCTTTTATATAAATAATATAGTCACAGATGCTTTCGCATGAGCATCAATCAGTCCTACACAAAGCAATCTGCCACACAAAATTATAAAATTTATATATGACTTGCAAATGAACCATGCATACATTTTTTCAATTCTAAATTTAAACAGTATCTCAGATTCAGCCTCAATAGATGCCATCAGGGTTGATGACCATTCCCATGATGCGACATATGACTTGAACGGCCGGACAGTGACAGATGATGTCAATACTCCACCTTCAGGAATATACATCAAACGGCATAACGGGGCTGTCTCGAAAATAATACTTCCCTTCAGGTAGAGTTTTAAGGGCACCGGCACAGCTTCGAACTATCTGCATTTTTAACAACTGAATAACGGCATTTCCTGCCGCTGTGCAATATATAAAAATATAAGTACGTCATGAAAATTATTACGCATGAAAGGTATAATCTGGCTTTATATTATCTACGGCATACTTATCTATTTGCATATGTAACTGCGTATGTAGAAAGGAAAATAGGTCAGAAGATTAAATTACAATAATCTTCTGACCTACTCAATTAATGAACTAACGATAGTCCTCTTTTCGGCCCTTTGTGGCGCGCCCGATAAATACATGGGGAATTAATTATATCGTTTTGCAAGTCTGAAAAGAAAAAACAAGATGCGTCTGCCGTGGGATTATCACACCACCCTATCGGGGTTTTCAATTAATTTCGTATCTTTGTAAATTGAATGGGTTCATCCGAATGGGTGTGCCATAGCACCAATAATCAAGAAACTTCTAAACATCATATACACATGAAATTCAAAGTTGCAAGCAAAGCGCTCTACTCCACATTATCGGGCGTAAGCAAGGTAATCAATTCCAGAAACACGCTGTCAATTCTCGACAATTTCCACTGGAAGGTTGATGATGGCAACCTCATAATCACCGCTTCCGACTCGGAAAACACCCTTACCGCCAAAGTTGCAATCACAAATGTAAGCGGTGAAGGCGATTTCTGTGTCAATGCACGTCGAATCTCCGACATCGCCAAAGAACTCCCGGATGTAGATGTGGAATTCGACATCAACGAGAGCAACTACGCAATGAAAATCTCTTTCCCAGGAGGGAATTTCGATATGGTGACGCTTGAAGGCTCCCAATACCCGCAGACAATCGAAGCTGCCGAACCTGACTCGTCATTCGAAATGCAATGCCCTTCATCGCAGATTCTCAGCGGCATTGAAAACACCCTGTTTGCTGTAGGCACCGATGAACTTCGTCCACAAATGATGGGCATTTTATGGGACATAAAGGAGGATGGTATCACATTTGTGGCAACCGATACCCGCAAACTCGTGCGGTATGTAGACCGTACATCAGCACCAGGAATGACAGCGTCATGTATCCTTCCCGTAAAACCTGCGGTTATCCTCAAAGCCCTCCTTGGTAAGGACGAACATGTGAATGTTACAATTTCCCCCCGCAGCGCCGTATTCAAAACCGAATCGATCACGCTTACAAGCCGCTTCATAAAGGGCAATTATCCTGATTATAACAGGGTAATCCCCACATCCAACCCTTACACGGTCACTGTTGACCGAGGGGCTATACTGACCGCCGTTCGACGCGTATCGGTATGTGCCGACCCAAGCCACGGACTTGTCAAGTTCCGCTTCTCCCCTACCCGTGTAGAAATGAAGGTCGACGACCCCAACGTCAACACCTTTGCCCATGAAGAAGTGCCATGCGATTTCACCGGGGACCAGATGGTAATAGGTTTCTGCTCGGCATACCTGATTGAGATTTTCTCTACTTTATCAACCGAGAATGTAATCCTTAAACTGGCCGACCCGTCGCGTCCCGGAGTGTTCCAGCCTGAAGATAACGAGGAAAACACCGACTTGGTGATAATCCTTATGCCGATGACTGTTCAGGATTTCTAAAATTTACAATCTTACGACCATTCAAAAACCGACTGATAACCCAGTGAAGCTGAACCTAAAAAAACCGGTGATGTTTTTCGACCTTGAAACCACCGGCACCAATGTCCTGAATGACCGCATAGTAGAAATATCCATGATAAAGGTGTTTCCCGACGGCCATGACGAGCAACGCACTATAAGAATCAACCCGGAGCGCCACATCCCTGAGGAAGCCTCTGCCATACACCATATCTATGACGAGGATGTGGCATGTAAGCCCACTTTCAAACAAATCGCATCCCAACTGGCCACAAGCTTTTTAGGATGCGACATCGCGGGCTACAATTCCAACAAATTCGATGTGCCTATGCTCGCTGAGGAATTTGCCCGTGCCGGGGTGGATTTCGACTTCACCCGTCCGAGATTCATCGACGTACAGACCATTTTTCACAAAAAAGAGCAACGCACCTTGACTGCCGCCTATCGTTTTTATTGCGATAAAGACCTTGAGGGAGCGCACTCGGCCAATGCCGACACCCGTGCAACTTATGAGGTACTAATGGCTCAGCTTGACCGTTACGAAGACCTCCCCAACGACATCGAGAAACTGGCTGAATTTTCATCCCAAAATAAGAATGTCGATTTAATGGGGCGCCTGGTTTATGACGACCAACATCGTGAGGTCATCAATTTCGGGAAATACAAAGGCCAGCTTGCCTCGGAAGTATTGAAGAAAGATCCCGGTTATTTCGGGTGGATACAGCAAGGGGATTTCCCGTCCGACACAAAACGGATAATGACTGCAATAAAATTGCGCCTGCGCTAATCACAATACCAAACCCCAGGTCAGTAATGAAAGGAAAACATATCGTAGTGGGGATTACCGGCGGGATTGCCGCATACAAATCCGCATCGCTCGTACGCCTGTTTGTAAAAGCAGGTGCCGAAGTGCAGGTTATAATGACCCCGAATGCCAAGGAATTCATAACCCCGGTAACATTGTCGACACTAAGCGGGCATCCCGTAATAAGCGAGTTTTTCACAGCCAATACCGGCCAGTGGAACTCGCATGTCGACCTCGGGCTTTGGGCTGACGCTATGGTCATCGCTCCTGCAACAGCATCATCCATAGGGAAAATGGCCAACGGTGTTGCCGACAACATGCTGGTTACATCCTACCTTTCCACACGCGCCGAAGTGTTCATCGCCCCGGCTATGGATTTCGACATGATGCGTCATCCTTCCACAACCCGCAACATGGAATTACTGCGAAGTTACGGGAACCACATCATCGAACCTGCCTCAGGCGAACTGGCTTCACACCTGGTTGGGAAAGGACGCATGGAAGAACCTGAAAAAATTTTTGCGGCGATTGAAAACTTCTTCAATCAAAATCAGTCAATGCAAGGGAAACGTGTACTCATAACAGCAGGCCCTACACGCGAGAAAATCGACCCGGTTCGTTTTATAAGCAATTATTCCACCGGCAAAATGGGAATGGCCATAGCCGATGCCGCAGCCCGGCGAGGGGCAGAAGTGACTGTTGTGGCAGGGCCTGTCGACATAAAGCCGGAGTGCGGTTCGGTCAACGTTATCAACGTTGAATCAGCACGCGAGATGCTTGAAGCATGCGAACGCGAATTCCCGGAATGCGACATAGCCATTATGACCGCAGCAGTGGCCGACTACACCGTAGCAAACCCAGCCACAACAAAAATAAAGCGCGAAGGTCACGACGTTCCCGATATAGAGTTCGTCAAGAACCCCGATATCGCCGCTACACTTGGGAAAATGAAGCAACCGGGGCAACTCCTTGTGGGATTTGCGCTAGAAACCGATAACGAGCAAAGCAACGCGCTCAACAAAATGGAGCGTAAAAACCTCGATATGGTTGTTATGAACTCACTACGCACCCCTGGTGCGGGATTCGCCACAGACACAAACGAGATAACAATATTCACCCGTGATGGCAAATCAATCCCTTACCAGCTGAAATCCAAACAGGAAGTGGCAAATGACATCCTTGATGCGGTTATTGACAGCATCGGATAGATACCAGCCACATATCGCACGCGGCAGCCTATTCAACTTCAATGCGGGAACCTGTCTGAATTTAAATGATACGGGCAGATAAACAACAATTCAATTACTGATATGAAGTTTGCAAAAACAATAATAACCATTCTCTTCTTTGCGGTAACCGCATGCTGCCTTAAAGCGCAAGAGCTGAATTGCGATGTCACAATCAATACCGACCAGATTCAGGCAACCAACCGCAGTGTGTTTGAAACCTTGCAGGAAGCCGTGCGTGAATACATGAACACCAACCATTTCACCAACGACCAATATGCCGTTAACGAACGAATCGACTGCCGCTTGTTTTTCACCATTACCGAATATACCGATAATGTGCTTAAAGGTGACCTGCAGGTGCAATCATCACGTCCGGTCTACAACAGCACATACACCACCACCCTACTGAATTTCAAGGACAATAAAATCGAATTCACATATCAAGAAGGGGAACCGTTGACATTTACCGTCAACACAATGGAAAGCCAGCTTACAGCGATTCTCAATTTCTACGCCTACCTCATAATCGCCATGGATCGCGACAGTTTCGCCCCCAACGGAGGTGACGAGGCTTTCGACCAGCTTAAAATGATTGTGCAGATGGCCCAATCATCGGGCGAAGGCGGATGGAAAGCATTCGAGGACAAGAAAAACCGTTCGGCTGTGCTGGGGGTGTTCACCGAACCGGCTACATCAGTCAGCCGCTCCATGCTATACGACTACCATCGCACAGGGCTTGACGAAATGTTCATGTCGCCCGACAAAGGGAGGGCAAAAATCACTTCGACCCTTGACAATCTGCAAAAAATCTATCAAGCCGACCCTATGTCGGTTGCTCTCTCAATGTTCAAGGATGCCAAACTTGACGAACTTGTCAATATTTACACCAAGGCATCACAGACCGAAAGAGACAAAGTAGTGGATATACTCTCACCAATCTATCCTACCGAGATGAAACGCATCAACTTCATTAAAAACGGGGTAACAAAATAACCGACAAAAGATGATTCAGACACTACATATATCCAATTATGCGCTGATTGACTCTATCGATATCACCCTGCATCCCGGACTGAACATACTGACCGGCGAAACCGGGGCCGGCAAATCGATCATTCTCGGAGCGCTTTCGCTTTTGCTCGGAGGACGATGCGACACCAAAGCCGTGCGCAACCATGAGGCAAAATCTGTAATCGAGGCAACGTTCAGTGCGGCCGGATATCCGGCTCTTCAGGAATTCTGCCAGACCAATGAACTCGACTGGGATGCCGATACTGTGATACTCCGCCGCGAGATTGCACCGAACGGAAGGTCGCGGGCTTTTGTCAACGACTGCCCGGTGAATCTTTCACAACTCCAAACTGCTGCATTGCACCTTATCGATATACATTCACAGCACCAAAACCTGCTTTTGGCATCACCGCCCTATCAGCTAAGGGTAATTGACTCATTGGCCGGAAACGGCGAAAGGCTTGAGGCTTTTACCACAGCCTACAACAATTACAGGCATGCCGTAAGGAAATTCAAACAGGAAAGAAAATCCGTGGAGCAGGCTAAAGATGACGAAGAATTCCTGAGATTCCAGTATAAACGACTTAAGGATGCCAACCTGGCAAAAGGGGAACTTGACGAACTTGAGCATGAACGCGAGCTTTTGGTAAACATGGCCGACGTCAAGACATCGCTCGCAACCGTGACCGGGAATCTTTCAGAAGGTGATGAAAACATCGACCAACTGCTACGACAAACCATTGACGAGTCCGAGCGGCTTGGCGACCTTTTGGAAGATGCCGATACCCTGACAGAAAGATTGCGCACCCTCCGCGTGGAACTGCTGGACATTGCAGAAACATTTTCCGAATACGACCGTGAGCTGACCGGCGACCCGGAAAGGCTTGACGAAGTTGAAGAGCGTCTCAACCTTCTGTATGACCTCATGAGACGCCACAAAGTGGAAACTGTCGACGAGCTTATATCCATACGCGATGATATGAAAACGCGTCTGCAAAGCATCGATCTCGGCGACGAAAACCTCCAGGCGCTCGAATTGGCTGCCAAAAGAGCAAAAAAAGAGGCTTTGGAAATAGCTGCCGTAATCTCGCAGTCCCGTCATGAAGAAGCCGAACGATTTGCCAAAATCCTAAAAGACCGCGCATTGCCCCTTGGAATGAAAAATCTGCAATGCGAAATCACCGTAAGGGATACCGAGTTATCGTCAACAGGAATCGACCATGTAGAGTTCCTTTTCGCATTCAATAAAAACCAGCCTCTCCTTCCTGTAGGCAACACCGCTTCGGGAGGCGAGATTTCACGGTTGATGCTATCTATAAAATCAATCGTGGCCGATAAAATGCAGCTTCCGTCAATCATTTTTGACGAGGTTGACACCGGCGTTTCAGGCGATGTGGCCGACAAGATGGGGGAAATGATGCGTCAGATAGCCGCCAACATACAAGTGATAGCAATCACCCACCTACCCCAGGTCGCATCCAAAGGTCATAGCCATTACAAGGTATTCAAGGAAGATACGGAGCAGGCAACAGTGACACGCATCAAGGAACTTGGCACCGAAGAAAGGGTGAAAGAGCTGGCCGTTATGCTTTCAGGCTCATCGGTAAATGATGCCGCACTTGCCAATGCCCGCTCACTACTCAGTCAAAACAATTGAACAACTAAAAAACAACCCACAAGTATATGCTTGAAAAAACAGACTATATATATGGCATCCGCGCAGTAATCGAAGCTGTTGAGTCCGGCAAAGAAATTGACAAAATACTGGTCGGCAAAGACACCAAAGGCGAACTTATCCGTGAACTTATGGATGTGGTGAAACGTCACGGTGTGCTGGTGCAGAAAGTCCCATTAGACAAAATAGACCGCATCACACGCAAAAACCACCAAGGCGTGTTGGCAATCCTATCGGCAGTAACCTACGAAAGCCTGGCCAACCTTGTCCCGTCGATTTATGAAGAAGGCCGTGTGCCGTTCATAGTGTTGCTCGACGGAGTGAGCGATGTCAGAAACTTCGGAGCCATAGCCCGAACATGCGAATGCGCAGGGGTCGACGCCATCGTAATTCCGAAACGTGGAGGCGTCGGGGTCAACGGGGATGCGATGAAAACGTCGGCCGGGGCACTCAACTACCTCCCGGTATGCCGCGAAACCAGCATCCTGAATGCGGTAAAATTCCTTAAGGACAGCGGATGCCGTATCTGCGCGGCATCTGAAAAATCGAGAACAAATTACACGGCACCCGATTATACCGGCCCTGTGGCTATAGTGATGGGGGCGGAAGATGTAGGAATCTCACCCGACATACTCCGGTTCTGCGATACGACAGTATCTATCCCTCAGGCCGGTAACATAGGCTCGCTCAATGTGTCGGTCGCTGCCGGAGTAATGATATACGAGGTGGTGCGCCAACGTCTCAATGAAGGTTAGGATTAGGCGTTCTGGCTGGACAATAAAAATATTTTACCGAAACGCTTGCAAAGCAGGAAAGATATATTAACTTTGCAAGCAATGGCACTACAGGGGGCTTCCAAAGCCATCCTTATCCGATAATTATTAAGGAAACGGGGACGCTGCCAAACGATTCCCGAAACAGAATAAGCCGCCGGGAGTGCCATCATAAATGGAACGAATAGGAATCACCATCCACTAACTTTAAATCATACTGAGATGAAGAAGCATAATTTTTATGCAGGGCCTTCCATCCTGAGCCCTTACACCATCAAAAACACGGCAGATGCTGTTCTCGATTTTGCAAACACCGGCCTATCGATTCTTGAAGTTTCACACCGCTCGAAAGAGTTCCAGGCAGTGATTGATGACGCACAAGCCTTGGTAAAAGAACTTCTCGATGTGCCCGAAGGTTACCACGTGCTCTTCCTCGGAGGCGGTGCAAGCTTGCAATTCGCAATGGTTCCTTTCAACCTGTTACAGACAAAGGCCGCATATCTCGACACCGGCGTTTGGGCTCATAAAGCTGTCAAAGAAGCCAAATTATTCGGCGAGGTTGATGTTGTTGCCTCATCAGAAGACAAAAACTACAACTATATCCCTAAAAACTACACAGTTCCCGAGGATGTAGATTATTTCCACTATACCACCAACAACACAATCTACGGTACCGAAATCCGCAAAGACCCGGATGTGAAGGTGCGCATGGTAGCCGACATGTCATCGGACATCTTCTCACGTCCCGTAGATGTCAGCAAATATGACATCATATATGCCGGAGCTCAGAAGAACCTCGCACCTGCAGGAGCCACAATCATAATCGTAAGGGAGGATGCATTGGGTAAAGTTACCCGCCCCATCCCCACCATGCTGAATTATAAAACCCATGCCGACAAAGGTTCGATGTTCAACACCCCGCCGGTACTCCCGATTTTCAGTGCACTTCAAACGCTGAAATATTACAAAGAAGTAGGAGGCGTAAAAGAACTTGAGAAACTCGACCTTGCAAAGGCATCCAAGCTTTATGAGGCAATTGATTCAAGCCGGCTTTTCGAAGCTACGGTTCCCGACCACGAAGACCGTTCGATTATGAACGTATGCTTCGTTATGAAACCTGAATATAAGGAGCTTGAAAAAGCGTTCTTTGAATTCGCCACTTCGAAAGGCATCGTAGGCATCAAGGGACACCGTTCGGTAGGCGGATTCCGCGCATCACTCTACAACGCCCTCCCCATGGAGAGTGTCGATGTGCTCGTTGCCGCTATGAAAGAATTCGCAGAAAAAGCATAAGTACCGATAAATCTTATATCTGAAATGAAAGTACTTGTAGCAACAGAGAAACCGTTTGCAGCAGTTGCTGTCAACGGGATACGCCAGGTCATAGAAAATGCAGGCTATGAACTTGAGCTGCTCGAAAAATATGCATCCAAACAGGATTTCCTAAATGCAGTGGCCAATGCCGACGGGCTTATCATCCGCAGCGACAAGGTTGATGCGGAAGTGCTCGATGCTGCCAAAAACCTTAAAGTGGTTGTTCGTGCCGGAGCTGGCTATGACAACGTAGATCTTGCTGCCGCCACAGCCCATGGGGTATGCGTTGAGAACACTCCCGGCCAAAACTCAAATGCCGTTGCAGAACTCGTGTTCGGGCTAGGCGTTATGGCAGTCCGCAACATGTATAACGGTACTTCCGGCACAGAGCTTAAAGACAAATCTCTCGGTATCCACGCTTTCGGGCAGGTAGGCCGCAACGTTGCACGCATCGCCAAAGGATTCGGCATGAAGGTTTCGGCCCTCGACCCCTATTGCCCCGACGAAGTTATCGAAGCTGCTGGAGTAACACCCGTGCATTCGGTAGAGGAACTTTATCGTGACAATGCTGTAGTATCGCTGCATATCCCGGCAACCGACGAGACCCGCAAATCGGTAGGTTTCGACCTCATAACACTCCTCCCGAAAAACGGTGTCCTTATCAATACCGCCCGCAAGGAAGTGATTGATGAAGAAGGATTGCAAAAAGCATTACGTGAACGTCCTGATTTGAAATATGTTGCCGACATACGTCCCGACATAGCCGACGAACTTATGTCGGAATTCGAAGGCCGCGTGTTCTTCACACCTAAGAAAATGGGCGCGCAAACTGCCGAAGCCAACATTAATGCCGGTATTGCTGCCGCCAACCAGGTTGTAGCTTTCCTACGTGACGGAATCGACCGTTTCAGAGTGAACAAATAAGCCGGTCAGACTTATAAAAATGGGGCATTGAACATTTCAATGCCCCATCTATGTGTTTATACCGACGAGTAAGTCATAAAATTATTATGTATATGGATACTTTAGCGACATTATATCTCCGGCGGAGTCCGTTCAGCGCGTTTCCCCCTATTCATCAGTTGTGTAATTCGACACACTTCTTCATCAAGCTAAAATCTCCGAAAATCCTGCCAACGGAAATATAAAAGAATTTTACGACTTGCTTAACTTATAATGAGTATAATACCGAATACCGAGAAATGGGGTTGCCGCCAGATAGCAGCAGGGCTTGCCGCATTCGGAGTCAAACACATAGTAACCTCTCCGGGAAGTAGAAATGCCCCCCTCATAATGGCAGTGGCGCGTCATCCAAAGTTAGAAGTCCACTCCGTTATTGATGAGCGGTCAGCCGCTTTCATTGCATTAGGTATGGCATCGGTATCAGGGAAACCGGTAGCTGTTATATGCACTTCAGGCACCGCAATGCTGAACTTCGGGCCTGCTATCGCAGAAGCTTTTTACCGGCACATACCTTTAATTGCCGTTACAGCCGACAGGCCGACAGAGTGGATTGACCAAGATGACAGCCAAACCATCCGACAGCCAGGCGCATTGCAAAATATTGTCAAAGCATCCTATAACTTCAAAGGAGAAGCTGTCAGCACAGAAGAGCAGTGGTATGTAAACCGCCTGATAAATGACGCGTTGCTGTGTGCCACATCCGGCCGCAAAGGCCCGGTGCATATCAACATCTCCCTCAATGCGCCCCTAGCCACAGAAACCGAAACCACGGCGCTTGAAGCATTCAGAAAAATCGATATCCTACAAGTCCCGGACATAATCCCCAACGAAACAGTCCGTGAACTTGTAAAGCATATATGTGGCAAAAAAGTACTTATAGTAGCCGGATTCAACCCTCCATCCGCCAAGCTCAATAAAGCGATGGGGATTCTTGCAGGTATGCCAAATGTCTGCATAATAGCCGAAGGTTTAGCCAACCTTCATTTCAAGGGCAACAAAATCCACAATCCCGATGCGACATTGACCAATATTGAAAAAAAGTCAGAAGCTTTGGAGACCAATGTTGACGATTTTAATCCGGATATACTTATCTCATTCGGCGGGGCGCTGGTATCGGCATCATTAAAACGCTTTTTACGAGCGTCAAAACCTACCGAGCATTGGCATGTAGGGATTAACGATGCCACTATCGACTGTTTCATGTCGTTGACCAAACGGATAGAAATACCCCCTGAAGGTTTCTTCCCGAAACTTGCCACTTCCCTATCGCACCTCACGCGTGCCGGTTCCAATCAAAGCAAGTATGCGTCGACCTGGGAAAAAGCGGCAGCTTCGCAATCAGACATACCATCATCAGATAACAGACAATGGAATGCTGTGGATGCAGTAGGGCAAATCCTGTCAGCTATCCCCCCGGGATGGAATCTCCAATTAAGCAACGGTATGAGTGTGAGGTATGCCTTATCATACCCGCTTGAAAAATTCCACCGTGTAGATTGCAACCGAGGGGTCAGCGGCATTGACGGCAGCACCTCAACCGCCGTAGGGGCAGCATCCGTCTATACCAAACCGACTTTGCTGATTACAGGTGACATGAGCATGCAATATGACATATCCGCCCTCTCATCCAACCTGATAAACGAAAGATTGAGAATCGTGGTAATCAACAACGGGGGTGGTGGCATTTTCAATTACGTCAAGACCACTGCCGGGCTGCCCGAAACACCCAGGCTCATCCATTGCGACCTCAACCTGCCCATCAAAGCCCTTGCTGACGCATATGGATTCTACCATATCCAAGCAGCCTCATTTACCGAACTTAAAAAGGCGATAAGGAATATGCTTGGATGCCATGACAGGCCGGTGATTCTCGAAGTAATAACCGACAGCCATACCGACGCCGAAATCATGAAAACAAAATATGTCTAACCTGGACAACTAAGATATACCCAACATAAAATATATTGACTATGCAAAGAGAATGGACTACGATAAAGGAATATGAAGATATCCTGTTTGAGCAATACAAAGGTATTGCCAAGATAACCATCAACCGACCGGAAGTTTATAACGCATTCCGCCCGCGCACAAACTTCGAAATGCTTGATGCTATGAACTATTGCCGAAACACCCCGGAAATCGGGGTTATAATCCTTACAGGAGCCGGAGACAAGGCATTTTGCTCCGGTGGCGACCAAAATTACAAAGGACTCGGAGGCTATGTTGATGCCGACGGCACCCCGCGCCTCAATGTGCTTGAGCTGCATAAAGCCATCCGATCAATCCCCAAGCCTGTAATAGCCATGGTCAACGGTTACGCCATAGGTGGGGGCAATGTGCTGAATGTGGTATGCGACCTTTCGATTGCCTCGGAAAACGCAAAGTTCGGCCAAACAGGCCCCAAAGTAGGTAGCTTTGACGCCGGATTCGGCTCATCATACCTGGCCCGGTGCGTAGGCCAGAAAAAAGCCCGCGAGATATGGTATCTATGTCGGCAATACACCGCGGCAGAAGCTCTTGAAATGGGGATGATTAACGCTGTTGTGCCTCTTGAACGGCTCGAGGACGAAACCGTGGATTGGTGTGAAACCATCCTGAAACGTTCCCCTATGGCAATAAGGATGATCAAACGGGCGCTCAACGCCGAACTTGACGGAGAAGCCGGACTTATGGAATTCGCAGGTGATGCAACCCTGCTCTATTACCTCATGCCTGAGGCCCAGGAGGGGAAAAACGCATTTCTTGAAAAACGTGATCCTGATTTCGGCCAATTCCCTAAATTCCCAGGATAATGCTACGGGCAGAATATAGCCGCAAACTCCTGAAATTCAAAGAAACGGCCATAACGTCGCGCTCCAAGATGAATGACAAAGAAACATTCATCATACATGTGACCGATGATGACATCCCCGGTGCGACAGGCACCGGGGAATGTGCCTTATTCCGCGGATTAAGTGCAGAAGACACCCCCGACTATGAGTGGCAACTGGAATATGCATGCAACAACCCTGAATCATTGCCTGCCATATCATCAATACGCTTCGGATTCGAGACAGCCTTGCTCGATATGCGAAACGGAGGTGCGGGGCGTTTCATAACAAACAGCTTCACCGAAGGCACCACCCCCATACGTATCAACGGGCTTATTTGGATGGGTGACAAACGTGTGATGAAAAAACGCATCCGGGAAAAACTCGACCAAGGCTTCAACTGCATAAAACTGAAGATAGGCGGTATTGATTTCAATGATGAAATCGCCCTCCTAAAATCCATCCGCGACGAATATAGTCCTGATAATCTTGAATTGAGGGTAGATGCAAACGGGGCATTCTCTCCAGATACGGCGATGCAGCATCTTGAACGCCTTGCTGAATATGGCCTTCATTCTATAGAACAGCCAATAAAACAAGGCCAATGGGATGAAATGGCAGCATTATGCCGCCTATCCCCTATCCCCGTTGCATTGGATGAGGAACTTGTCGGATTTAAGGCTGATAAGGAAAAGATACGCATGCTTGAAACCATCAAGCCAAGTTATATAATATTGAAACCATCACTGTGCGGCGGGTTCGCTGAATCAGATCGATGGATACGGCTAGCCGAAGAAAGAGGCATCGGCTGGTGGGCCACATCTGCACTTGAATCCAACATCGGCCTGAATGCAATTGCACAATGGGTATCGCAATATAATCCTGTAATGCCGCAAGGGCTTGGAACCGGGATGTTATATACCAATAATTACCCTTCACGCCTACGGCTAGATGGGGACAGGATGTATTTCAACCCATGAATAATCTTAAATGCATTTTTTGAACAGACAAGATTTTATTACAGGATACAGCAATGCTTCTCATTAATATAACCGATGAGGGAAAGCGGTTTATCGACGAGTGGGAAAACGGCAAGGATTATGTTGTTGCCCATACATCAGGTTCAACAGGAACGCCAAAAGAAATCCGATTGCCTAAAGCCGATATGGCATGCTCTGCACAAGCCACAATCCGACGATTCGGCATAACATCCGAATCCAGGATGCTCTGTCCGTTATCAGCCTCATATATCGCGGGGAAAATGATGATAGTGCGGGCGCTGCTATCCGGATGCGAGCTGATTATGGAACAACCGTCAAACCATCCATTACATTCTGATTATGGGAAAATCGATTTGATGGCTGTAGTCCCTTCCCAATGTCACGGACTGTTACAAAACCGCTATGCCGGAAAGTTCCTGCGCAATCTGATAGTAGGTGGCGCCCCGCTCACTTATGAACTTGAACATGCATTATGCCGGATGCCATGGCAAACCTTTGCCACATATGGCATGACCGAAACGTGCAGCCATGTGGCACTACGCAAAACCGGAAGCAGGTCCTACACTGCGATGCCGGGGATAACATTCTCCATCGATAACCGGGGATGCCTGATAATCAACGCACCTGAATATAGTTTCGGGAAACTGGCAACCAACGATATTGTAGAATTATCGTCGGCAGATTCATTCAAGTGGCTCGGACGATTCGACAACGTGATTAACAGCGGGGGGATAAAGTTTTATCCCGAGCAACTGGAAAAACTGTTGGAACATGCGTTTGATTTCCCCTTCTTTTTCAAAGGTATGCCGGATAGCAAATGGGGTGAAGCAATCGAAATGATTATTGAATGCCAGGATGCTGACATACGTACAAATATAATCAGTCAGGCAGAAAAGGCATGCATGCAACACCTTCCACATCATGCAATACCCAAACGGATAACGATAGTAGACGCGTTGCCCCGTACTGACAATGGCAAACTATTGAGAATATGATTGTGCCATTATGACTCATACTATTCGATTAGTGCATAGCAAAAACAATGGCGTTGTGTCGAAAACGACACAACGCCATGTTAAAAAATGCCACATCAAAGGATGCGATGAAACTCCGAAAGACAGGGTTTGAGTTCTCGCCGTCCTTTGTAATCCGCCTGGTCCCTTATTCAGGAGACTCCCGTCAGAAACAGGATGGGGCCCGCCATCGTACGACTAAGATTGTCTCGGTATTTCATAAAAATTTGATGAGTTTCCCAATCAACTTTGGTGTGGCAATATCATTGTTATCCAACTGATATTTCATTGTCAATGCATTTTGGCATCACCGTCATAAATTACGGGAAAACCGTCAAGCCTCTGCTTTCAGGTTTGCTTTTATAACGCAAATTTAAAGCTATTGGTTTAATTATGCAATACCCCGTGAAAAATTTTCAACATCACACTGCAACTATCCGGCGAGATGGTGCGTCTAACATGTGTAAAATATAGAAAAGCTATCCCGGTTTCCAATTAGGTATTTATTTATGGCGTTCAGTCGCCGGTTTTAATAATACGCCGGGGAGTTGCATTTAAACTATCATGTAATTAACATTATGATATCACTAAGGGATGTAAACAAAACCTATCCCGGCGCCGTGCCCCTGCATGTGCTGAAAGGGATTAATCTTGAAATCAACAAAGGGGAGCTGGTATCGATTATGGGAGCCTCAGGCTCAGGCAAATCGACACTGCTCAACATACTCGGGATTCTTGACAACTACGATTCCGGGGAATACCATCTCGACGGAACTTTGATTAAAAATCTCAGCGAGAACAAAGCCGCCGAATACCGTAACCGCATGATAGGTTTCGTTTTTCAATCGTTTAACCTCATCAATTATAAAAACGCTATCGAAAACGTGGCGCTTCCGTTATTCTATCAAGGCGTGGGACGTCGCAAACGCAACCAACTTGCAATGGAACAGCTTGACAAGATGGGGCTTGCCGACCGTGCACACCACTTGCCGGGAGAACTTTCAGGCGGCCAGAAACAACGTGTCGCGATTGCACGCGCATTAATCACCAAGCCATCCATAATACTGGCCGATGAGCCAACCGGCGCACTCGACAGCAAGACATCAAAGGATGTGATGCAGGTGTTCCGGCAACTAAACCGGGAAGACGGTATGACGATTGTAATCGTGACGCACGACCCCGGTGTCGGCGAACAGACCGACCGGCTTATACGCATTTCCGACGGACTCATTATATAACACAACCTTGTCTCAATCATGTGAGATAATCACATCCAAGACATGCAATTGCGGAAAACCTACATACATCAGTATCACCAATCTAATTCACAAGCCTCAAAAACGTAACCGTGTTCGACTTATTCAACGAAATATTACAGACACTACGCCATAACAAACTTCGCACGGCACTCACAGGATTCGCCGTAGCATGGGGCATCTTCATGCTTATTGTACTCCTGGGCATGGGCAACGGCGTGACAAACTCGTTCAAGGAGCATGCCTTGGCCCCGGGTTCACAAAAAATGAGGATATGGGGCGGACGCACCAGCAAACCTTATCATGGATATAAGGAGGGGCGCAGCATCCAGCTTAAAAACGCCGACCTGGCATTCATCGAAAAAAACAATCACGACTTTGTAGAAGAAACCAGCCCTATTATTTATGGAGACCAGGCGGTTCTCTCATCCGGGAAATACTCACGTGCAAACGCCAACTACAACGGAGTGTCACCGGCACAGATAAAAGCTGAAAGCAGTATAGAGAAAATCCATGGACGTATTTTCAACGAACGCGACATGGAAGCCTGTGCCAAAGTCATGATTCTCCCATTGGACTATGCCAAACAATTGTTCCCACCTGACGGCACAAATGCAATCGGGCAGAGAGTACGGTTCGGCGAATTGTCATTTCTCATAGTGGGAGTGTTTGAATCAGGTTGGAATCGTGACATATATGTGCCCTACACCACAGCACAAATGCTCGCAGGCAACGAGGATAACCCGGATAGTTTCAATGTGATGCTTAAAGGGCTTTCGTCGGCCGAAGAAGGTGATGACGCAGAAAAAGAACTGCGAAAAACATTAGCATCAAACCATGATTTCAACCCCGAAGACGATAGTGCCGTGTGGATATGGAACCAATTCTCGCAAGGGATGAAAGGTCTGGCCGCCATGAATATATTGAACCTGTCGATATGGATTCTCGGCCTGCTCACCCTGTTAAGCGGCGTGGTAGGTATCAGCAATATTATGTTTGTATCGGTTAAAGAGCGCACTCATGAAATCGGAATCCGACGGGCAATAGGGGCAAAACCGCATTCAATCCTGATTCAGATTATAGCAGAAAGCGTGGCCATCACAACCCTGTTCGGCTATATAGGAATAGTTTTAGGCACACTTGTCACACAGATTCTGGATGCCATATTCGGTGACACTGATTTTCTACAAAATCCCACTGTCGACCTATCCACAGCCATACAGGTGACGGTTGTGCTCATAATAGCAGGAGCGCTCGCCGGTCTGTTCCCGGCATTGAAATCATTGAAAGTAAAACCGGTTGAAGCGCTTCGCGACGAATAAATCCCACGGTTCACAAGGGTACAAAATGACAAATTACAGAAATGAAAGTTACCATATTCGATATTGAGAACTGGAAGGAGATAGGCGCCACTTTGGCACGTAACAAGACGCGTACCTTCCTGACGGGGTTCGGCATATTCTGGGGCACCGCAATGCTCGCCATCCTGCTGGGAGGGGCACGTGGAGCAAAAGACTTGCTGATGCGAAACTTCGACGGGTTCGCTACAAATAGCGGAATCATTTTCACCAGGCAGACCACAATCCCCTACAAGGGGCATGGTAAAAACCGCTCCTGGAACATGGACTTGGTTGACATCGAACGTCTGAAAGCTACATGTCCCGAATTGCAGACCGTTACCGAAATGTATTCCAATTATGGTGTCAGTTCCCGCCACGGGCGCTACAGTTATTCGGGGAATGTCAGCGGTGTCGCCCCGCAATATGCGGAAGTAATGCTCCCCACTATTTTTTCCGGACGCTTTGTCAACGAAGCCGATATAAGCCTGGAACGGAAAGTAGCAGTGGTAGGGAAAAAGGTAGCTAACGAACTCTATCCCGGAAACCCGTCGCCAATCGGTGAAAGCATCGATATCAACGGCATTTCATATGTCGTTGCAGGGATATGCGGCCAGACTAGCGAAATACAGATGAACGGGCGACTAGACGAGTCCATTCTCCTGCCAAGTTCCACCTTTCGCAGGGCTTTCAAACGTGGTGACAAAGTCGACGTGGTGATGATGGTGGCTAAGGACGGGGAGAAAATATCAAACCTCAAACCACGCATACGCCGAGTCCTGTCTATGCGTCATGCCATATCGCCCGATGACGAACCGGCAATTGAAATATTCGATATTTCCGAACAATTCGCAATGGTCGACAACCTGTTCACCGGCGTATCGCTGCTGGCTCTTTTCATCGGCTTAAGCACCCTGCTTGCAGGCATTATCGGCATCGGGAACATCATGTGGGTCATAGTAAAGGAACGCACGCAGGAAATAGGAATCCGACGGGCAATAGGGGCAAAACCATCCGATATTATCGTGCAAATCCTATCGGAAGGAATGATGCTCACAGCTGTGGCAGGTATAGCAGGCATATGCTTTGCCGCCTTGGCGTTGGGCGTGACACAGACCCTGACGGCTAACGAAATATCGACCCCGCAGTTCCAAATGAACCTGTCGCAGGCACTCGCCATCATGATGACTTTCGCCGTGCTTGGCACACTGGCAGGACTGATACCAGCCACCAAAGCCATGAAAATCAAGCCTGTGGAAGCGATAAACGACAAATAAGCCATAGCAATCATATAACGAGTTATTCAAAAGCATAAACAAAAACTGACAACATACGACGCAATGAAAAAATTTTTCAAAATCCTGATGTGGGTAATCATAGGAGTGATTTTTATCGGCACATTCGTTTACCTTTACATTAATTCACAGAAAAAAGAAGCGGTTTACGAACTTGTGAATCCCACTATTGAGACCATCGAACGTACAACAGTGCTCACCGGCAAAATCGAGCCCCGCGACGAAATCGAGATAAAACCACAGATTTCGGGCATTATCAACGAGGTACTCGTTGAAGCAGGCGACCACGTCAACGCTGGCGACATTATTGCTAAAATCAAGGTAATACCTGACGAAACGCAGCTGTCGTCGGCCGAAAACCGTGTTAAAATAGCGGAGATTTCACTGGAAGAAGCCCGCACAACCTATGAGCGAACCAAAAACCTGTATGAGAAAAAATTCGAGAGCCGCGAGAAATTCGAAACTGACGAAGCCACATATAGGCGGGCCAAGGAGGAACTGGCACAAGCCAAAGACCAGCTGACTATCGTACGCGACGGCGTTTCATCATCAAATGCCCAAAGTTCCAACACCCTTGTGCGCTCAACCGTTACCGGCATCGTACTCGAAGTGCCAGTAAAGGTCGGCAGCTCCGTAATCCAAGCCAACACATTCAACGATGGCACCACAGTGGCAAAAGTCGCCGATATGACCGACCTGATTTTCCAGGGCAAAGTAGATGAGACCGAAGTCGACCTACTCTCGGAAGGAATGCCGGTGCGCATTTCCGTCGGGGCTGTGGCAGGTTCAGACTATGCCGCCGTAATTGAAAAAATCGCCCCTATGGCAACTGATGACAACGGGACGAATACATTCGAAGTAAAGGCCGCTCTCAACACCGAAGAAACCGCCAAACTACGTGCGGGCTACAGCGCAAATGCTACCGTTATCCTTGAAAAAGCCGACAGTGTGCTTGCCCTCCCCGAGCGTGTGGTGGAATACAAAGGTGACAGCGCGTTTGTATATATCCTGAAATCGTCAGAACCAAAACAGGAATTTGAACGCATTTCCGTAAAAACCGGTGTTTCCAACGGCATCAATGTGGAGTTGAAAGATTCAACACTTGACAAAAAAAGCGAACTACGCGGCAACCAGGCCAATTAAACACCTAACCCCACGGCTTCACCCATTATAGGCGTAAGCCGAAAACTCACAAAAGCCGTTTTCAGACAATAGCTTAATTTATGAATATCTTAAAGACAACAATTATAGCCATAGCTGCCGCCACAGCTTTCACCGGTCATGCCGACGTGTGGAGCCTTGACAGCTGTATGGCATACGCCATAAACCATAACATATCGGTGCAGGCAAGCCGGTTGCAGGTTATGAACGGTGAGCTTTCTATAACCGAGGCTAAAGACCGGTTTCTACCCTCTCTGCGTGGCAGTGCATCTCAATCGTTCAACTTCGGCCGCGGCCTTACTGCCGACAATACTTATGCCGACCGAAACACTTCGAATTTCCAGTGGAACGTATCGCTTGACCTACCTCTATTCCAAGGGTTGTCGGAATACCGTCAGCTAAAACTAGCAAAATCCGACTTGCAACGCCTCCTCTACGAACATGAGGCAGCCAAGGACAACGTTACCCTCAACGTAATATCCCAATACCTACAGGTGCTGTATGCAAAGGAAGTTTTGGAAAGTTCCAAATCCAAATTAGAGCTATCCTCATTCGAGGTCAGCCGTCAGAAAGCCCTCGTTGAAGCCGGAAAAGTCCCCGAAGCCGATCTTCTGGATGCAGAAGCACAGATGGCACAAGACCAACTCCAGGTTGTGACATCTGAAAACGATGTCAGGATTGCTCTTGTGGAACTAGCCAACCTGCTACAGCTTCCGACGTCGGTAGGCTTCGATGTGCGTCCGATCAACGAAGGGGAACCAATCATACCAACAGCCGATGCCGTGTATGATGCCGCCATGGTTCACAACAATTCCATCCTCGCATCACGCCAAGGAATCACCGTGGCCGACAACCAGATTTCACTTGCAAAAACCGGGTATATCCCCACTCTCGGATTCGGGTCGAGCATCGGGTCGAGCTATTACACTGTTAACGGGTTGAAAAGTGAATCTTTTAGTTTCCAAATGAGCCATAATCTTTCCACATATGTCGGCTTCTCACTTTCGATTCCCATTTTCGATGCATTCGGGACAAGAAACAACGTGCGTAAGGCAAAATTGCAAAAAATTTCGGCAGAACTGGAACTCGACCGCCAGTCGACAGAACTGTATAAAACAATCCAATTAGCCTACTATCAGGCAAAGGGAGCCCGCGACAGGTATTTTTCCTCACAGGAAACCCTCGAAAAGACAGAAGCATCATTCAAGGCCACACAGGAAAAATACAATCTCGGACGAGCCACCCCTACCGAATTCGAACAAGCCAAAAACAATCTTTATCGAACCGAGGTAAACTCCATCCAGGCTCATTATGAATACCTCCTCCGCCACAGAATACTGATATTCTATCAGAATAACCGGCTCTGACCAATTCAAAACAACCTACAGAACCAGTATTTCACAGCCCCGGCTTATCCTCCATACACAATATTTGTGCCGGAGATAAGCCGGGGTTGTGACTGCATTATACGAAAAAATCTTCCATAATAAGAATTTATGTCAAAAAAATATCGTAGCTTTGTGTTGTAAAACATAAATGGGGAATTATGTTGTTGGAAACGCCACATGCCTGAGTGCAACAAACGGCAACTCACAACCCAGCGACATCACACCCATAAGTATTTGTACCACCTTATGATTAAGCGAGCACTCGACAAAGTTATAAGCGAAGACCTGTCAGAAATCTGGACTGTACTGGATAATGACGAAAAGCGCCGAATAATCGACGCTTTCGTTATCCACAATTTTAAAAAGAACCAGATGATTTATGCCGAGGGGGAAGAACCGGAGTACCTATGGTGCCTCCTTCAAGGAAAGGTCAAAAAATTCAAGGACGGCGTTGGCGGACGGGTACAGATTCTAAGGCTCATCCGTTCGGTACAGTATTTCGGTTACAGGGCATACTTTGCCAAAGAACCATACAATTCATCGGCTGCGGCTTTTGAACCATCGATAGTAGGTACCCTCCCAATGACATTGGTGGAGGATATGATTAACAAGAACCCCAAGCTGGCATGGTTTTTCATTCATGAATTATCGCGTAACCTCGGAGGTTCTGATACAAAAATCGTGAACCTCACACAGAAGCATATCCGTGGCCGTCTGGCCGAGGCGCTTATCGTGCTTCGCGACCACTACGGATTCGAGGATGACAACATGACACTGCGCATATACATGGCTCGCGAGGATTTGGCAAACCTGTCGAATATGACCACATCCAATGCTATCCGTACCCTGTCAGGATTCGTATCGGAACGTCTGATAACAGTCGACGGGCGCCGTATATGCATCCTCAACGAACCGATGCTCCGTAAAATCTCAAAATTCGGCTAATGCCGGATTGATTAATGTTTTAATGACAAAAACATTTAACCGTTCCGACAACATAAGCCAATACTGATTTTAATCGATATATAATAAGCGTTGTGTCAAAATTATGATTAGACACAACGCTTATTATATTCGCTATTATTACTGCCCTTTGGTTCTATTTTACAGCATCCGCAACGATTGCCTGCATACGTGGATACTGCTGCTCCATTGAACTAAGCAAGGCAAACTGTGCGCGGGTGCGGACGAGGTTGTGGTCGGGATATGCCACCTTATAGTAGGTATCGCCGTTGATATAGTCCATCAGGAAGCGCAACACCTGTTCAAACGTTATAAACCGCCCTGCAAAAGGCAGCCATTCAAGCTCGTCAGCCGTAAGCATACTCCCACACTCCGCCAGGAAACCCCTTGTATAGGCTTCGAAATATTCCATACTGCAACTCACACGCGACAAATCGGCATCATCCTCGGCACCAGTATTTGTATATGACCTTATCGCATCGCCGAAGTCATTGAACACCGTGGCATTCATCATCGTGTCGAGATCTATCACACATAGCGCATGTCCGTCGGCATCAAACAGGATATTACTGATTTTAGTGTCATTATGCGCAACCCTGACCGGGAATCGACCGGTTTCAATCATCGTTTGGAAAGCCATGATTTCATCGCGGCGTGATTCAATCCATGAAATCTCCTCCAAAACAGAAGATTTACGTCCTGAAATGTCGGCCTTCAAAGCCTCATCCCATTGCTTAAACCGCAAACGCAGGTTATGGAATCCGGGTATAGTGTCGCTTACAGGTTCACGGAATCCTTCCAACAGACGATGAAAACGCCCGATACCGCGTCCACCTTCAAAAGCCTGTGATGTTGTATCCACCCGTTCATACGCCATTGAGCCGGGCACAAATTCGCACACAGTCCAATACTCCCCCTCTTCATCCTGCCAATAAAGTTGCGAAAAGTCCCGCAAAGGAATCTGCGTCAGTACTTCACGCGATGCATCGCCCCCGGTTGCAACAGTAGCGGCTTTCAAATAGGATGTAACCGAACGGATATTTTCCATCATTGCGGGAATATCGCAAAACACACGCTTGTTTTTACGTTGCAGGATATAGTCACGGTTACCATCGGGTGTCAGCACCCTGAGGGTGTCATTGATGAACCCCTCCCCCATATTCTCTATCCTTACAATTTCACAAGGTATGTCAAACCGGCTTGCAATTTCTTTGAATTTTTGCATGATATGTTGAATTTTGCGTTATGATAGTTTCACATTGCGGAAAAATTCCGGACGATGGAAATCCGGCGCCGTGGTGTTAATCGGAGCCCAGCTAAGGAAATGTGGTGTCTCGGTCTTATCACCGCATTTATACAGGTTTATCCTCAACATGTCGGGAATCTCTTGAGAAAAGAGATCAAACGGGATGCCTAACAACAACGTCCATGTAACACCGTTTTCATCAACCCGGTCAGCCGTGGTTTTCGGCAAAGATGACAACCTGATTATACGCCGCATCTTATCCTGTGGGAAATGCACGCATTCAGTGCGGCTGACTCTCCGGGAAGCCAGGGAGACACCGGCAGCATTGGTCTCGAAATTATAATAATGCCGCCCGTCGGCATCGGCAATAAACAATTCCACGCATGAATCTTCCCAAACCGGGCCGTTATCATCAAGGGTTCTGACCAGCAAATGCCTTTCTTTAACCGAAAACAGACAAAACAGATATTCACCGTCGTGAGCCAGTGTTGCCGATACCTCCGGCTTATAAGGATATTCCATAGGCCAGTTGACTGTTTCAATACCTACAGTCGCCCCTTCGGCTGCAACAACGTCGGCCAACTTGATGAGGGCATCACCTTCATGCCCCATGCCTATACACAACTTCGGGATTGCCAGCAAAGCTATCCCGTTTTCCCGCACCCCATCATTTCCTGTATTCATGTTTATCTTGGTTATATATCGCAAAGATAGGAATTATAAGCCGGTTTACATCACATTGCCCCTAACAATGTTCCAAGTTTCAATGAAGCAAGCCAACCTCCTTCAGCTTTTGGCAATAATGTCAGCATGATTGGCAGATAAGGGATAAGCGTATATGTAATTATATCGGAAATGATTAACTTTGCATATCCGTTCTTCACAAAATGCAACCATGTCTATAAGGGACATGAACTCCTGATTACGACAATTCAAATGGCCGGAAACATCTCCTTGCGACTTATAGCGTCGCTAACGTTGCTATGTATGGCGGCGCCACAAATCATAGCACAGGAACTCGTTAATGACAGTATAGGGAAAAAGCCCAACCTTATATCCCGCATATTGCAATATTTTGATGATTCCAACAAAGAACATCCCGAAAAGAAAATCGACTTTACCTTTCTTGGCGGCCCGAGCTATTCGGCTTCAACCAGCATACAACTTGCCGTAATCGCAGCAGGATTATACCATACCAAGCGCGATTCGGTGACACCTGAATCAAATATTTCGGTTTTCGCACAGGGCTCCATAACCGGCTTTTACCGTGTAGGGGTCTTCGGAAACCACTTCTTCCCAGGCGACAGATTCCGAATCAACTACCATGCCGACTTCGCCCATTTCCCTCTGAAATTCTGGGGTATAGGCTATGATATGGAGTCACAGAAAAGCAATGAATCAGGATATACCGAACTTCAGTCGGTATTGCTGGGGGAATTCCTTTGGCGCCTGCCTGAACATATGTTCTTAGGCCCGTCGGTAAATTTCAACTATGGGAAAGCCACAAAGGTAGAACGTCCCGAACTTTGGAATGGGGAAGATTTGAGGGTATTCAACTACGGTATGGGCATTGTATTCTCATACGACACACGCGACTACCCTACGAATGCCACGAAAGGATGGAATATTACATTCAAGCAAAAGTTCTTTCCTCGTTTCATCGGCAACAATTACGCATTTTCCTCTACCGAACTTAATGTAGGATGGTATAAGCAATTTTGGGATTCGGGCACATTGGCGTTCCAGCTCCACGGCCATTCTACTTATGGCAACACCCCATGGAGTATGCTCCCTACGGTTGACGCATCACATGCCATCCGGGGATATTACGAAGGGCGTTACCGAGATAAAAACGAAGCCGATTTCGTTGTGGAACTAAGGCAACACATATGGCGCCGTAACGGCATCGTGGTATGGGGCGGAGTAGGCACGGTTTTCGACTCGCCCAAGGAAATAACCTGCCGACGCCTCCTGCCATCCTACGGCATCGGCTACCGTTGGGAATTCAAAAAACGGGTAAATGTGCGCATCGACCTGGGTTTCGGAAAAGAATCGATGGCATTCGTATTAGGGCTGCATGAAACTTTCTGATTCCACAAAGCACCGGTTTACCACGGCATCACTATCAATAATTACTTTCTGTGAAAAAGATTCTGAACAGACTCAAACACATATCGACCGATATGCGTGTGCTTTTTATATGGGTTGTGGCAGCACTTGTCATTCCGAATATCGCCCTTGACATTACCGAACCATCAAAGTGGCTTTGGAAAGCAGCCAATATCCTACTCCCGGCAGGCGCCTACATCTTGTTCATGTCGATAAGCCGCCGCAGCGGACTTATGACATTGTTGTCATTACCATTTATGATATTGGCAGCATTTCAAATCGTATTGTTATATCTTTATGGAGAGTCAATCATTGCCGTCGACATGTTCCTTAACGTGGTAACCACCAATGTCAGCGAAGCCACCGAATTACTGGCAAACCTGTTTGTTGCAATCCTTATGGTGGTTGTGATTTATCTTCCACCACTTACATGGGGGACTTACAGCCTGTGCCGTCACTTCAAAATCAGCCAGTCATTCCGCATGAAAGCCATAAGACTAGGAGCAATAATGAGCGTTGCCGGAGGAATGTTGACCATTACAGCCTCAATTACAGCCCATAGCGCGTTTCACCGGGAGATATTCCCGGCAAATGTGATATACAACATGTCGGAAGCAGTGAAACGTACACGGCAAATCGCACATTATTATGAAACATGTGCCGGGTTCTCATATAATGCAACAACATCACGCCCAATCGATGAAAAAGAGATATATCTTTTCATAATAGGAGAAACAGCACGTGGGGAAAACTGGCAGCTGGGAGGTTATGGAAGGAACAACAATCCCCGTCTGAGCCATGAAGGAAACAGCGTTTTCTTTCCACGCGCCATTACCGAGTCGAACACCACCCACAAGAGTGTCCCGATGATAATGAGTTTCGCGTCGGCCGAAAATTTCGACTCAATCAACCATTACAAAAGTATAATCACCGCAATGAAAGAGGCCGGGTTCCACACAGGCTTCTTCTCAAACCAGGCCCCGAACAATTCGTTCACCGAACTGTTCGGTAACGAGGCCGACAATGTGAGATACACCGATTTCTCAACCGCAAACCATCCTTACGATTCATCACTTCTGCCAATGCTTCGTCAAGCGCTGGCCGATACGACCCACGCAAAGAAGTTTATAGTGCTGCACACTTACGGCTCCCATTTCCTTTACCGCGACCGTTATCCCCGCGAGTTCGCAAAATTCCTGCCCGACGATGCTATTGATGCCAATGCCGGTCATCGCAACGACCTGATTAACGCATATGATAATACGATTCTATATACCGACTCATTCCTGGCCGATGCTATCGGCCTGTTACGCGCAACCGGGTGCAAGTCGGCATTACTTTATAGCGCCGACCATGGCGAGGATATTTTCGATGACCAACGTGAACGTTTCCTTCATGCCTCCCCCAACCCGACCTACCACCAACTGCACGTAGGGATGCTTATATGGCTGTCAGACACCATGACAGCCCTGCACCCGGAATTCATGACCAACCTACGCAGAAACTCTTCGCTTGGCGTATCACCACAAAAGTCCATGTTCAACACAGCCATAGAACTGGCCGGGGTCAATACCCCTCGTTTCGACGCCTCACAGTCGCTTGTTAATCCGGCCTATAAGTATAACGACCCTGTTTATCTCAACGATTTGAATGTAGCCGTACCGTTAATGGATGCAGGCATAAAGGAATCTGACAAAGCGAATCTGAAAAGGCTTTTGAACCCGCAGCATTGACATTATTACAAATATAATAAAGCCTCCCACAAACAAAGTTTCCCGTTTTGCAACCGCAAAACACTACATCTTAACGATATAGCAAAATTATCAATTTAAAAAGTTTTCCAAAAACAAAAAGCGCATGAAAATAATCGTGCGTTTTTTTGTTGGATGCATTAGTATTGACTAACTTTGTCACCGCAAAATTTCACGCAACTTCTTACCACAAAACAAACACCTAAAACATTTATCTCAAGCGATGATTCAGACCGTATTGAAACGCGACGGCCGCGTGGTTGGCTACAACGAGGAAAAAATCAAAGCAGCCATACGCAAGGCAATGCTTCAGACCCGGCTGGGAGAAGACGAAGCCCTGATTCAAAAAATCGCCGACCGCATAGGCATCACCGGCAAAGAACAGATGACGGTAGAGGAAATCCAAGATCGCGTCGAACTCGAACTGATGAAATCGCCACGCAAGGAAGTAGCCAAACGCTACATTGCCTATCGCGACCAGCGCAGCATAGCCCGACGGGCCAAAACCCGCGATATATTCCTTGAAATCATAGAAACGAAAAGCAATGACATCACACGCGAAAACGCCAACATGAACACCGACTCACCGGCGGGCATGATGATGAAATTCGCATCAGAAACCACCAAGCCTTTCGTTGACGATTACCTGCTCACCCCCGAGGCCCGCGATGCCGTGCGCCACGGTTACCTCCATATCCACGATAAAGACTACTACCCTACCAAAAGCCTCACCTGTGTCCAGCATCCGCTCGACAACATCCTGCGACATGGCTTCGTAGCCGGACACGGCGAATCCCGCCCTGCAAAGCGCATCGAGACTGCCAGCGTGATAGCATGCATCTCGCTTGAAACAGCCCAAAACGAAATGCATGGCGGCCAAGCAATCCCGGCATTTGATTTCTACCTTGCACCATTCGTAAGGTCGTCATTTATCGAGGAACTGAAAAAGGCCGAAGAAATCACAGGCAACGACCTCTCCGACATTTATCACAGGGAAATCGACGATTTTGAAAAGAAACCTCTCGACGGAATGACCGGCCGTGAGCGAGCCGTTCAGCATGCAATCAACTGCACTGTGAGCCGTGTCCACCAATCGATGGAAGCATTTATCCATAACATGAACACCATCCACTCACGTGGCGGCAATCAGGTTGTGTTCAGTTCAATCAACTACGGCACCGACACTTCGGCTGAAGGCCGGTGCGTGATTCGCGAATTGCTTAATTCAACATATGAAGGGGTCGGTAACGGCGCGACAGCCATTTTCCCAATCCAAATCTGGAAAAAGAAAAAAGGTGTGAACTACCTCCCCGGCGACAGAAACTACGATCTCTACAAACTGGCCTGCAAGGTGACAGCACGCCGGTTTTTCCCAAATTTCGTGAATCTCGACGCAACATTCAACCAACATGAAATGTGGCGTGCCGATGACCCCGAAAGATATAAATACGAGGTGGCAACGATGGGATGCCGCACACGTGTGTTCGAAAACCGTTATGGCCTAAAAACTTCAATCGGCCGTGGCAATATCAGCTTCTCAACCATCAACATAGTGCGCATCGCCATCGAATGCATGGCGATAAAAAACGAAGATGAACGCATAGAACGCTTCTTCAGCAAGCTTGACGAAGTTCTGGAACTCACAGCCAGGCAGCTATGCGACCGATATGATTTCCAAAAAACAGCCCTTGCCAAACAATTCCCCCTGTTGATGTCCCGACTATGGAACGGCGCCGAATCCCTAGGGCCTAACGACACAATAGAGAGTGTTATCAATCAAGGAACCCTTGGCATCGGATTTATAGGGTTGGCTGAATGCCTGGTGGCACTTATCGGTCAACATCATGGGGAATCAGACAAAGCCCAGGAGCTCGGATTACGCATCGTGTCACACATGCGTTCACGCGTAAACGAATTTTCAGAACGCTACAATCACAATTTTTCAGTACTTGCCACCCCCGCCGAAGGGTTGTCGGGCAAATTCACAGCCAAGGACCGCAAGAGCTTCGGTGAAATCCCGGGCATTACCGACAAGATATATTATACCAATTCCAACCATGTGCCGGTGTACTACAAATGCTCGCCACGCCATAAGGCAAAAGTAGAAGGCCCTTATCACAAGCTCACGGGAGGAGGCCATATTTTCTATGTGGAAATAGATGGAGATGCCACGCACAACCCACAGGCCATCTCCGACATCGTAGACCTCATGGACACCTATAATATCGGCTATTGTTCTGTCAACCATAACCGCAACCGCTGCATGAATTGCGGTTATGAGGATGCACAAGAAAACCTCGACACATGTCCCAAATGTGGCAGCAACCAGATTGACAAGCTGCAACGTATAACCGGATACCTTGTGGGTACAACCGACCGCTGGAATTCGGCCAAACTCGCCGAATTATCCGACCGTGTGGTGCATGGGTAAGAAGTTGCAAGTTATAAGTTATAAGCGGGAAGTCGGAAGTTGTCAAGAAGTTAACAATAGGCAATTATTATCTATAAGAACGGTTATCTGAATAGCATGAACACAACCACTTTGAGGGTGATGGATATTGTTCCGGGCACGTCGGTCGACGGGCCCGGACTTCGTACATCAATATATTTCGCAGGATGTTCACACCGATGCGCAGGATGCCACAACCCCCAATCATGGCCATTTGACGCAGGACGTGACATGACTATCGGCCAAATAATGGAAATAGTAGAGGAGAACGGGTTCAACGTCACATTTACAGGAGGTGACCCCATGTACCAGCCTCGTGCAATAGCTGAACTGGCCGACCATCTGCACGCCAAAGGATATTCCATATGGTGTTATACCGGTTTCACATTCAGCCAGCTGATGGATGATGCCGAAATGCAGGAAGCATTGCGCCGGTGCGATGTCATTGTCGACGGCCCGTTTCAATTATCCGAACGCGATACATCACTACGTTTCCGTGGATCATCCAACCAACGGCTGATTGATGTTGCAAAGTCTATTGCCACAGGCAATATCTCGTTGTGGAATGATTAAACGATATGCAGCAGCCATCACCATAAACAGATTTTAACAGCTCACACGCAATATTTCATGTAAATTATACTAATTTTGCATCGTGAAAAGAAAATCACACACATAAGTCATATATGAAAACCATCCTCTCTTGCCTTTAATCTCTCATCTTATCATAGCCAAAACTATGAGAAAATATAACCACCTTGTATCATTAATCAAAAAATTAGGATTACTGAACACAATTCAATAACCACATAATCACATTTATGCTTAATCCCGTATTCAGGAAAAAACATGCCGTGCAATTGATGTGCGCGGTAGCAGGGACGGCCATGCTTACAGCCTGCGTCGACCACGACTATGACCTCAGTAAGGACATTGACTTGACAGTGACACTGGGAGGTAACGAGCTCACCCTACCGACCAGCTCGACCGATGTCTACACAATGGCTCAAATTCTCGACCTTGACCCCGAGAACAGTTCAATCAAGCCAGTTGAAACACAAGGGCAATATGGTCTAAACAAAGGCGACTATGTACTCACACAGACCGGCGACCCGTCAGAATCGACTGTCAGCATTGATGCCGTCAACCTTAGCGACATCACCGGCAGCACCGTCAAAACCATGCTTGACCCATTCGTCGTAGTGGCAGGGATGCCGGAAATAGCCGTAAACACCGGCAATATCGTCACGACCACCAGTATCAGCGACAAAAATGTGACGCCTGACATCAGAACCCTCACATGGATTGGCACTGACTGTGAAATGATCTTATCGGTACACTATAATTCCGATGATTTCAATGGTAACGCCATTATCAAAAAAGGTACAGTAATCAAGTTTGACGAATCATGGAAAGTTGAAATCGCCGATGACGCAACACGGTCGTTCGCACATATGGCCAATGACCATACTCTCGAATTCACCAATGACAAAACTGTTTCCAATTCGGGCAAAAATCTTCAGATAAGGCTCAATGTGCCGGCATTCGACCTTGCCAATCTCCCTGCCGGACAGGGATTGACCTCCTATCCGGATGCTCCAGGACATTTCCTTTTGGATTCAGACATTGTGTTCAACGGCCAGATAGCCATAGCGACGAAGCATATCACATCAGGGGTAGCCAACCTTGAGCTGGTTACCGAAACAGCAATCCCGATGGCTAAAATCCTTGAAGTAAGAGGAACCGTCGACCCGGACATCACAATCAACCCGACATCGTTTAACATCACCGATGTGCCCGATTTCCTGTCGGAACCAGGCAACAATCTTGATGTAGAAAACCCGCAGCTCTACTTCACAGTCGAGAACACATCGCCTGTTCCTGTAACAATCAACGCCAAGATAACGGCACACGATAACGGTGGCAACCTCCATACCGTAGGTATTGGGGCAAACTACGGAACCACACCTATCTATGTCGATGCAAATGCAACTACAAATATCTGCGTATGCCGCACAGGAAACGCCGTGGGCGACAATCTGAAAATAATCACCGTACCCACGTTGAGCGACCTGCTTGTAACCGTGCCGGACAAAATCGAGATTACAGACATCGATGCAAAGGCCGACCAAAGCAAGGAGGTGACTATCGCCCTTAACGAAGAAAACCATCCTCATGTGTATGCATTCAACGCATCTTACGACGCCGTGATACCATTGGCCTTTGGTGAAAACCTTAAATTCACCTATGAGACTACCGATGAAGACTGGGGAGAGGATTTGGAAAAATACAACTTCGACCGGGTTAATATCAGCCTCAACGTATCCAATACGGCCCCGCTCAACATGAAGCCAATCATTGATGCGCTCGACTCCGACGGCCAGGTAATAAACGATGTTACAGCAACCATCGACGGCATAGCAAAAGCCGGTTCGCTGACACAACCCACCAACAGCACCCTTAAAGCTGTTCTCAAATCCACAGGCCCGAACCTCAAGAACCTTGACGGCATCAGAATCCGTTTCGAGGCCAGTTCCGATGCAGCCTGCGCCGGACAAGCCCTCAACGAGGCACAGGCGTTGCGTTTCACAGAGATACGTATCTCTATTTCGGGAGGTGTAACCATCGACCTCAATGATTGATATTGAAATGGGTTAAACCAGACAAGAAAGTACCAATCACGGGAATATCAGCCAATACTGTTCCCAATTTCACATTTTCAAAACCAATGGACAACATAAACAAATATATATTTGCTGCCGCAATCGCCTTCGGGGCATTCGGTCTGAATGCACAGGAAGCCAGCCGTTCGGGTTATTTCCTTGAAGGCTACAACTTCCGCCATCAACTTAACCCGGCTTTCGCACCCGAGCAGAACTATGTGTCGGTACCCGCACTAGGCAACTTCGGGGTCGGCCTGATGTCGAACGTAGGTGTAAACACCTTTTTATACAAAATGCCAAACGGCGATCTCACCACTTTCATGAATTCAACGGTAGGTGCCGACGAATTTATCGGGAAACTGAAAAACAACAACAAAATAACAGCAAACATAAACCTCGCACTCCTTTCAGGCGGATTCAGGGCTTTCAACGGGTATAACACTGTAACCCTGTCGGTGCGCAGCGATGTGGGAGTAAACCTGCCGAAAGACCTTCTCCGTTTCATGAAGCTTGGCCAGACCGGGCCTGACACACGTTATGATTTCAGCGATATCCGAATCAACGCAAATGCCTATGCCGAAATAGCCCTGGGACACCAGCGCAAAATAACCGACGAGCTCAATGTCGGCGGCAAGGTCAAGTTCCTGATAGGAGCCGGAAACGCCGATGCCCACATTAAAAACATGAGCGTTGCCATGGGTTACGACAAATGGCAGGTACAGGCTGAAGGGCAACTCAACATCGCAGCCGGCAGCGGCCTGCGCGTACCCACCAATTATGAATCAGGAAAAGACCTTGACAAACCAGCCGAATATAATCAGATTGATTATGACGGAATCAATTACGACAATTTCGGTCTCTCCGGTTTCGGTATGGCGTTTGACCTCGGTGCCACATACGATATGCACAAGTTTGTCGACGGCCTGACCCTCTCTGCCGCCCTGCTCGACCTTGGCTTTATCAGCTGGAACAATAACACCCATGCCGCTACCCCTAACACGACTTGGAGTTTCGACGGATTCCACAATATCGCGCTTGATGATGACCAGCCCGACTTCGATGATAACAAGCTCGACCAGCAGCTCGACGACATGTGGAACGGATTAAAAGATTGCGCGAACTTCCAAATCGAATCAAATGGAGGTTCAAGAACGGCAGCCCTCGCAGCCACGTTCTCGCTCGGAGCCGAATACCGCATGCCGTTCTACAACAAGCTTACCGGCGGCTTCCTCTTCACACAGCGTTTCGCAGGGTGCTTCTCATGGACTGAGGGACGTTTCTCAGCCAACTACAACCCTACCAAATGGTTTGATATGTCGGTGAATTATGCCGCATCCACCTTCGGCTCGTCATTGGGATGGATGTTGAATTTCCACCCAAGCGGCTACACATTCTTTATCGGTTCCGACCACCAGTTCTTCAATATCACTCCACAAGGTATTCCCGTGGGTAAAGCAACAATGCAGCTGAATCTCGGCATGAGCATCACATTCGGCAAAAAAGCCTGATGTCCCAACCGATTCTAAGGAATTACAAACCGACGGCGACGCGTTCTCACGCGTCGGTTTGTAATTCCTTATCAGATTGGCGCCTGCATATTAATAAATAAGTCCGAAATGGCGCAAAGCATTTCCCACCCCGTCGTAATCAACCGGAAGAGTCACGAAATCGGCAACAGCCTTAACCGAAGCCGCAGCATTCCCCATTGCCACCCCGCATGCCACATGCTTCAACATGCCGATGTCGTTATCCCCGTCGCCGAAAGCCATTGTTTCTGACAACGATATTCCGAAACAATCAATCATATGGTCGATACCAACGCTTTTGTCACTACCCTTAGGCACAATGTCAGAAAACAACGGATTCCAGCTTGTTGGTTCGCATCCGTGTAACACCTGTCGGAACAAGCCGCTTCGCTCAATCTCCGCATTGGAAGCAAATGCCATCATCTGGACTACTGGGATATTCAAAACCTCCTCGACAGGCCGGTGAGGCACATAGGGAATATTAAGCAATTTCGATGCCTCGATGAAATTATCATTCACCCCTGTGGTAAAAATATCCCCGTCAACCGGCACAACCACAAACGGGATGTCATGGTTATGGGCAAACGGTATTAACCGCCTAAGGTCGTCACGGTCGATTTCCCTCCGGTATATTTCGGAACTACGGTCGCCAAAGAGGCATAATGCGCCGTTAGTGGTCACATACCCGTCGAATACCTCATCGCCAAGGTTATCAATCCAAGCCGGATGACGCCCTGTTGCAATAAACACCCTTATCCCGTTATCACGCAACTGCCGCAAAGCCATGCGCGTATTTTCAGGTATAGAATGCTCCCCAAACGGCACCAATGTGCCGTCGATATCAAAAAATACAGCTTTAATCGTCATTCCAAATCAACATTTTGTAGCGAACAACCGAAAATACTAACAAGCACATCCCCTTGCAGAAAACTATTCATTTCCCGGGACTGACGGGAGGTCGGCAAAATCCTCGGGTGCAATCCTGCGGATTTCGGCACCCTTCGAGGTCTTGGCTCCGAGGGCGACGATCTTACGAGCCGTGACAAGCACATTCCCGTTCCCTTCGTTAAGACGTTTGCGGGCCTGGGCATACGATGCCTGTGCAGCCACAAGATGTTTGTCGATGTTATCCATATCGGAAAGGAAATTCACCAACTTATCCAGCATCGTTCCGCTAAGACGTGCAATTTCCTGCACATTCTTGTTAATAGCATCCTGCCGCCACAACTGGTCGAGCATCTTCAATACGGAAATAAGGTGGGTCGGCGATGTAAGCAACACCCTTTTGTTATATGCATCCTCCCAAATCCCAGGCTCAAGCCGCATCATGGCGAAATAAGCCCCCTCGTTTGGGATAAACATCATTACGAAATCAAGCTTTTTATCACCAACCAGATCCTGATAACGTTTTTCGGCCAGTTCCGCAATGTGACGCCGCACCGAAAGCAGATGCCGTTTGGCGGCCTCCGAGCACCGGGTTTCATCCCCCTCGGCATTCACATAATCGATATATGCGCTCAACGACACTTTCGAATCAATTACCACACACCGTCCGTCGGGATAATTTACCACCACATCGGGGCGCAACGCACGCCCGTCCTCCCCCATGATTTTGGAACCATCAGGGTTCATTGTGGCCTGGGTAACGAAATGACACCCTTTTTGCAATCCCGACATTTCAAGCAGACGCTCAAGAATCATTTCACCCCAGTCGCCCTGCACTTTTGAGTCCCCCTTCAAGGCTCGGGTCAAATCCTGTGCCTCCTTCCCTATCGTGCGGTTAAGCTCCATCAGGTTGCGTATTTCGTTTTGCAGGGAATAGCGTTCCCTGGCCTCCTCTGAATAGGCATTGCTGACAGTTTTTCGGAAATCATCCAGATTAGTGCGGAATGGCGCCAAAAGCTCTTCCAACCTTTTTTCGGAATTTTCCTTAAAACGTGCAGTCTGCGTTTCAAAAATCTCATTTGCAAGATTCCGGAAATGGTCAGCAGTGGCTTTTTCGTTTTTTGCCCGTTCACTTTCCGTAACAGCCACGCGCTCCTTCAGTGCGGCAAGCTCTGCCGAGTAAGCCGCAACATCACCCCGCGCGGCGTCCAAAGCATCGCGATGCTTTTCCAATTGGATTTCGGCAGCACGCAACTGCCCTTCAACCTGTTCGATACGCACATCTTTCTGTGCCAACAAAGCTTCGCTCTGCGCCAAAAGGGCATCCTTCCCATCCAATTGCGCATCCTTGGCCTCAAGACGGGCCTCATTGGCCGACAAAGCTGCAATCCTTTTTTGTTGTGAAAGCAATATGAAAAACAAACCCAGCGCGATTACGCTTGTTGAGATTATGGCAACAATCATAAATACAAGTCAATAAGATTCGGAATTATGCAAATTTTTGGAGAACAAATATACTCAAAAAGCAGCATTAAATTGGTAATTTTGTCAGTGTAAATGGCTTCAGAAGCCGATTTTTATATAAAGTTTTAAAGACACGGTAAACATAGCTCAATGAAAATCAAGCGTTTTATCTATGCATCATTGATGATTGCATTTTCCGGCACATTGTCGGTTTCTATGACAGGTTGCAAAAAGGAAGCCAACGAACTGGCTCATAACCACAGCCACCATAACCATGAAGGGGAAGAACACGAACATGAGCATGGAGAAGGGCATGTGCATGGGGATGAAGAGCAGGAAAATAAAAGCGGCGCCCACGCCAGCGACGAAATCATAATAGAACAAGAGCGTGCGGCCAAACTTGGAGTGACAACCTCAAAAGCAACACCCGGTGAATTTTTCGAAACAGTGGCAGTGGGAGGCGAACTCTCGTCAGCCCCTTCGAATCAATCAACCGTCACAGCACGTTCGGCAGGGATAGTTTCGCTGACACCTGCAGCGACACCGGGTGCACATGTTGCCAAAGGCACAATATTGGCAACAATTTCAGGCAAAGGTATGGCCGGCGGTGACGCCAACGAAGCAGCACGGGTCGCACTGACAGCCGCAAAAAGGGAACTCGACCGCCTCACACCGCTACATGCCGACGGCATCGTATCGACACGCGACTATAATGCAGCCAAGCAAGCCTATGAAGCTGCCAAGGCCGCCGCAGGCAACGGAAGTGCCGGTGGCAGCACCGCCGTAGCACCTACTTCAGGCACAATTACCCAACTGCTTGTAAGCGAAGGCCAATATGTTGACGCCGGTGCGCCTATAGCCGTTGTCGCAGGCAGTTCGACACTTACCCTGCGTGCAAACCTCCCGGAACGGGAAGTACGGTTCCTGCCAACCATCAATGGTGCCAAATTCCGCACCTCCTACTCCGACCAGGTTTTCGATATAGCAGAATTCAATGGACGACGCAGCTCCGATGTGACAACCACTGTAGCCACCCAGGGATATATACCCGTTTATTTCACCCTGACCAACAACGGGACACTCTCGGCCGGATCCTATTGCGAGATATATCTGACCGGCAACAAACGTGACGGGGTGATAGCCCTGCCGACGGAAGCCCTCAGCGAACAACAGGGGGAATTCTTCGTATATGTACGCATTGATGACGAAGGTTACGAAAAACGCCCCGTAAAACTAGGGGCATCGTCAGGCGATACCGTTGAAATCCTTTCAGGTGTAAATCCAGGCGACGAGGTGGTCACAACCGGAACAACGTTTGTCCGTTTGGCTGAAAGCTCCGGCGTAGTGCCTGAAGGCCATAGCCATAATCATTGAGCCCGAATTACATATTTAAGGTTATCATCGTGATGCCGAAGCATTAATCCGACATTTCAATTTATACACATAACATCATAAGCAAATCGGAAAAATTGACAACAATACAAATTTATCCGACTGCCAACAAAACAACCAGGAACCGTGCTTAACCGAATTATTCATTTTTCTCTTTATAACCGCCTTGTGGTGCTGATTCTTTCGGGATTGATTCTCGTTGGCGGATGCATCGCCCTTGTGCGGTCGGAAATAGATATTTTCCCCGACCTGAACGCCCCGACCGTAGTTGTGATGACCGAAGCCCCCGGCCTTGCACCGGAAGAGGTTGAAAAACTCGTAACGTTCCCGATAGAAACCGCAGTCAACGGAGCCACAGGCGTCAGACGCGTCCGTTCGTCATCTGCCACAGGTTTTTCCGTCGTATGGGTTGAATTCGACTGGGATACGGATGTGTACGTTGCCCGACAGATTGTATCGGAAAAAATAGCACCTGTAGCCGAATCGCTCCCCCCCGGTGTGAAAGCCCCGGCACTCGGCCCCCAGTCGTCGATTCTTGGTGAAATTATGATTATAGGGCTTACCGTCGATGCCGAAAAGGCCGCACAACTTGCTTCACATGGAGAAACCCCGACCACGATGAGCCGGTTAAGGTCGATAGCCGACAGGGAAATACGCCCACGACTGCTTTCAATCGGAGGTGTATCACAGGTTTCTGTAATCGGAGGTGATGTCAGCGAGTTCCAGATTCTCCTCTCCCCCGACCGCATGCGCTACCTCGGCATCACACTGCCGGAAGTACTCGCAGCAACTGAATCCCTGAATGAAAACGCTTCGGGAGGCACCCTTTATGAATTTGGCAACGAGTATATCATAAAAGGAAGTGTCAATACATCCGACACCGACGATATTGCAAAAACAGTTGTAAGGTCGGATGCATCCGGCACAATAACACTGGCCGATATCGCCCAGGTGAAAGAGGGTGCCAAAGAGCCGAGATTAGGCGTAGCATCTGTAAAAACCGAACCGGCGGTGCTTCTGACCGTCACCAAACAACCGGCTGTCGGCACCATAGGGCTGACGGAAAAAATCGATTCCGAACTGGCCGCATTACACTCTACCCTGCCGCCGGATGTAACCGTATCCACCGATATTTTCCGCCAAAGCGAATTCATCGCCAATTCTGTAAGCAACCTCCAGGAATCATTGCTCGAAGGGGCTTTGATGGTGATAATAGTGCTGTTCTTCTTCCTGATGAACCTGCGCACCACAATAGTCTCACTGGTGGCACTCCCTATGTCAATCATCATAACGGTGATAATACTGCGGTTGATGAATGTAAGCATCAACACTATGAGCCTTGGCGGCATAGCCATTGCCATAGGTTCGTTGGTCGACGATGCCATTGTCGACGTGGAAAACGTCTATAAACGGCTCCGTGAAAACCGCAAACTTCCCGATGGAGAGCGCCGCAGGATAGTCGAAGTGGTTTATGAGGCATCAAAAGAGGTGCGTACCCCGATTTTCAACTCATCACTTATTATCGTGGCAAGCTTCCTCCCGCTTTTCTTCCTTACGGGGATGGAGGGACGCATGCTTATTCCGCTTGGTGTTTCATTCATCGTAGCACTTGCCGCATCAACCATCGTGGCACTCACCCTTACCCCGGTGCTATGCTCCTACATGTTAGGCAGTGACAAAGCCATGGGTAAACTCGACAAGGAACCATGGCTCACACGTCATATAAAAGCCGGATATGAAAAAAGCCTGCAATGGTGCATGGCCCATGGCAAATCGGTGCTGATTGCAACGGGGATTCTGTTCCTGGCAGCAGCAGGGTTGTTTTTCACGTTAGGCCGGAGCTTCCTTCCATCGTTCAACGAAGGGTCAATGACCATAAACGTGTCAACCCTTCCGGGAATATCGCTTGAAGAGAGTGACAAAGTAGGACGTTTGGCCGAGGAGGTAATCCTGTCGATACCCGAAGTGCAGACAGTAGCCCGCAAAACCGGACGTGCCGAACTCGACGAACACTCCCTCGGGGTCAATGTATCGGAAATCGAGGCACCCTATAAGCTTGACAGCCGTTCGCGCAACGAGATGGTCAGGGAGCTTCGCGGGAAACTGACCGAAATCCCCGGGGTGAACATCGAAATCGGCCAACCGATTTCACACCGCATGGATGCTATGTTATCGGGAACGGAAGCGCAGATAGCAGTCAAACTTTTCGGCCCTGACCTGAACAGGCTTTTCGCAACCGGGCAACAAATCAAAAAAATAATGTCAGGCATACCGGGCATAACCGATGTAAATATCGAACAGCAAATCGAACGACCGCAAATAAACATCGCCCCAAGGCGCGAAATGCTTGCCAAATATGGAATTACGATGCGCGAATTCACCGAATTCATCGATGTGGCACTTGCCGGGAAAGCCGTGTCGCAGGTTTACGACAGCGGCCTGCCCTATGACATCACCGTTAAATTCGAGGAAAACGCCCGAAACTCCAAAGACCTGATTTCAATGATTATGATTGACTCGAATGTCGGCAAAATCCCGTTGAGTTATGTGGCCGACGTTGTATCGACAACCGGGCCTAACACAATCAACCGCGAAAACGTGAACCGCCGACTTGTAATCTCGGCCAATGTCGACGGTCGCGACCTGCGCGGGGCGGTTAACGAAATCAGGAAAGAAATCGAAAAGGATATAAAACTGCCTGAAGGATATTATCTGAGTTTCGGCGGACAATTTGAAAGCGAGGCCGAGGCATCAAGCACGCTTGCCCTTATGTCGCTTTTGGCTCTGCTCATTATCTTTATGCTCCTATATGCCGATTTCAAGAATATCAGCCAGTCGCTCGTTATCCTTATAAATATGCCTTTGGCAATGATTGGCGGGGTACTAATCCTTGTCTTTACGGGAGGAGAACTGAACATACCTGCCGTAATCGGGTTCATATCGCTGCTCGGTATAGCCACGCGTAACGGTATGCTGCTGATTTCCCGCTACAACCAATTGGAGAACGAGGGTATCGGTCTGGAGCAACGCATTGCCATAGGTTCGACCGACCGACTTACACCTATCATAATGACCGCCCTCACATCGGCGTTAGCACTTATCCCGCTGGCCTTGCGCAGTTCTGTGCCAGGCAACGAGATTCAAAGCCCTCTCGCAGTGGTTATTCTCGGAGGACTCATATCCTCAACCTCACTCAATGTATTCGTGGTGCCGGTGCTATACCGCTATATAACCAACCGCCGGGACAAGCGACGCGCGGCAAATGCAAGCCGGAAATAAATCACCACCACCCTAAACACTACTTTGATGAAGAAACTTAAATATATAATCCCGACCCTCGGGCTGTGTGCGATAGCACTATCCGCTACAGGAGCTGAATTTGAGACATTGGTTGACAAGGTTGTTGCAAATTCCCCCACCCTCCAGGCCGACAGGCTGCGAATGGAAAGCGAGCTGGAAGCTCTAAAGGATGAAAATACACTTTCCAACCCGGAAGTGGAATTTGAACGTTTGTGGCGTTCAGGCGAAGGTGAAAACCGTTGGAGCGCCGGAATCAGCCAGGAAATCGACTGGCCGGGTACGTATGGTGCACGTCGAAAAGCCATTTCAGCCCTGGCGCGTGCACAGGATGCCGAAACGTCAGCAGCCGAAATCAACGAACGTGTACGCGCTTCGCAGACGATTATAGGTATCATAGCCGCCCGCAAGGAAATAGCGATACTGGAGGAAATACACACCTCCATGCAGCAACTTGAGGCAAAATTGCTTACCGCATGGAACCATGGCGAGGCAACAATCCTTGATGTTAACAAGGTAAAAATCGAAACCATACGTTCCGCAAGCCGTTTGGAAACAGCCCGCACACAACTGCGTTCGCTTGAAGGGGAATTGAATGCGATGACCGGAGGTGATGTAGTGATAACGATTCCTGCCGACCTCGATATGCCGGTAACTCCATTGAAAAGCGAGAACGCCTATCTGGAGGCAATGGAATCTTCACCGATGCTTGCAGCACTAAACCTGGCATTAGAAGCTTCCGAATGCCAGACCACGCTTGCAAAAACATCACGCCTGCCGGGATTTTCAATCGGATATAACCACGCTTACGAGGACGGGGCACATTTCAACGGTTTCAGCATAGGGATGACACTGCCGGTGTGGTCACGCAAACATAACACAAAATCGGCTGCCGACAATGCCCTGGCAGCACGTTTTGATGTGATTGCACGCCGCACACAGCTTGCTTCGCAAATCCATACAGATTATTCAAGCGCCGAATCATTATATTCGCAAATGGGTCAATACGGCCCTTTGGTAGAGGGTGTGAACAACCTGACTCTTTTACGGAAGGCTTTCGACGGTGGCGAGCTTAACCTGCTAAACTACCTGCAGGAGGTGAACTATTTCCTTGAAGCCCGTCTCGACTACCTTTCCCTCACAAAAGAATACGCAATGCTGGCAACATCACTCACGGCATTGTTTCAGCGATAACCCCTCTCTATCCCTATAAAAAACAGCGATGCTCAGTGCCTTTTCAAGCACTGAGCATCGCTGTTTTTTATTACTTAATCAGGCGTTGTTGCGCGGATGCACAGTCACCTCGATAGCGTTGTAGGCGCGCTCGGCTTTCGCCCTGGCGGCAGCAACGGTTTCATCGGTTGCAAGGATTACAGCCATTCGGCGATGGCCTTTCACTTCCGGCTTACCGAAAATACGCAACTGCACACCCGGTTCACGCAGCACATTTTCAAGGTTGCCGAACTCTACCTGGTCGCTGTCGCCCTCTACAACCACTGCACGCGAAGCGGAGGGGCCGAGGAAACGGATTTCGGGAACAGGAAGGCTGAGCAACGAACGCGCATGCAATGAAAATTCACTTAATTCCTGCGAAATCATAGTGACCATGCCGGTGTCATGTGGACGCGGTGATACTTCGCTGAAAATAACATGGTCATCTTTCACAAAGAGCTCAACCCCGAAGATGCCATAGCCGCCGAGGGCATCAGTCACCTTTTTAGCAATATCCTGCGCCTGCAACAATGCCTTGCGGTGCATGGGTTGCGGTTGCCACGACTGGCGGTAGTCGCCGTTAACCTGTATGTGGCCGATTGGTTCGCAGAATGTGGTACCCGAGCATGACCGAACCGTCAGCAATGTGATTTCATAATCAAAATCTACAAATCCCTCGACTATAACACGTCCGGCACCTGCACGGCCACCTTCTTGGGCTTCCTTCCACGCAGCCTCAACATCAGCGGCATTCTTGACAGTAGACTGCCCGTGGCCGGAAGAACTCATCACAGGCTTGACCACGCAAGGTATCCCGATTTCTTCCACCGCCTGGAGGTATTCTTCATGTGTGGAAGCAAAACGGTAAGGTGATGTGGGGATACCAAGTTCCTCTGCCGCCAGACGCCGAATCCCCTCGCGGTTCATGGTCAGCCATGCGGCACGGGCGGTCGGGGTTACATGCATACCCTCCTCTTCAAGTTTCAAAAGTTCCGGGGTTGCAATAGCCTCTACCTCGGGGATAATATGATCGGGACGTTCCAGTTCGATAACCCGTCGGAGTTCTGCTGCGTCAAGCATGTTGAACACATGACTGCGGTGCGCAACCTGCATTGCAGGAGCATTGGCATATCTGTCGCATGCCACAACTTCAACGCCATAGCGCTGAAGCTCGATTGCGACCTCTTTGCCAAGTTCACCACTACCTAATAACAGAGCCTTACGGCCGATGGGGGTCATTACCGAACCAATCTTCGTCATACCGGGGAAATTGTAAATGAGAAGCCATCACACGTTTTTGTTAACGATGGCTTCGGTTTATTATTAATTCAACCACAAAGTTAGTTTATTTCGGCCAAATGCACAACACGATGAAAAAAACAAAAACCGCTGCAAAAGTGTTAACAAAATAAAAACATTTATATGGTTACCAACACAACTACCCCTAAACCACCACCAAGGGGCAAGGCACTCCTGACATTTATGCACTGGCTTGTGCTGATTGCCTCAGGAGCGCTGATTGCATGGATTGTGCATGACACCCTGCAAGATATCGAATTCCTTGCATCACCCGATTACCGACGGTTTCAACTATGGATGTGCATCATCTTCCAAGCAGACATTATAGTCGAATGGATATTCGCCCCAAGGAAATGGCGCTATATAGCCCGTCATCTGTTTTTCATAATGGTAAGCATCCCTTATCTCAATATAGTCGAGTTATCGGGATGGAGACCCTCGACCGAGGCATTATATCTGCTGAGTTTTGTTCCCATGATAAGGGCCGGATTTGTATTCGCGGTTGTAACCGGGGCATTGACTTCAAGCAGGGTACTCAGCACTTTCTATGTTTACCTGATCTGGGTTGTAGCCTCTTTGTTTTTCGCCGCTATGATGTTTTACGAAGGGGAACACTATATAAACCCGCAAGTCGACACGCTGTGGACAGCGCTTTGGTGGGCATGCATGTCGATGACCACAGCAGGTAGTAATATAACCCCTGTCACCACCACAGGAAGCCTGCTCGAAATATTCCTGTCGGCAGAAGGTATGATGCTGATTCCTGTTTTTACCGTATATTTTACCCATGCGGTTACCCATCCCCGGCAGGAGGTATAGAGGGGAAGTTGTAAGTTGTAAGTTGTAAGTCATAAGTTATAAGATGTAAGATGTAAGATGTAAGATGAAAAGTTGTAAGGTAAAAATGGGATACCATTTAATTGAACTTCATATACCGGCAAAGAAAAGGAGGTGCTCTCACGAGTACCTCCCTCTCCATTCATCACATTATGCTTACAATTAAGTGCTCTTGTAATCTTTGTGGTGTCGACTAACCAATCTGATAATGCAACAGAAGTCATCTGCTATACCATTTTATGATGGTTAATCGTTATTATATTGACATCTCTAGTCAGAATATAGTCTAACGGGGTTTATAGATTAATATCTGCCCTCAACGATAGGCCAGTCAATGATGTCCCAAAGTTTTTCAAGGGCATCCTTGCGGCGGTTCTGATAATCGAGATAATATGCATGTTCCCAAACATCGAATGTGAGTATCGGGGTCAGACCTTTTGTCAAAGGCGATCCGGCATTTGATTCCTGGGTGATGAAAAGCTTGCCGTCATTGTCGCGCGACAGCCAAACCCATCCCGAACCAAAAAGCTTCACACCGGCATCGACAAATTCCTTTTTGAAATTTTCAAACGAACCGAAGTCGCGGTCGATTGCCTTACGCAATTCCCCGTCAGGTTCGCCGCCACCATCGGGCGAGAACGAAAAGAAATAGAAAATATGGTTCCATGCCTGAGATGCATTATTAAACAAGGCACCCTTGGCATCACGTATCACATCTTCCAACGGGAGATCAGCAAATTCCGTACCTTCGATAAGGTTGTTAAGGTTGTCGATATAAGCCTTTTCATGTTTCCCATAATGGAACTCGATAGTGCGGGCGCTGATTGCCGGTTCTAATGCGTCGTTTGCATAAGGGAGCTGAGGTTGATCGTATTTCATCTTTATTAAAATTTTGAGTTAATATCAATTTTATTGCACATATCATTGCAAATCTATAAAAGAAACACCCGACGCGCACATTGGGTTCGCATCGGGTGTCTATTTTATTATTCTTAGGAGATATTTATAATATGCTTCAGAATTTATAACCCAAAGTCAGCACAAGCTGGTTGGAATTGTCGGTTATCTTTGCCGAAGGAGCCTGGCTCCAATATCCATCGTAATCAGTGAAGGGGGTAAAGCAATGATATGTCGATGTCATTTGACGATGCACATATGCCAAATCGGCATAAAAGCCGCCTGCCCGGTAACCGAGACCAGCTGTGATATAGTTTATATCATTGTTCAGGTTATATGCAGGATTGCAACCTGTCGTAACCACTTCAACCGTATTGTTCCTTATTTCATCCTGCACATTGGTCGAAGAATAGGCATAACCTGCACGGAGGCTGAATTGCGGTGTAACACGGAATTCACCGCCTATACGAATGGTGTTCGATGCTTTATAATCCGATTTGATATATTCGTTAAAGTCGGTGAAATCACCGTAACCGTCGGAGGTTTTCATTGCATCAAATGCCTGATACTCATAATCGACGCTGATTATTCCACGGCCACCGATTACACCGGCAGCACCTACCATCAGGCGCCATGGCGTACGCAGATTCCAGCCATAGTCGGCATCATCGGTGTAGTCGCTGGCTCTGAATCCGTTGCTAGCCCCGAAATCGGCAGCAGCATTATAGCTGGTATGCAGGGAATACCATGTCGGGGTATGAACGGCAAAACCGATACGGAATTCATTGATCGGCTTGAAAATAAGCCCTAACTTAAGATTTATGCCGGTACCTGAAATTTTCTTCCAGTTTTCAAGTTGCCAATCGCAATCCCCCTCTTCAATCCCGTCTATCGGACGGTTTGATACCGGGACATTAGCACCCTGCAACGTTTCGGTGTAAATGGCGCTTTGTTCGAAAACAAGATCTGTGATACCGATTCCCAGCCCCCAATAAACGGTATTTGCAAGATTGCCTCCGAAATTAATCGTATATTCGTCGACATAACCGCGCTCACGTACAAGGAAATCTGCCGTACCTGTCGTAGAGGGTATAATGATATTGCCTTCATTATCATAAACCGGCTGCTGAAACAACCCGTTATAGGTATCGGTAAGTACCGGGGCTGTCACAATGTTACCATTTCCGTTATCCACTTCCCCGGTGCCGACCACAGGATTTATAACACCGGTGCTGAACGACAGGATGCTCAACCAATTGATATCGGTATCCCGATAGGGATTATACTTCTTATCATCATTAAACATCATCGCATACGGGTCGGTGCCGTCAGTAACCAATGCGATATAGTTTGACAAAGAGCTCTGGAGTGCTATACCCCCGCCACGGAACTGCCGTTCGAATGATTTTTGACGTCCATAAGACACACCCCACGATATTGTTTTCATCACATTATCGTTGAGGTTCAACGTGCCCACGTATCCGAAGTTATTTACATCGAAATGAGTCTTATCCCATGAGCTGCTCATCGGGATTCCTGAACTTTTCGAGTTCAGGAAGTTCAAATCAAGAGTAAGTGCAACATCGCTGCCTCGGTAAACGCCTATACCGGCAGGATTCTGGTTCAGCGTTGATATGTCACCTCCGAGCGCAGTGAATGCCCCCGCCATCGACATGAAACGGGCCGTGCCACGCAATTCTGTTTGCGACAGGTTATAGGCATCAACCGGGCTTTGTGCATGCAACATGGCTGGAATCATAACCGCCGCTGCCAATGGAACTATTTTTTTCATAATCCTTTTTCTCATAATCTTGGTTGTTGAACAAAAACGTTTGCCCCCTCCTGCAATCCCGCGAAATAACTGAACCGAAGTGCATAAGCACTAATCTGTCAGAGCAGAATCAGCGCCCTCTGTGGCCGCCACCCGAACTACCTCGTGAGCTGCCGCCGCTACGCGAACCACCGAAGCTGCCCGAAGACGCGCCTGAACGTCCGCGCGAACCTGAATTGTAGTTATAGCTGTTGCGGTTGGAATTAGTATTTGAATTGTTGTTATAGATGTTATTCCTATTCTGTGTAGAGTTATTCGACGGCGTGCCATAAGAACCGCGAGGTGTACGGCCTCGACCTACGGTCGAAGAGCCCGATGAAGAGCCATTGGGCTTACCGATAGGCAGACGATAACCCGGACGTGTCGTACTCGAAACCGCATTGCCTCGGTTTACCGAGTTAGCACCATTGCGATAAGTAGGACGGGTGCCGAGACTGCCGGCTGCCGACGAGCGGTTTCCACTGCTAAAACGCCCTGACGAACCGTTGCGATAAGTTCCTGACGACGGGCGGCGATTGGTAACATTAGGTGCGAATGCCCCGGCAGAGGTGTAGTTCGGACGTGAATGAATCCATCCATGCCCCCAGCCGTGTCCCCAGCCAGGATATACCCCGCCCCAACCGGGAGAACCCCATGCCCAGTTCCAGCCAGGCCCATGCCATCCCCAATTCCATGACCATGAGGGATAATAGCCCCATGATGGCCCCCAGAACGGGTCATAATATCCCCACGAATTCCAATACCATGGACGCAGATATGGGGAATACGAGTAATAGGGATCCACCAAATTCAGATTAATCACAGTCTGGGAAGGCGATGCATACCCCCCATTCCCATAATATCCGGCTTCAGCCGCATTTTCGGCATAAGCTTCCTGCGCCTGTTGCGAATCGTGGAAACGGGCAAGGTTCCTGGTGTTCGACATCTCCTCGAATTGCTCCAAAGTTATCGAATCGGCAAGTTCTTTTGGCTGGGCGGTTACATTGCGGCGGTTGTATTCATCGACATCACGCGTTGACGAACCTGTCACAGCATAAGTATCGGCAGCCTGGAAATCACCGACATTGTTCCAGGGCACATATTGTGCTCCGTCGTAATAATATTGAGCCTCACGTTGATTTTGCAATCTCGACCGATCGGCAGCATTTTTGTTGACCGATTCCTTGGGCTGCTTTGTATCCTTCGATGCATCGTAATAAATATCGTCGTCATAGTAACCCTGTGCATAGACTGCAGAACCTGCTAAGGCCGCAAATAATGCCAAAGTTGCCAAACGTGAAGAAATTGACAGAGTTTTCATAATGATTGCCTCCTATATGGAAAGATTATTTTTTGTTTCAAACCTGCCCCAATACATCGACGTAAATTCAAGCAGGCCGTATATCACATCTCATGGCGGACAGTCAGGCGAATAGCAGACAAATCCATACATATGGTTACATTGTAAGACACATCAGCGTTTGTCAAGTTTAACCCATGATGCATAATTTGTACAAAAATAACAAACTTCAGGCAAATTCCTTCGATAGCGTTTCCTAAAAATCTGAAAAAACCGGCCATAGGCACCCTTGAAGCGGGTAGCCGTATGGCCGGTTATAACCGGGTCGGGCAAACGGCCTTACCTTGTAACGGCAGGCTTCATATCGTAGGATATCATTGCCACGGTAAATCCCCAATAGATAAACGCAAGCGCTGTAAGGAAACTTACCATCATCATGTCCTGAAGGTAACCGGCTTCAAGGAAGAAGAAGCCGATGAGAAGCAACAGGATGCCGTTGATGAGATACATCCACCAATATCGGTTGGCTCGCGAGCTTACGGACGCAATGATGGAGGCTATACCCCAGAAGATAAACACGATGGCAAGGAAATACGGGAACACAATTTCCGAAAGCACAATACTACGCACAAGCATGAATCCGACAAACATGTCAATCACACCACCGGCAAGCCACCATCCCCATCCCCGCGGACGGTTGACACCAGCCGATACACAAAGCTGGACGACACCAGCCAAAATGAGCAACCAGCCGAAAATCTGCGATGCAACGGCAAAACCGGCAGCAGGCCAAAACCAATAGGCGAACCCACCGATTACAAGCGCAATCCCTACAAACAGGACAACCCACCAATATTTGGTCTGTCCCCAAAAATTCAATGATAAGGTCTTCATAATATAGTTAATTAGTGAAACATTATTTATTCCTCATTTTGATACTATAACACACCAAATAATGAAATAGTTGGAATCTCGCCCGTTGAATTTCAACAAACGCATGACCCGACGAACCGCAATGCCTTACATACTCATTTTATTATTCGGCGAAATGTGAGTAAATTTGCATATTCATATCAAAACAATCTCTACCAGCTTTGATTTATCCCGACTCATTCGAACACAAGATAGGATTCGATGCCGTTCGCACGCGGCTCACCGAATTATGCGGCTCCTCGCTGGGTGCTGCCAACGTCCAGACAATGCGGTTCTCATCTGATTTCTCAATGATTGACCTCGAACTTAGGCGTACCGCAGAAATGCTGGCCATTGCCGAAGGCTCCGACCCGTTGCCGTTGCGCAACATGCACGATGTAACCACGACATTGAAACGGTGCCGGATAGAAGGGGCTTCGGTATCGCTTGACGAATTGCTCAAAATAAGGCAGTCGCTGCAAACCATAAGCGACCTGCATGCGTTCTTCACCCCCAAATGTGACGACGGCACCCCTATGCCCTACCCGCTGCTGGCCGAACTATGTGCCGACATGACGGCATTTCCCGACATCAACCGGCAGATTGACCGCATTATCGACCCTCTAGGCAATATGCGCGACAATGCGTCGCCCTACCTTGCCGAAATACGCTCGGAACTGTCGCGTATATCGGCATCAGTCAATTCTATTATGCGGCGCGTAATGGCACGTGCCGTAGAAGCCGGATACCTCGACAAAGACACTACACCCACCGTGCGCGACGGACGCCTGGTGCTCCCCGTAGCACCCATGCACAAACGTAAAATCAACGGCATCGTACATGACGAATCGGCCACCGGGAAAACCTTCTTCATCGAACCGGCCGAAATCGTCGAGGTTAACAACCGAGGCCGAGAACTGGAGCTTGAAGAACGGCGCGAAATGATGCGCATACTCTCGGAGATAACGGCATTCATGCGCCCGTCAATTCCCGACATGCTCCAAAGTTATGAAATCCTCGGACTGCTCGATTTCATAATGGCCAAAGCCGTGTATGCCAAAGAAACAGGCGCCACACTCCCTCACATATCCCCTTCCACCGAGTTGGAATGGTATCATGCAGTCCATCCGGTACTTCTCGAATCATTGCGACGCCAGGGGAAAGAAATCATACCGCTCGACATTACCCTCGACGGCAACAACCGCATACTGATTATTTCCGGCCCTAACGCAGGTGGCAAGTCCGTATGCCTTAAAACCGTAGGCATAGTGCAGTACATGGCCCAGTGCGGCATGCTGCCCACCGTATATGAAAATTCCCATATCGGGCTTTTCAAAGGCATCTTCATCGACATAGGCGATGACCAATCTATTGAAGATGATCTGTCGACATATTCCTCCCACCTGCGCAACATGAAGCATTTCCTGTCGCATGGCAACGATGCAACCCTCATCCTGATTGATGAGTTCGGCGGTGGCACGGAACCCCAGATAGGCGGTGCCATAGCCCAGGCCATACTCAAGGAATTTAATGACAAGCATCTTTGGGGTGTTATAACCACCCACTACCAGAACCTGAAACATTTCGCCGACGACACCGACGGGCTTATAAACGGATCCATGCTCTATGACCGTCAGCAGATGCGCCCGCTTTTCCGCCTCTCCATCGGCAACCCAGGCAGTTCGTTCGCCATCGAAATAGCCCGTAAAACCGGGTTACCGGCCTCGATTATCGACAATGCAGCCGAAATCGTGGGAAGCGACTACATCAACATGGATAAATACCTGCTCGATATAGCCCGCGACCGCCGCTACTGGGAAAACAAGAGACAGACAATCCGTCAGAAGGAGAAGAAAATCGAACAGGTGCTCGAACGCTATGAAGAAGATGCCGAAACACTCCGTAGCAAACGGCGCGAAATCCTGGCCGAAGCCAAAGAGGAAGCCCGCAAGATTCTTGACGGAAGTAATGCCGCCATAGAAAGAACCATACGTGAAATCAGGGAATCACAGGCAGAAAAAGAACGCACCGCCGAAGCCCGCCGACAGATGGCACAGGAAAAGGAAGCGCTTCTGAACGCCGATACACGTGCATCAAAAAACAAACTCCTGCAAAAAGCCCCGAAGGCAAAAAAGGGTAACGCCGACAAAACGTCCAAAAACACTCCCGCGCCGTCAGCGCCGCTCGCCGTAGGCGACAACGTGAAACTCGACGGGCAAGGGACTTCCGGTAAAATCCTTGAAATAAACGGGAAAGATGCCGTGGTGGCTTTCGGGATGCTAAAAACCAATGTCAAACTCAACAGGCTGCAACGAACCCTTGCCCAACCCTCATCTGGTGTAAAATCCACTTCGTTCGTAAGCTCTTCAACCACCGACCGTCTACGCGAGCGCCAGCTTCAGTTCAAACGGGAAATCGATGTGCGGGGCATGCGTGCCGACGAGGCCATTCAGGCAGTGACCTACTTTATCGACGATGCCATACAGTTTAACCAGGACGAAGTGCGGATACTCCACGGCACCGGCACCGGCGCACTCCGACAGGCAATACGGCAATATCTCGACACAGTGCAAGGTGTAGCATCTTATCGCGACGAGCACGTGCAATTCGGCGGGGCAGGTATAACAGTGGTCACCCTATCATAAAATCAACATGACAATGGCAACGCCGTTCAAGCTGTCGGATGGCAGCACCATCCACGACCGGTTGCTTCTGATGAACCAATCAGGCAACAAAGCTTTTGCCCAAAAGCTTAACCCGGGGATTGAGAACGTGCTGGGGTTACGTGTACCCCACCTGCGGGCGCTTGCAAAAGAGATAGCCTTGCATCCTGATTTGAAACATTACCTTGACAATCCGGGCGATTTCTACATGGAAGAACGGATGCTTCACGGCATGGTATTGGGGCAGATACATGTAGATGATGCCGAAACATACATGCAGCTGGTCGACCGCTTTGTCAGCAAAATCAACTCCTGGTCGGTCTGCGACACATTCACATTTTCAGGACGTCAGAAATTTGTCGACGCAAACCGTACCCTCGTACTCAACCGAATGCTGCATTATCTACACAGCCCAAATGAATATGAAGTGCGGTTCGGCGTAGTAATGCTTATGCAGCATTTCATCAAGGCCGATAACGCTGACTGGTTCATGGATATAATGGAAAGTGTGACACATACCGCCTACTATGTCCGTATGGCCGTAGCCTGGGCTATATCCGTAGCATATGTCAAAGCTCCCGAAACCGTTTTCAAACGCCTGACCACATCACCTATAGACGATTGGATATTCAACAAGTCAATATCCAAGATTATAGAATCCTATCGCGTTGCGGACGCCGACAAAACCCGTCTCCGAACACTGCGACGTCATCGCAAACAATAATCCGAGGCATTACCGAAACGGTCATTAAAAGATCATGTCACTCACCGACGCGCGGACGGACATAGACACCCGACGGGCGCGGGTCGATGGTAGGATTACCGGGATTGCCCCAGCTGTTGCCGGAGGCGGAACGTATAACCTGGTAAAGTATGCCCCCGACATCTATGCCGATTTCGGCTCCACCCGAAGTGCGGTAATAGGGCATTACAATAGGCTGTGTTTCCCAACGGCCATAAGCAACTGAGCGATAACTCTGTGCGCCGACTTTAACGCCCCAATGAGGATGGAAACGCCAATTCAGATAACCGCCAAAAGTCGGAGTTGCCACATAACCCATCATAGCAGCCTGATTGATTCCGGTGGGGGAATTATATGAGCCGAAAACCGTAACGCCCAGATGTTCGTTGATTTCGTAAGATAGTGAGCCACCGAAACCATAGGAAGTGGCAAGGCCGTTGAAATATCCATATTTGGTAACAGAGCCGAACAGCGACAACGTGAAAGCCCCTACCTGTTGACGGAAATTCAAAGCCCCCGATTCTATACCCATCAATCCCGGCAAATCCTGCCGTGACCCTGTGGCAAAAATGCCGCCGCTTCCCCATGAATCCAGCATTGCAACGCCTGGAATAAATCCCATCGAGGATAAACGTGCAGCATTAGGATTAACCCGCAATCCGGGTTGAAATGGAATGTTCATGTCGGATATTTTCCCGTAATCAGGCACAGGAACAGATATCCTTGTTCCCAAATCCATCTGATTTTTAAACACCCCCGGAGCATTATCCATATCCGAAACTTCAGAAGCTGGTCGGAGCAATTCGTCTGTAAGGCCATCGGAGATGGAGTCACGCTCGTGAGGGTAGGCTGGAGAAGTGAACGTGACGAACGTCAGTCCGATTACAATAAGGAGAGGTTTCATAGATTTAAAATTATCGTCAGAACAATAACGCAACCCGATAGGCAATGAATGCCGCTAACCACGCAACTGCGGTGTTATACATGATGGTAAACAAACCATAACGCCAAGAGCGTGTTTCCTTCACTATTGCCACTATAGTGGCTACACAGGGACAATAGAGCAGGATGAAAATCATAAAGCTCAAAGCATTAGCCCGGTTGAAATCGGGCTTGCCGGCACCCGTCAGGGATGTTGACAACCGCTGCGACAAGGAATGTTCCGAAGCTTCTTCGGAACCTGTGTAAAGCACTCCCAGCGTGGAAACCACAATTTCCTTTGCAGGGACACCGGCAACCGCTGCCACTGTGGCACGCCAGGAAAATCCAAGCGGAGCCAGCACCGGATTGACAGCCTTCCCCATCATTTCAAGATATGAGTCGTGCCGGGGATTGATTTCATCGCTCCCTGCTATGTTCTCGCTCTGTATTCCCGCCGGTTCGACATCCCTCAAAGGGAAATAGTTGAGCGCCCACACTATGACGGATGCCAACAGGATTATACCCCCCATCTTGCTCAGGTATTGTTTCCCTTTGGCCCACATGTGGCGCAGTGAGGTTTTCATGGTAGGTACACGGTAGGGGGGCAGTTCCATCACAAACGGGGTTTCATCACGTTTGAAAAAGAATTTGCGAAGAATCCTGGCAGTTAGCACCGCAATCACAACACCCAGGATATACATCCCTAAAAATACCAACGCGGCATGAGCCTCGAAGAAAGTCCCAATCAGCAACACATATACCGGCAGACGGGCCGAACACGACATAAACGGGGTTATAAGCACCGTTATAGCCCTGCTCGAACGGCTTTCGATTGCCCGCGCGGCCATAATTGCGGGAACATTACACCCGAAACCCATAACCAATGGGATAAACGATTTGCCATGCAGGCCGATACGGTGCATCAGCCGGTCCATTATGAATGCCGCCCGTGCCATATAGCCCGAATCCTCCATAAATGATATGAAGAAAAACAGAATCAGTATATTAGGCAGGAACACTATCACTCCCCCAACCCCGCCGATCACGCCGTTGGCAAGCAAGTCCTTCAACGGCCCGTCGGCCATGTTTGAGTTAACCATATCGGCAAGCCATGCCACACCGGTCTCAATCCATTCCTGCGGGAATTTACCCACGAAAAAGGTGAACCAGAAAATAAAAAGCATAGCCAGTATGAATATCGGGAATCCGAAAAGGCGACTTGTAACCAACGCATCAATCATGCGGGTGGTATCATTGGCCTGCTTCGTGCTTTTCTGCATGGTTTCGGCTAGTGCTCCCGATATAAACCCGTATTTCTCACCGGCAATCATAGCCGACACATCCTCATCGGGATGAAGTTGTGACAAATGTGCCAGTTCACGGTCACGCAGGCCAAAAATCCTGTCAGCATCAGCCATTTCCCTTACAGCATTCTCAGCCTCGGCATCACCTTCCATCAATTTTATGGCAAGATAACGAGGCGAATAGTGCGGATTCACCGACTTGTCAGCCTTGATAGCATCCTTAACATCGGCAACAGCCTCCTCCAAATCATGCCCTAAACGCACATGTACATGCCTCACCACCGGGTTACGACGCTCATACACCTCGATGATGGTATCGAACAATTCCCCCACCCCCTCGCCGGTGCGGCTCACCGTAGGAACCACCGGCACGCCGATCATGCTGCCGAGAGATTCGTAATCAAGCACGGTTCCGGCATTGCGCATCTCGTCATACATATTGAGCGCAATCACCATCGGGTGATCCATGTCAATCAGTTCTGTGGTGAGATACATATTCCGTTCGAGATTTGACCCGTCGACAACATTCACGATTATATCGGGATTATGGTCACGCAGGTAACGACGCACATACCGCTCTTCAGGAGAATATGCCGAAAGGGAATAAGTTCCCGGCAGGTCGACAATCCTGAAAGTATATCCACCGTGGCGGAACACACCTGTTTTTGAATCGACAGTCACACCGCTGTAGTTTCCCACATGCTCCTGGGCACCTGATGCCACATTGAAAAGCGATGTCTTGCCGCAATTGGGATTGCCTATCAGAGCCACGTTTACGGTGCGTCGTTCCCCCTCGTAACGTTCACGATGAACCGAGTCGTAATCCTCGCTCTCCCCCACATTCACCTTGGGTATATCTGCGGAATTATCATAATCAGCCTCAATCGGCACTACCTCTATCATTTCGGCCTCGCTTCTGCGTAGCGACACCTCATAGCCCATCAGGCTGTATTTGACAGGATCTTTCAACGGGGCGGAAAGTATAGCTTTGATTTTACGCCCTTTCACAAACCCCATCTCCATAACGCGTTTACGGAAAGCGCCATGCCCTAAAACTTTCACTATGACGGCCGTCTCGCCGCTTTTCAAATCAGATAACCTCATTCCTAAGAAATTATTGCATATGCGTTATCCCCCTGCCAATGTCATGATGACTACAATGCAAATGTCGGAAATTATCCCCAATCATTAAATATGAATATATCCCTTTATGTGAAACAGCTCCGAATAATAACACAATTTAACAATAGCGACCCTTATATTCAGCCTGTTCTGAACAATAATGCTTACAGCGAAAAACCGGCCGCGAATGCAAACAATTATTAACCTTGTGATGAAAAAAATATGCCCACATGCTTTATAATTTTGCGTCATCATGACAGAATCAGTACTCAACCGACTACAAACGCTTGCCGCAGCGGCAAAATACGACGTGTCGTGTTCGTCGAGCGGAACTGTCCGACGCAACAACGGCGCCGGGGTCGGCAATACCGTGGGAGGGATAGGCATATGTCACAGCTTTGCCGACGACGGGCGCTGCATAGCGCTACTGAAGGTGATGCTGACCAACAGGTGCATGTATGATTGCGCATACTGCATCAACAGGCGCACCAATGACATTCCGCGTGCCACCCTTTCGGTAAGCGAACTGGTTGAAATTACAATGGAATTCTATCGCCGCAACTATATCGAGGGACTCTTTCTCAGTTCCGGGGTCGTCAGAAATCCCGACTATACGATGGAACGCCTTGTGCAGGTTGCAGCCGACCTGCGCCAAAAACATCGCTTCAACGGCTATATACATTTGAAAAGCATCCCTGGTGCATCGCAGGAGCTGGTAAGACGCGCCGGTCTGTATGCCGACCGAATGAGCGTCAACATAGAAATCCCCAACGAGCCGTCATTAAAATATCTTGCGCCTGAAAAGAGCCACCGAAGCGTGTTCGAACCGATGGGTTATATCCGTGCCGGAGTACTTGAAAACAAGGAAGACCGCCAACGTTTGCGCCATGTGCCACGGTTCGTACCGGCCGGTCAGAGCACTCAGATGATTGTAGGTGCATCACCCGATACCGACCGTGATATCCTGCGTCTGTCGTCAGCCCTTTATGCCACCCCCACCATGCGGCGCGTCTATTATTCGGGATATGTCGCGGTCAACACTTACGACACCCGCCTTCCAGCTTTGAAGCAACCTCCTTTGGTGCGTGAACACCGTCTTTATCAAGCCGACTGGCTCATGAGGTTCTACGGATTCAACGCCGATGAAATTGCCGATGAAGGCAACCCGCTGCTCGATTTGGAAATAGACCCGAAACTATCGTGGGCGTTACGCAACCCGCAGCTGTTCCCTGTCGATGTAAACCGGGCCGACTATGAAACCATCCTGCGCGTTCCGGGCATAGGGGTGAAATCAGCCGCACTGATAATCGAGGCACGACGCTTCCGACGGCTTAATTCCGACCATCTCAAAAAAATAGGTGTGGTGATGAAACGTGCACGCTACTTCATCACATGTGCCGAACTTGCAACGCGATGCATAACCGACGTGTCGCCGGAATATGTGCGCCGCGCCCTGACATCCACAGCCCCGCCTGAACAGCTTACCCTCAAATTCCTATCCTGATGACCTATATTTTTGACTCCTCCTTCGAAGGGTTGCTGTGCTGCGTGTTCAACGCTTTCTCACGTCACGAACAACCCGGATTGTTGCAACGCCATGACGCACCACGGTCGCTTTTTCACGATGAATTGAACGTGATTACCGATGGTGAACAGTCTGACAGGGTATGGAACGCTTTAATGCTGAAACTGTCACCAGGCGAATTAAATGCACTCACAACATCTTTCCTATGCGAAGACCCGGGATTTGACACATCGTTGTTCAGGCTGATATGCCGCATATTCACCGACGGGGCGGCATGTATGCGCGATTTTTCATCGCCCGACACACTTGCAATGCTCCAAAACGCACGTCGGGTAAACGCGGAGGCACACCGTGTGCTACAATTCATGCGTTTCCAAAAAGCCGCCGACGGCACGTATTTCGGTATGATGGAACCGGCTTATGATGTGATGCCACAAGCCGTGGAACATTTCCGCGACCGTTTTTCCGACAGCCGGTTCATCATCTATGACCGCAGCCGCCAATATGGTTACTCATATGCCGACAACTCCCTGCGTCGAATCCGCCTTCCCGATGCCGAGAATTTTGCCGACGGACGTCTGCCTGACGAAATCGCCGATGCCGACGAGAAACTGTTTCAAAAGCTATGGCATACTTATTTTAAAGCGATAGCCATACCCGAACGCCGCAACCCGCGCAAACAATGTCAGGATATGCCACGGCGGTTTTGGAAATACCTTACTGAAAAGAATTTTACACGATAGGGACTTGTGTTATTTATCTATCAACTCTTTAATATGTTGATAATAAGTATAATAATCCAAATACATTGCACTAATAATGTACTAAATGGGGAATATAAGTACAACCAAAGACAATCATTGAAGTTTAATTTGCAGGTATTAGTTATTTTTAGTTCTATTCTTTTGCCTCGTTTTTCTTTATTCCGGCGGTCGGCATGGGGATATAGATTGGGGCTGGTGAAAAGAAAAACTGATAGGGACTTTTCTCTTTTGCCAAGCATATATTTTGGTTTGGTTCAGTATAGATGTATATATCTAAGACCAAAACTTAGAGAGTGTTTGAATTTAAACCAAATTGAACATTAAGTGGCATAACAAACCCTCAATCAGAGTGTTTGTAGAAGAAAGTCGATTAGTATGCATAAAGTTCGATGCCAATAAAAAGGTAAAAGGCATAAAACGCAATATTGCTGTTGACCGCAACGGCTTTATCCTCGGCAGATACGTCAGCAGTGCCGGGATACATGATTCCCGACTCGCATCTCCGGTGTGTGAACAAGTTTCCGATGCGTGGCCTTCGGTCAGGAAAGGACTTGTCGACCGCGGATATCGCGGTGAGCTTATTGAGAATATAAAGCGCGATTTCAATATCGACATCGAGGTCTGTTCCACTCCCAACGGAACAGACGGATTCACTCCAAAACCGCTTCGATGGGTGGTGGAACGCACTTTCTCATGGCTGGACGGTTTTCGTAGGCTTACACGAAACTATGAAATCACCAATGATTCCGCTGAGGAGATGATTGATTTTGCCACGCTCAAACTGGTGCTTAATCATGTCGAACATTAAAATCTATTTAAATTCAAACACTGAAGTCATCTTGACTTCCCAGACTTCTCCGCATACTCGAACTGAAAAACTGCATAGTCACAATCGATGCCATGGGCTGTCAGAAAGAGATTGCAAGGACGATAATAGAGCGTGGAGCCGATTATATCCTTGCGTTGAAAGGGGATCAGCCTGAAATGCCCGACCGGGTAAGCGGTTCTTTTACAGATATTAAGCCATCGTCGGATCACACCATGGAGGGGAAGGCTCATGGACGGGAGGAGACAAGAACCTGCCCGGTCATAACCGACCTCGACAACATCATCGACAAAGACAGATGGGTCGGACTTAAAAGCATAGTGAGAATAGAATCCCGCATCCGTGATGTCATGTCCGGACAAATCCACAAGGAGACTCGATATTATCTGTCGAGCCTTGAAGCTGACGCCCGATACATTAATCATTCCATCAGAACGCACTGGAGCGTGGAGGATCAGCTGCACCGGACTTTGGATGTTGCTTTCGGAGATGATGCCTCCCGGAAACAGAAGGATAATGCCGCTCAAAACTTCTCACTACCTAACCGAATCGGACTGAACATTATCAAGAACGCAAAAGTGTCATCAATGGGCGTAAAAGGTCATCGAAAGAAAGCCGGATGGGACAATGACTATCTGCTTTATGCCTTAAAAAGTTTTGATGTTGTAAAAATTTAAGATGCGTCAGCCGTGAACTTATTTTTCAAGCCTATTGATTTGCAACGCAAAAAGTTGTAACTTTGCTGTTGAATGGGAGTAATCCCATCACGACATTTTGGAAAAATACGAAGCGTTATGCTTATCTTGTAAGTGAAGACGTAGGAAATTTTCAACCGAGCAAGGATAGCATAGTGGTTCTCACGCATATCGCGTGGGCTACTATTGTTACATCTGCTCAAATGGTTTCCTACGACCTTCACTTAAGACGTGGCATAGTTGGCTCACGTTTTCTTTTATTACAAATATCTCCACAGAGTCAGTGGAGAAAATTAATTTAGGAATGAAATTAATTCAAATCATCACAATCGCGACTGCTGTTGCCAGTGCTTTGAATGTTTCAGCTCAAACATTGGTAAAGGAGATGAACGGAGCAGACACACGTTTCATCCCTGGGCAGTACATGAGAAATGGAGAAGCCGCTATCTATTTCTCCGAAGACGAATATGGATATAGAGACGAGAGCACGAAATACACGGCTGAAATCTTCGATTTTGAGCTTCAACCTCTCAAATCATTCAATTTCCCTATCCTGCGCCCTTATTGCCTGTTTGAGGAAAGAGCCTCAACCGGAATTCAGGAAAAATCTCGTGTGATTAAGGAAGACAGATTTATAATAAATGAAGCCGATGGCATACCGCCCACATCGGATATGGAAGCCCGCAAGAATGCTTTTATCAATTACATCTTCGAGACTTTGCAAAATTCGGATCCGACCTTGACTCTTGCCATATTGCAAAATGGCACCAAGGTAGAGGATAATGCTATCCTTATCAATATTCCCTTTAAAAAGGGCAATGGATTGTATGAGTTTGAGGAATATCTCAAGACCGTAGATGCATACCTTGAGCCCTCAGGAAAGTGGGGATTCTCCTACTATTACTCCACTCAAACCCCAAGATACAATGGCGAATGGAGTGGTCGCTTGTGGGAAGAAGCTCCTATCAGCAATTTTTGCACTCCTCGTTGCAATGATGTTGCAAGACTGAATGATTGGAATGGTGGCGTTTACCTACCGTTCTCTCAAACCTTCTTCAATGACGACGAAGCATTCGAATACGTTCGCTTCAAAGCGGAGGTAGCCGAAGGAGGCGAGAGCAGTTTTAATTTTGTGACGGACGACCCACAGTCTCCTGAATCATATCTTTTTGGCATTACCAATACAGACCGTGACGGAGACGGAGAAACGGACTATAAACGTACATTGTACGGAGTTCATTACACCGGCCTTGAGGTTGTAAACGAGAATGATCAGGTGCTTTACACATTCCCGATGCCCGACAACGCCGAGGGGAAACCAGCTGTTGAGTTCTTTAAATCAGACAACAGTATTCTCGCACAGGTCAATTATAACTGGCATGATGAACAAGGTCGCTATGTGCAAACCGTGAGATTTTATCGCATAGATAAGTCTACCGGGAGTGTCGCAAAGGTCATCAAGGAAGAAAATCATATTACCGCTCGGCCTAATCCGGCGCTAAAGGGAACTCCCGTAGTTGTGGATCTGCCGACATCTACAGGCGAGCGCACCATTAGAGTCAATGCTCTAAATGGTTCAACCGTCATGAGCCTTAAAGTCGAAGCCAACGCCACTCAGATTTCTGTGCCCACAGAGAACCTTGCATCTGGAATTTATCTAATCACCGTTACAGATAAAGGCCACACATCAGAGACCTGCAAGGTTATCGTTCGGTAAGCCCTGCTTGCACATGTTTAATAATTCATATAGAGCCTATAGTTTTGCTAAAATTCAACAACGCTATAGACTCTTGACTCTTTCTGCCATATTTTTCACGTTTGTCATTCTACCGATGCTACTATCAGATTTGTTATGATGCGGAGTTTATGAATTCTTATTATGATATTTTCGGGGTTCTCAAAGGGGGTGTCCCCCTTTGACTCAGTAGGGATATTTTCAGCGTATCGGAACGGTATGCGGCTCGGAAATGTTGAGCAAGGTGAGAGCAGAACCAAGCTTGCTTGAGTTATGCCGAACCGCCGCCAACATTGCGCGATGCGAAAATTCCCTAATGAGCCTAAGGAATTTCCTGACGGTGTAATTTCCTTGTCGTCTCGGAATGTCTGATATTGTTGCACTCGATACTGTGGTTTACCATTGTACCGGGTGCAATGATTATGGGGGTGTGGAAGCCGTTTATGGATTACGTGTAATACATAGGCATAAACTTGCTTTCCTCCCTTAACTCCATCTTTGGGCGGTAAAAAAAACAGATAGCGGTCACGGCAGTGGCTGCGGTTTCAGCGGTGGCTTTTGGAATAAAAGACCTCCCGAAACATACCCTTGCAATCCCTTTTTTCTCGTTGCCGTATATTAATTTTTCTCGTTGTTCCTTTGCATTTCTTGCACTTTTGCACAATCGAGCGGTCAACTTCATCAGGAAATAAGAGAGCGTTGTCTCCGTATTATTTCATGATTACCCTTGGCATTCTTGGCACATTGGCATTTTTAATATATGCAGCAGTGCAAAGAGTACATGGATTCATAATCGCTGAATTTTCTCAAATACCTTTGCATTTTCTGCACTTTCGCACTTTCAGATCTGTTGAAGATGCAAAAATGCAGAAAATGCAAGTGATTCTCAATATTGTTGTTTTTCCATTGCCTTTATAATTCGGGTTGGTTAAATTTCACATATATGCACCCCTGCTGAACCAAACCAAAATCCGAAGAGGATAACCGATGAAAAATAAGAACCCTCCGATGTCGGTTGGAGAGTACATCAAAGTGTGCCAAAGTGCCAAGAATGCCAAGGGGTAAATCACGGCATATCGTAGCTGATTGAGTCGAGGGAGTGGATTGCGTCCTGCTTCAAGCTGTCAACCACATGACGATATTTCTCCGTCATGGTTATGCTTGAATGCCCCATGAGGTCGGCGACAGTCTTGATATTCGCACCGTTTCACGCTGACGCTCCTTTTTGAGCCGATAGCCCTCACGGTCTTCAAGGAACTCCTGCTCACGCTCAAATCTTATTTTCTCGGCGAGTGCGAGGGTGTTGCGGTTTTGCACACGCTCCTGCGTGTTGCGTGGGTGCAGCCAAATGTAGAGGTTGAGGTTCTCTCGCTTGCGGATATGCTTAATCTGATACTTGGGTTTGCCTGCCATAGCCCCCGATGAGTAGAAAACTTGGTTGCCGTCCTCGTCAAGCACGGGAGTTTCGGAGCGGCCGAGATAGAATTACAGATAAAGACTCGCACGTCCGTCTTTCAGCTCGGACTGTTGCAGTTTGGGATTTTGTTTCTTCTTGCTTTCTATTTTCGCCATAAATGATTATCTTTGTTAAGCGCAAAGGTAATTAGAGGGTTTGAAACGTAAAAATGGCCCTCAACATCTATTAATAAACGAAATGTACAAAAGATGTACTGACTGCGAAAAAAGAGGCAAAAACTTATAAAAACAAGAAACTGAATAGAACTCTAATTCGCTGATGTTCATTCAAGTTAATTCAAATACATTCAAAGTCATTCACCATATAAAAGATTTGTGCCGTATATGCCGAGGGGTGATGCCGGAATCCGGCATCCCCCCTCGGCATATACGGCAGGTCGTAATATCTCTAAATAATGGAAACTATCCACATGATACTGTTAACGACCTGAGTCCTTAACGAGTTCCGCAACACGCTTGTTAAACAGTTTTTCGCACAACAAATCCTCGATGGTCAGGTGCATGCGGTAACGCCAGTAGTGACGCGAATTTGCCGGTACGTTAATCTGTTCCTTATATGGGTTCTCACGACGCAGACGGCCATCAACAGAAAGCCAGTCCTGCAACGGGAGAATACAAAGCATGGCAGGTGACTTCAGGTTGCTGTCGACGATTTTCTCACATATCCACGGTTCGGCAAATGCCGGTGCTTCCCCACCCTCGTGAAGCATATTGTTATAGAACCGTTGCGTTTTCTCACGGTTTTCTTCCCACCATTGACGTATACCGCCCATATCATGGGTAGAGGTTGTACACACGGTGTAATACGGATAATTCGCCGGATTGCCGAATTCCTCACGCGGGTTTTTAGGCATACGGGGGATGTCGAGTGTAAGGATTTCCAATGCACCCATCACTGCAGGCACACAATCCGGAATCATACCCAAATCCTCGGCACAGGTAAGCATGTCTGTGGCATCAATCACCGGGGGGAGCTTCCACATAGCCTTACCATACCAGAAATCATTATGGCGATGATAGTAGAAATCGTTATAAAGGCGGTCGAAACACCAGCGTTCGTAATCGTTAAGCGCACGGTATGTGTAGGTATATTGTGCCGAAATGCGTGGATGGAATTTCCCTTTCTGATATGGGTCCTCGATAAACAACACCTGGTCTACAAGCCCAAGAAGGGCATTACACAGACGTTCGTTCTTTTCATCCTTCGGCTGTGTGGCAAAATAATCGGCAATCATGCGCTGAGTGGCAAATTCCGGACGCAGACGGAAACGTCCGTATCCTGCATCTGAAAGGAAACGTTCACGAGCCTCATCAGTATATTCGCCGAAGAAGTCCCCAAGGAACCAGTCCATAATATATGGCGTGGTCTGCAAGTCGGTATCAAGCCAAAAATCGTAGTTCTCACGCAGCTCGTCGGGCGAGAACGGGAGTGCAGGGTTGAATATACCCAACAGTCCGTGGAGCTGCGACATAGGAATCTGCCATATACGGAAAAATCCAAGCACATGGTCTATACGGTACACATCGAAATATTCGGCCATCTTACGGAAACGCGCTTTCCACCACGCAAAGCCGTCGCGGCTCATTTCCTCCCAATTGTAAGTAGGAAGCCCCCAGTTCTGTCCAAGCACGGAAAAATCATCCGGCGGCGCACCGGCCTGGCAATCCAGGTTGAAAAGACGTGGCGAAATCCAGGCATCCACGCTAGTACGTGAAATCCCGATAGGTATATCACCCTTTATGGCAACCCCGTGGGCGTGGGCATAGTCACGCACTTCACGCATCTGGGAATCCAGGTTCATCTGAACCCAATATACATAATTCACATCATGGCTGTTCTCCTTTACAAACCCGTCTATTTTTGCAGGGTCGTAAACAGCATATTCGCCCCATTGCGAGAAATCAGCAGTGCCGTTTCTATCACGCAGCACACAGAAAGCGGCATATGGTTTAAGCCAGGTCTCGTTCACGGAAACGAATTCCTTAAAAGCCTTGCTGCGGATAACGTTTTGCGACACAGAGGCAAACAATTCTCGTGTAAATTCCGATTTCGCATTATTCACACGTTCATAATCAACCTCTTCCAAGGCATTGAGTTCTGCCCCAAGTGCATCGAAATATCCCTGTCGGCCGGCATCGGGAAGTTTTCCGAGTGCAGCCAGGTTGAGATACATCGGATGCAATGCGAAACAAGAATTTGCATTGTAAGGATATGAATCAGTCCACGTGTGGGTCATCGTGGTGTCATTGACCGGAAGAACCTGTATGAACTTTTGCCCTGTCATTACAGCCCAGTCGACCATTTTCTTCAAATCCAGAAACTCGCCTACGCCGAAATCCGATTCGGAACGAAGCGAAAACACGGGGATAGCCACCCCGGCACCACGCCATGGAGATTTAGGGTTTATAAAACGAAGCCCGCTGACCACCAGACATTCACCATCTGTAGCGGCTTTCAAATCAAAACGCCTGTTATTCCCACCTTCCCATGCCACGACATGACGTGTATCTTTTTTAAGGATAAGGAACTTGTATTCAAATTCGGCAGGCAGTCCGGCAAGGGGTATGGCACAACTCCATGTCGGGTAATAGGCATCGCTTAATACCACTGCCTTTTCAGGATTCCAGTTGCCAAGCTGGTCGCATGCCCCGGTCACGGCAAGCACCTCATCCGATGCAATCATCGGGGCATCCACGCTAAGGAGCATTTCCCCGGCTTTTACATCGGGGGCAATCGCACGGTTAAGCCGTTTGCAAACACAATCGGTGAACACCACCGAATAGTAAGGCTTATCCCATGGCTGATCCTGCCATCGGTCGTAAATTTCAAAATCGTGTACACCATTCCCATGACGGAACTGGTGGCATTTTCCCCACTCAGTCTTTTCCGCACCGTTTTCATGCCTTACAAAATAGGCATATTGGAAATCGGGGGTATCATCCGGGATGGAAAGGCGGGTTTTCCATGTCTGCTCCCCATAAAGGTCGAGCTTTACCGCCTTCGATTTGTCACCGTTACCCAGTTGGGGGATATTGCCGGTGATATAGACAGCCTCACCCCAATTGGTGCGGTAATCTATGATGAACGACAGATTCATAAGGTTTTTATAAAAGTATAAATGTTAGTAAGATATATTGCAAGTAACGTTGCTGCAAGTTTCAAGGTTACTTTTGGTTTTCATGGCATCCCCCGATCCCCCTCGGCAGTTGCCTGGAATTTTCGAAAATATGTTCAGGCAACCTCCCTTATCCCTATTACAATTACAGCAACTTAATGCTGATGTAACGTTTGGGATTACGTTTCACATCAATCAAAAGGGAATCCAACGATGCCGCGCAATTATTCAGGTTATCATAAAGCGCGCGGTCATGGGTTATAAGCCCTAGCGAGGAGTTGGGATCGTTAAGTTGGGTAGATAGAATTTTCAAGTTATCGGAAACCACTGCCAGGTTGCTGACAACGGAATCAATCGGGGCATTTTTCAAATCCTCTGATACCACAGCCAAAGCCCCGCTCATCGTATTGAGATTATCCGTGATGCCGGTCACATTTGCCATAACCGGTGCAAGCGAGCGGGTTGTTGCATTGATCTGGCGCATGGACTGCTCCAAATTAAGGGTTATGGCATCAAGGCGTGCCACCGATTTTGACAACGCCGGATCCGCAACCAAACGGTTCAGCGATGTGAGCAATGAATCTATTTTAGGGAAAATAGCGCTTATATTAGGCATCAGGTTGTTGGAAACATTCTCCATCAGCCCCGAAGCAGTAGCTCCCTCAATCATGCTGCCGACTTCATAAAAATCTGAAGAATCCGACATTTTCAGCACAATGGTGGATGTGCCGAGTATATCCTGCTCGATTACGGCTTTCGAGCCTTTAGGCAGTTTCAGCGCCCGGTCAAGGCCGAGTTCCACCTTGACATGCCCGGGATTATCGTATTGATACTTCAAGTCCCTTACCTGCCCAACCTTGAAACCATTGAGCGTTATAGGTGCCGACATCTGCAAACCGGCCACATTGGTATATTCGGCATAATAATAATTGGCGGCTTTGAACATATTCACCCCTTTAAGGAAGTTTATGCCGAAAAACAGTGCGAGCAATGCTATTGCCACGCAAAGCCCGATTACAATCTCTTTTTTTGAGGATTTCATATCGTATGTTTTTTATTATCATATAATTATAGCAAACGCGACCAATATGTGGGGGGTCATGGTTTGATAAAATCCACCCGTTTGCCATTCACCATCTTTATAATAAAGCATTGCGGAAATTGTTTCCGCAGTTTCTTCAGACATTTCTGCGCATCGTCGAGGTTTTCACCGGCTGCGATAGCATATTTAAACATCCCTCCGTCCCTGTAATATTCAACATCCTCACAACCTTTGAGTTCGGACGAGCCTGCACGCAACTTGTCTGAACTGGCCAGAATCTGCACGTAGTAATACGGCTCTGCATCATTGGCAATCTCAGTCAGCCCGCTTTTATCAGTGCTTTGTGAGCGTTTCGTCTGTACGTGCTCTCGTTCCATCTCCGTTGCAGGTTGGATATCCGATGGTTCTTCCCTTTGATTTTTACCATCATAGGAAATTGCCTTTGCATCCATCTGACAGCCGGTAACCTGTGAGCCATAAGTGTTCAGATAGGCACAGAATGCATTGTAAAGTGCCGTAACGGTTTCCTTCAATCCGTTGTCCGACATAAGGAAACGTTCGGCACGCGGGTTGCAGATGAAATCAAGCTCCACGAGCACCGAAGGCATCGACGTGGCCCAAAGCACCAGGAAGCCGGCCTGACGTACTCCACGGGGGGCGCGTCCGGCCACCCTGACAAGTTCGGAATGCACTGCGTCAGCAAACTCGATGCTTTGGTCCAAACGCTTGTTCTGGCTGAGTTCGAACACAATATCGCTCTCCAATGAGTTGAGGTCGAACCCGGCATACTTTTCGGTATGATCGGCCTCCAACTCTATCACCGAGTTTTCACGCTTGGCAACCGCAAGGTTTTCACTGGTTTTATGCAGTCCCAGTGTATAGACCTCGCATCCCGCCAGGTTAGTCCTGTTTCGGTTCCGTTTATCAACCGAATTCAGATGGATGGAAATAAACAGGTCGGAATTCGCCTTATTGGCGATTGCCGCCCTTTCATTCAGCTGGATGTATGTATCATTGTCGCGCGTATATACCACCTTTACTTCCGGAAGGTTCTTTTCAATCAGCCTTCCAAGCTCCTTTACAACGGCCAAGGTCAGCGATTTCTCATTGGTCTTGGTGCCTATAGCGCCATAATCCTTTCCTCCATGTCCGGCATCAAGGGTTACGACAAAGTCTTTCGACACCATCCACACCGACGGCATCGAAACAAACAGCAAAAGCGCCGCAAAGCGCATAAAATATATTTTGAAGCTCTTAAAAAAGCCCATTCCTGTCATGTTAACACCTACAAAATTATAAAAAATTCCCCAAAACGGCAATCACGACAAAAACACGCCCCAAAATATCCCAAATAGGCTAACTCATTCGACAAAAAGTCGAAATGCCGTCATTGCCTCCATAATCCCATCACACACTAATAGGGATCGACGTCATAATAAACCACAGTACCCTTCATTTGTGGAAGTTCGTGCATGTCGATATACGTCTGACGTAGAATCTCTTTCACTTTCGCCATAGATGCGGCAACCTCTATTTTCAACATTATTTTACGGATATACAATCCCTGTACACGCCCTACGGCCGGTTCCTCAGGCCCGTAAACCCGGTTGCCCAACAACGTCCGCAAACGGGCGGCATAAGTGTCTGCTATCATCCTAAGACGCGACGGGTCACGATGTTTCACATACATGTACACTATCCGTGAAAACGGCGGGTAGAAATACCGTTCACGTTCGGCTATCTCACGTTCATAGTACCCTTCATAATCATGTTTTACAACAAATCGCAACACCGGATGCGACGGCTGGTATGTCTGAATCAGCACCAATCCTTTCGAGCCGCTACGACGCCCGGCACGGCCCGACACCTGCTCAAGCATGTTGAAAGCCCTTTCGCCGGAACGGAAATCAGGAAAATTTATAATGGAATCGGCATTCAGCACAGCCACGGTGTCAACACCCCCGAAATCAAGCCCCTTGGTAACCATCTGTGTCCCCACAAGGATTCGCGCCTTCCCCGCTGAAAATTCATCGATGATATGCTCATACGAATCTTTGTTGCGTGTGGTGTCCAAATCCATACGCAGCATTTTCTCACCGGGAAAACGGGCTGCAACCTCCTCCTCCACCCGTTCAGTGCCATACCCGATAATCTCGATTGCAGGTTCTTTGCATTGGGGGCATACTGAAGGCAGAGGGTAGACGGCACCACAATAGTGGCACTGAAGCTGGCGCAGGTAACTGTGATATGTCAGAGCGACATCGCATTGCGAGCAACGTGGGACCCATGCACACTGCTTGCAGCGTGCCAAGGGAGCATACCCGCGTCGGTTTTGAAACAAAATAACCTGTGCCCCACGGGCAAGCGATTCACGTATAGACCGCTCTGTGTCAGCGGCAAACGTACCTGATAACATCCCAGCCTTCCTGGCATGGGCCATGTCAATCACCCTTATTTCTGGGAGTTGCACATCTTGGTAACGGACACTGAGCCTGACCAGCCCGAATTTCCCCGACAATGCCTTGCTATAAGTTTCCACCGACGGCGTTGCAGAACCGAGCAACGTCTTGGCCCCATGCATCCCGGCAAGGACGATAGCCGCATCACGAGCATTGTAGCGCGGGGCCGGGTCATATTGCTTATAGCTTGACTCATGTTCTTCATCGACAATCACAAGGCCTAGATGGGAAAACGGCAGGAACACCGACGACCTTGCGCCGATAACGACCACCGGCTCCGTGTCATGCAGCAGTTTTTTCCATATGTCGACCCGCTCGTTGTCGGAAAATTTCGAATGGTAGATAACCACTTTTTCACCGAACACTTCCTGCAAGCGCCGGGTCAGCTGGGTTGTCAGCGCTATTTCAGGTACCAGGTAAAGCACACAGTCACCCCGGTTCAGCACAAAATTAATCAGGTGTATGTAAATCTCGGTTTTACCACTTGACGTGACCCCGTGTAACAACGTCACATTCTTGGTCATCCACGATTTATGCAGTTCGTCGAGAGCAGCACCCTGGGCATCGCTCAGGCGCGGAAGCTTTCCTGACACATCCCCCGTGAATTTAAACCGGTTGACATCCTTTTTATATATACGCAAAATCCCCTTCTTCTCTACTGCGGAAAGAATCGCAGGTGACACCTGTGCCCTCTCCAACAATGCCTCGCGCCTCACTTCAACAGTCTCACCCCGTTGGAACCCGCTCAATTCAAGCATCGCCAACAGAAGCGCCTCCTGTTTTCGGGCACCTTTGAGTTTTGCAAAAGCCTCGGCCAAGCATTCGTGTGTCACATTTACCGCCACATACGTTTCGCGCTTTACCCTGTAGCGCTCAACCAGCTTTTCAGAAATAATCAGGATGCCACGCTCAATCATGCGGTTGACGAGCGACGGAATCCCTTTATGCTCCAATTTACCGGCAATAACGTTTACCGATAATGCGCCGCTATGGTCAAGGAGCTGGCAAATTTCGGCTTCCCGGTTATCGGTCAACGGGTTTTCATCCAAATCATAATCCGGATTCAGCTCAACAAATGTCTCACTCTCGATTTTAAGCCCCGCAGGAATGGCAGCCTTATACACATCACCGACTGCCGACAGGTAATATTCGGCAATCCATTCCCACAATTTCAACTGTGGATGGCGCACAACCGGCTGCTCGTCAAGCACCATGGCCACATCCTTGACCTCGAAATCACGTGGAGGACGAGCCGCAGTGCCTACCACGATGCCGGTATAAAACTTTTTACGACCGAAAGGCACTATCACACGGAATCCGACTGCGATGCACCTTTTCATATCAGCAGGCACACGATAGGTGAATGTGGCATGCAACGGCAACGGTAAAATCACTTCCACATAGTCATTATGCGAAACTGCCGGTAACGATTCAATATGATTCTGCGTGTCAACATTCATTTTGTCAAAAGCCTGCTTCAAGAGGACGTACAAAATTAAACAAAATCCGGGATAAATTTGCTATCTTCGCGTGACGAAGCCGGGCAGCTTACCCGACTTCCCGGAAATTCATAGCACAAACGACATCAACCCACAAACATATCACTGTATCATGAAAATTGACAAACAGACATTTCCTTTTAACGGCAAGGAGATAACCTGGATAACCCTGACCAATGCGAAAGGCGCACAAGTGGTACTGTCGTCGCTAGGCGCAGGGATTGTGGCCATACGGCTACCCGAAGCCGACGGTTCGCTCAAAAACGTAGTGATGGGCTACCCTGACCCGGCCGATTATCTGGCCGACGGCCCGTGTGCCGGCAAAACCCCCGGACGATATGCCAACCGCATAGCAAACGGGCGCTTCTCAATCGACGGCACAACATATACCCTACCCATAAACAACGGGCCAAACCACCTTCACGGCGGCCCTGACGGGTTTCAGAACCGAATCTGGGACTGCATCGTATCCGATAATGGCAACGTACAGTTCATCCTGGAAAGCCACGATGGCGATGCCGGTTATCCCGGCAACCTCAGGGCAACGGTCGAATATGAATGGGATGACAACAATAACCTTGAAATCACCTATCGGGCCACAACCGATGCCCCGACCATGGTCAACCTTACCAACCACACCTATTTCAACCTCGACGGCCAAGGCAGCGGCACAGGTCTCACCCAGCATCTCAAGCTTAATTGCTCCTGCTGGCTCCCTACCGATGAAACACAGATTCCTACCGGGGAAATAGCGCCTGTTGCAGGAACACCGATGGATTTCACCGAAGAATGCGAGATAGGCAAACGAATCCACGACGATTTCCATGCATTAAAAATCGGGAAAGGATATGACCATTGCTGGGTGATTGACGGATTCGACGGCACGATGCGTGAAACTGCCACCTTGCGAGGCTCCGAATCAGGACGCACACTCACTGTCAAGACCACCCAGCCTGCCGTGCAGGTGTACACCGGCAACTGGCTTGAAGGATGTCCCGATGGGGAAAACGGTTATGTCTATCATGACTACGATGCCGTGGCAATCGAGTGCCAGGGATGCCCTGATGCACCCAATCACCCCGGATTCCCGTCACAAAGACTAAACCCGGGTGAGGAATACATCCGCAAAATCCGGTTCGAGTTCGCATAACCCCCAAAGGCATTGACAGCCGCCAACATCATGATGTTGGCGGCTGTCAATGCCTTTCAATATAGATTCCAGTATGCATCCGGCACATTTCCTTATTTGCAATTATCTGCATCTGTGTGATTAAGGAACGAGGCTGTAGCCCGCACAGCCTCGGCGAAGGCTGTAGGCTGGCCTGGAACCGTAATAAACAGATGCGTAGTTCCAGGCAGGACTATACGCCTGACCCACGCCCCGGCATCGGTCAATTTATCTGCCATATCCCGGCCTTGATCACGAAGGATATCCCGTTCGGCATTTATAATCAATACAGGCGGGAGCATGGCGAGACACCCCATCTGTGCGTTAAATGGCGAAACCAACGGGTGATTCGCATCTACACCATTAAGATATGCTTCGTTGAAGGCTTCCATCAATCCGCTATCAAGTCCGAAACCGTTGCCGAATTCCCGCCATGAAGCCGATTGGTCATTCCAAACCTTGGTAACCGGGTAAAACAACACCAGCGATTTCAGCCGAGGCAAACCCATTGCGGCATCAACTCCTCCCGACTTCTTTTTATCTGAATCTATCAGGCTCAAAGCCGTTGCCAGAGCAAGGTTCCCACCGGCGCTGTCACCCCCTATCGAAATTCCATCAGAATCTAAACCATATTCTGCCGCATGTCGGAATACAAATCCAACCGCATCCGTGCAACTAACAAGAGCCGCAGGATAAGGATGTTCCGGCGCCAAAGGGTAGTCAACGGCAAGAACGGCTATTCCGGCAGTTTTGACAAGTTCTATGCAAAACCTTGCGCAACTGTTGATACTGCCGAAACACCATCCCCCGCCATGCAGATAAATCATAACAGGTAGGATTTTACCGTTGCAATACGCCGGTTTATACAAACGGTAGTCGGTATCGATATCCATCACCTCTACCCCTTCGGCTATTTCAATAGCATGGTTCCGCGAAAACCGCACCTCATCAAGTGCGGCGCTGTTGCCTGCAACAGCCATCCTGACAGCCTTCTCCTGACGCGCCTGCAACCCCGGCGGCATGTTACGTAGAAAATCGTCGGTCTCACATCTCATCACACTATCCGCCCGTCCCCCGCCATATATCCCCGGTTGTCCGAAACACCACATCGCACCAATCATCCATGCCGCCAACCCCCTCCACGCCTTTAATCCAATCATTGCAATTCACTTATAAAAAAAACTATAAATTAACAGACCAAGGAGAGCAATTCAGAGAAAGAATCAATCAAGGAATCGGCTCCTGCCTGGATTAGGGCCGATGACGAGCTGTTGCCATAGGTGACGCCGACTGTACGGCAACCGGCGCCACGCCCCATGGCGATGTCCACAGGCATATCACCTACCACTATCGTATCGGCAGCATATTTGCCAAGTCTGCCCAATGTGACCAAAACCGGCTCGGGATGGGGCTTTGCGCAAGTCACATCATCCGCACCCAAAATAAGCGAGAAATAACGGGCAATATCGCTGTCATCGCAAAATTCCACCAACGATGCCCTGGAACGAGAAGACGCTACCGACATTTCAATCCCGAGGTCAGATAACTTGTGAAGTGCCTCCCTTACCCCCGGATAAAGATGCGGCACAAGCCTGGATTTATTTTCAGTGAATATGCGGCGATAAGTGGCAACACATTCATCAAGCCACGAATCGGAACTGCCTGGATACAGCTGGCGGAATCCCTCTTTCAGCGGCAACCCTATTGTGGATTGGCATTGCGCATTGTTTCGGAAATCCGCCCCCAAAGCCTGTATGGACATACGGTAAGTTGCAAGGATGGATTCCGTAGTATCAGCCAACGTTCCGTCAAAATCAAATATTATCAAAGATGTCTTCATATTGTCAGTCTAAGCGTGAATGCCTTGCTTTCTATATCATTATACTTATAATCATCAACAAACTGGAAACCGCATTTTGCCGCAACCCTTTGTGATGCATGATTACGGGAATCAGTGGTAATCAATAAGGATTCAATCCTCAGCCGGTCACGGCAATAAACTATAAAAGCATCGAGAGCCTCAGTAATCAGCCCTTGTCCCCAATAAGGGAATCCTATCCAATAACCGACTTCCCGTTCACAGGCCCCGGTTCTATGATGTTCCTCCCCTTCCGGAACCAACCCGATGCATCCTACAGGCTCATCCGTAGTCTTCAGCACCACTGCGAACAGGTGGGGATTGGGCATAAAAAAGCACCCGATAACCTCACGGCTCATCTCCACCGAAGTGTGCTTCGGCCAAAGAGCCTGTTCGCTTACCCTTTCGTCAGAGGCATACCTATATAACGCCTCGGCATCGTCAAGTCTCCACGGACGAAGAATCATACGCTTTGTTTGAATCTCTGAATTCATAATCTGACATTTGACATTTGTGATAAGCCGACACACACATTCACCTGCTGTCGAACCTCTTCGAAATAGCATCCGAATACTGACGTCCGACAGGTATAGAGATCTCGCCCAACAATCTGACCTCCTGCTTGCTATAGCTTGAAATCTTCGATAAGGCCACGACATAGGAACGGTGGACGCGGATAAAATATTTTTCCGGCAGGAGCGCACATAGATTTTTAAGAATGATGCGCGAAACAGTGCATACTCCGTTCCGACGGAAAATCTTTGAATATCCTTCCATCGCCTCGATATAGATAATATCTGAAAAAGGGATGTTGACGTTGCTATATTCCTGCTTCACGGTTATGCTGTTGCTTGCCAATGCTGTGCGGTTATATTCTATCCTTCGCACAGCTTTCTCAATCGCAGTCTGAAACCGCGTGAATGAAAAGGGTTTATGCAGATAATCAACCGCATCAAGATTAAAGCCTTCAAGCGCATAATTCAGATAGGCCGTGGTAAAAATCACACAGATATCCCTGTCAATCTGCGCCGCTATCGTCAGCCCTGTCATGTTTTCCATCTCGATGTCAAGGAAAACCAAATCTGGATGCGTTTCCTTGATAGCAGCTATCCCCTCTTCAGGATTGGAATAGACCGTTAAGGAAATGCTGCCATGCCTTTCGCAAAATTTGGATACAACATCAAGAGCCAAAGGCTCGTCGTCAATCGCGATGCAATGTATCCGGCTTTCGGTTCCGTCCATCATGACAATTCTATCTTAAGGTTAACATTGTAAAATCCATCCGATTCCCCGGTTTGAAATATATATTTTCCAGGGAAAAGAGTGTTCATACGCGCCCGGCAATTCTCGATTCCTACGGGTACATCCGTCCGGAACTGGTCGCTATGTTTCATAATCCTGTTACGCGTTCCGAACAAGAGCGTTCCTTTATGCAAAGCAAGCCTGACTTCAATCACGCAATCCCGGCTGGTGGAAGCTCCGTATTTGAAAGCATTTTCCACAAAAGTCAGAAGAAGCATCGGGGGGATTTCCATGTCGGAATCATCCACCTCATGTTCCCATACTATAACGGTATGTTCGTTGAGCCTGAGCTTCTGAAGATCGATATAGTTTGATATATAGGTTATTTCCTCCTTGACAGGTACATAATCATTCTCAATGGTCACATATGTGTATTTGAGTATATCCGTGAATTTGATAAACGCCTCTTCAGCCTTTTCCGAAGTGCCGATTACCAGGCTGTAAAGGGAGTTGAGCGTATTAAACAGGAAATGAGGACTTATCTGGGCTTTGAAAACCGACAGTTCCGCCTTGTTTTTCTGGTTCTCCATTTTCTCTTTAAGAAGCAGCTGCCCGTAAAGCTCTTTTATCAACGAGGTTGTAAGTGCATACGCAGCCACCAACGAAAACATAAGCCACAGGCTCAGGGTGATGTTATAGTCACGCACAGCAGTCTGATACCGTGAGAGCGCAGGAGTGTAGAAATCAACTTCCGGATGGGGATATATGCATAAAAGCCAAGTACCGATTAGAAGCGGGCAGGTTATGACCGCAGTCCAGACATATCGCCGTTCTACAAGCAACTTAGGGATATTCATCCGTTTAAGAAAAAAATAACTGCCGTAAAGGAACATGCACACCAACAAGAAGAACAACGGCCAATCTGACAGCCAGTGATGCGCAGGCCCCAACAGAATGAGAAGCGGCATAAACGCAAAGCTGAAAAAAAGATCGATGATTACAGATGTGTCATAACGTAATATCTTCATATCGCAAAATTAGGCATTCATACTGATTCACACAAGTTTAGCAACAAGATTCATACTAATCTACGCACCATTCCCATGATAATCTTATAGAAAGATGGGAAATTTACATTAACTTTGGACATTGAAAACCTCCCACCTCCCAAAAACATGAACCAATCAGCACATATCCTAATCATCGTTTCCCTAATACTTTGTTCATGCGGAAGCAAGCAAGAGCAGCAACCGCAGACTTTGATGGACGCTTCAAAACAGGAACTGGCCACTGCCCTGGGCGAGCGTGACGAATTGCTCGGACTCATGAGGGAAATAATTACAGCCACAAACCAGATAAAACATCTCGAAAACATCCTGGCAGTGATTGACAAACAGCCTGACGAAAGCCATCCGCAGCGGGCAAGAGTGCTACGCGACATTGCCGCCATTCAGCAAACACTCAGCCAAAGGCGCGAACAACTGGCCATCCTGGAGCAAAAGCTCCAAAAATCAGGTCTTTTCAACGACGAACTCCGAATGACTATCGAGGCACTACGCAAACAAATCGACAGCCAATCATCGGAAATAGCAAACCTGAAAACCCAATTAAACGCCGCAAACGAACATATCGACACACTGACATGCCAGGTCGACTCCCTGAACACAACGATATTTTCCGTTAACGAGCGGCTTGCGGCAACGCAAGGCACGGCAACAAGGCTCGAAAACGAGTTAAACGCCTGCTATTATATAATAGCGTCAAAATCGGTGTTAAAGGAAAGCAAAATACTTGAAACCGGTTTTTTGCGCAAATCAAAATTGTTGAAAGGAGATTTCGACAAAGGACTCTTTGTTACATGCGACAAACGCTACGCCGATTCGCTCGACCTGCAATCTGACAAAGCCAGGATTCTCACAAACCATTCCGAAGGTTCTTATGAAATAGTGGAACAGAACGGTAAAAAAATCCTCCACATAACATCTCCCGAACAATTTTGGGATTGCTCAAACTACCTTGTAGTACAAATTGACTGATAGGAAGGAGCCATCATGACAGAATGGTTCCAGAATCTTGTCGGAATACCCGCTCCATTCATTACCCTAAATCCGAACCGACAAACGCATGACAGACCAGGATTCTTCATGCGTTTATCGTCAGATTCATGCCGTTTGTTTACACATTTATTGTACTTCTATAACATAGATATACCTTTGCCACAAAAACAGCAAAGGATATATGAGAGATTTATTTGTCTTAGTTATTTTGCTATTGACAATAAGCAACCGGATGTATGCAACGGAAGCAACGTGGAAGCAGGATTCCATACCGACTTTGATAGCAAGCCCCAACATATCAGGGACAGTGGCAGATGAGACGGGCGAACCGGTGACCGGCGCAACCGTTAAGGTGAAACGCAATCCCGTACACGCCACAACCACCGATGTAAATGGGAAATTCATGTTGCAGAACGTGTCAGAAGGTGACACACTACAGGTATATTTTATCGGATTCAACACAGCCGACATCCCTTTAGTCAAAGGGAAAAGCGACTATGGCATAATCCTTCACAGCCACATGTCGCAACTTGACGAAGTAGTTGTGGTTGGTTATTCCACCCAACGGAAAGTGGATCTGACAGGGTCTGTGTCATCCATAAGCTCCTCGACCCTTGCCGACCGCCCTATCACCAATGCCACAAGCGCCCTTGCAGGGCTTGCCGCAGGTCTGACCGTAACCAATTCAGGGGGAAGCACACCGGGATATGAGGCACAGAGCCTGTTGGTGCGTGGCCAGGGTACGTTAAACAATGCGGCACCACTAGTAGTGGTCGACGGCATGACCGGCGTAGCCATCAGTGACATCAACCCGCTTGACATCGACAACATCTCGGTTCTGAAAGATGCCGCATCATCGGCCATCTACGGCTCACGTGCAGCAAACGGGGTTATATTGATAACCACGAAACAAGGAGCTGAATCAGCCCCGCGCCTTACCTACAGCGGCAATGTATCGTTTGAAACCGTTGCCAAACGGTTGAACCTTGTTACCGACTATGCCGAATTCATGGAACTGCAGAATGCCGGACTGATTGCAAACGGCCAGGCGCCACGCTTTTCGCAAGGCAAAATCGACGAATGGCGCAATGATGCCGGACGCAATCCGACCATTTATCCGAACACCGACTGGCAGGATCACATTTACCGCAACCCGTCGGTTGTACAAAATCACAACTTATCAGTCACCGGAGGGGGGCGCAGGGCCCGTTACAACATATCATTCGGATATATCAACAACCCCGGCATGATATATTACACCGACTATGAACGCTTTCAACTCCGCACAAACATCGATGTGAATATCAAGCCTTGGCTGAGTGTCGGCACAAACCTGTTTGGTTACATCGACAAAAACAACCCTTCGTCGGAGAATGCCGCAGCAGGAGGCGACGTGATTTTCGGATCGGGAGCATTCAACACAGTTCCAGGCATGACGCTATATGACCCGGTAACCGGCCTTTACGGAGGCATACAGAATCCTGAGGATGAAAATGTAAGCAACTTCAATCCCTACCGCCGACAATGGTTTTACAAGGACGAATTCCCGACAAAGACACGGCGCATGGTAGCCAAAGTGTATGCAAGGCTGCAACCTGTCAAAGGGCTGACAATCCAGGGGTCTTACTCCTATAATTATTGGGACAGAAGGGTTGAGCAACACCTGACCGACCGCGACCTCTACCGTTTCACATCCGACGGCCCGGTGCTTATAAGGGAAGGGAAAGTACGCACCTATATAAGGCGTTATAATTATGACAACACGTTCCGATCTTCCGAACTTACGGCTAACTACAACTTCCATGTTTCCAAACTTGAAACATCAGTCCTGATTGGTGCAAGTCAGGAATATGACAGGGACAGATATGAAATGTTCCGACGCTACGACCTTATCGACGATTCCCTTACGTCGGTTGATGCTGCCACGACCAATGGCGAAATACAAGGCAATTACACCGAATGGGCAATGCGCTCTTATTTCGGCAGAGTAAATCTCAACTGGGATGACAAATACCTGCTCGAAGCCAATCTCCGTGCCGACGGGTCGTCGAAATTCGCTCCCGGCCACAGGTGGGGATACTTCCCTTCGGTTTCCGCCGGATGGAGGATTTCGCAGGAAAAATTCATGAGAAGCCTCGCATCATGGCTCGACAATCTGAAAATCCGCGCATCCTACGGCTCCCTAGGCAACAACGCCACAACAAGTTATTATATGTACCAGCCGTTGTTTGCAACCGCCAACTATATCCTAAACGGGAATATTGCCGGCGGCCTGGCCCAGACCGTGCTCTCAAACCCCAACCTTTCGTGGGAGAAAACATATATGACCAACATAGGCCTGGATTACGCATTGTTCAACAACCGCCTGAACGGGTCAATCGAAATCTACAACAAGGATACGAAGGGGATTCTGATTTCACTGCCCGCACCGCTGGAACATGGCACAAGCGTCGTACCCAACCAAAACGCCGGGGAAGTCAACAATAAAGGCTTTGAAATGGACATAAACTGGAACGACCGTATAGGGAAAGTTTCCTACAACGTCGGATTCAACATGGGATTTGTGAACAACACCGTGACAAAATTCCAAGGCGACGTTTCCTCGATCAACGGCGTTTATAAAACCCAGGAAGGAAAGCCTATCAACCAACTCTACGTAATAACGGTCGACCGCATTGTGCGCGACCAGGCCGACCTTGATTATGTTCAGGCGCTCGTTGACCGCAACCCTGACTATTTTGCCACTTACCAGCGCCCCGAACTAGGCGATTTCCTTTTCCGCGATGCAAATGGCGATGGCAGGCTCGATGCCGACGACCGCGTGGAGATAGGTCATGGCACACTGCCAAGATTTACCTATGGCATCAGCCTGGGGGTAAATTGGAACAATTTCGATTTCAGCGCCCTGTTTCAAGGCGTAGGCAATCACCAGGTTTACTACAACAACCAGGCATTCCGATTCGTAACCGTGATGGGTCAGTCGCTCAACAAAGATATAACCGACAATGCATGGACTCCCGACAACCCTTATGCATCGACCTACCCCGTTCTAAGAAACAACGCTAACGGGAAAAACAATATAGCCAGTGATGCATTTGTGCATAACGCAGCCTATTTCCGGTGCAAAAACATCCAGCTGGGATATACCATACCCAGGAAAATAACACGGAAATTCTATATGGAAAACCTGAAAATATATACCAGCATCGACAACCTGTTCACCCTGACAAATTTCCCGGGACTTGACCCGGAAGTCGGAGCCAATGTAGGTTACCCCACAGTCAGGCAGTACTCCGTAGGTATCAATATCTCATTTTAATCATTGACGGACATGAAAACCCAATATATCGCGATTCTTCTAACATCGGGACTGATTTTCGGCGGATGTGAGAGCCTTGATTTCACCCCGGCCGACCAAATGTCGGGAGAGACCTTCTGGCAGACCGAAGAACATGCACGCCAAGCGGCAACAGGATTGTATGCCGCAATGAAGGAGCCTTGGTGCTTCGGGATGGAATTTACTTTCGACATGTGCAGCGACATTGCCGACGGCACATCGCCATGGGCCGATATTTCACGTGGGGCCACTTTCGCTTCAAGCAGCGGCGGGGTGCAAAACCACTGGCAGTACCTCTATGAACTGGTTCACCGTTCAAACACCGTGATTCGCAATGTCGCCAACATGCCGATAAGCCGTGAAACAATCGACCGTGTGACCGGGGAAGCGAAATTCCTGCGTGCCATGGCCTATTTCCGCATGCTGAACTGCTGGGGCGGAGTGCCATATTATGATGAGACATGCGATATAAACGAACAATTTTCCAACCTAAAAGCACCGCGATGTCCTGCCGCCGAACTTCGACAACATATCATCGACGACCTTACCGACGCCATAGCGAAACTCCCTGTAAAATGGGATGACGCAGATTTAGGCCGTGCCACAAAAGGTGCCGCATATGCCTTACGGGGGAAAGTCTACCTGTTCAACCGGCAATGGGAGGAAGCTGCGGATGATTTCGAAGAAATCGTCTACAACAAAAACAACGATTACGGATATTCTCTCCATCCCGACTATAACGAGTTGTTCAGGCTGTATAACGGCAACCACAGCCCGGAAATGATATTCGCCATCCAATCAATCGACGGAAATACGGCAGGCTATGCCCTTGACATAGTGTCATATTTCGGGAACAAATCGACGATGCGCCTAATCGCAGGCAACCGGATAGTGCCGTCGGTCACATTGGTCGATATGTATGAAAACGCCGACGGCACACCGTTCAATTGGGATGATGTTTTTCCGGGATTCAATTCAGGCGGTTCGCAACTGCGCCGTAAATATATGAGTGTTGCCATCGACCAGGGAAGCACCAAAGTGACCGACCTGCTTGAATGCGACACCACCAAAGTTATGGATGCATACCGCCTGCGCGACCCCAGACTATGTCTGAATGTAATCACCCCCTACTCCCACTATCTCGGAACTGATGCCGCCTCTTCACCGATGGATAAGCAATTCGTCATTGCCGACCCGTCAAAGGGGGGAGCGCCGATGGAGGCAATGGCTTTTATCCGGAACTCGGAAGGATGGAATTCCTATTTTTGGCGTAAATGGATTCCGACAGGGAACCTTGACGGATACTGGGGGGAATACACACGCACCCCTTATGAGTTCCCCATCATAAGGTTGGGCGACGTGTTGCTGATGCTTGCCGAAGCTTATAACGAAACCGGGGCAACCGATAAAGCCGTTGTCGAGGTCAACAAGATTCGTGGCCGCGTCGGCATGCCGGAGCTGAACAATGGCGACGAGTGGCTTTCTGTAAATGGCAAAGACGACATGTCGGAACGCATCAGGCGCGAACGGGCGTTCGAACTGGCCGGGGAAGGACAACGATACTGGGACCTCCGCCGATGGGGTCTGCTTGAAACATCTGTGAAAAACGCGACCGATATCCTGGGTGACCTTATGTACACACGTTCATACCAGCAACGCCACGAACTGTGGCCCATACCCCTTGTTGAGATGGAACGCAACACCAACCTGACCCAAAACACAGGGTGGTGACAGCAATCAGGATGGCGTCACATCCTGTCGTCAGGATAAATCCCGGCACATCGGCCTGCCTCCGCACAAACTGCGGGGGCTTTTTAAATTTTATTACAGGCATTGTGCCATATATACGGGGGAATTTTCGTAAATTTGCGGCTTGAAAAATCAATTGTGTAAACTTATTTTTCAGGATGACGGATATTAAGGAAATCAAAACCGCACTCATCTCGGTTTTCAATAAGGACGGACTGGACGAGATTCTTCTCCTTCTTCACAAAAACGGCGTTAACTTCCTCTCAACAGGCGGCACACGCAGCTTTATCGAATCATTGGGCTACCCTTGCGAGGCTGTCGAAGACCTCACCGGTTACCCGTCGATTCTCGGTGGACGCGTAAAGACGCTCCATCCCAAAGTTTTCGGGGGCATTCTAAACCGCCGCGACAACGCCACCGACCGTGATGAAACCGCGAAATACGAAATACCCTCGGTCGACCTCGTTATCGTCGACCTCTACCCTTTCGAGGAAACTGTAGCATCAGGGGCATCCGAAGCTGATATAATCGAGAAAATCGACATAGGGGGCATCTCGCTTATCCGCGCAGCCGCCAAAAACTTCAACGATGTGGTAATCGTACCTTCGAAGCACCAGTACGAGCCTTTGCGCCAGTTGCTCGCCAAAAACGGGGCTAAAACCTCGTTGGCCGACCGACGCTGGTTCGCAAAAGAAGCCTTCGGGGTTTCTTCAGCCTATGACGGCGCGATTTTCAACTATTTCGACGGCAACGAACAGCCCTCGGCACTCCGCATAGCAATCGACGGCGAAAAGACAATGCGCTATGGGGAGAACCCGCATCAGCAGGGTTTCTTCTTCGGGCATCTCGACCAGCTGTTCGACCAGCTTCACGGCAAGGAAATTTCCTATAACAACCTCCTCGACATCGATGCCGCAGTGTCGCTCATGGCCGAGTTCACCGAACCCACTTTTGCCATTCTTAAACATAACAATGCCTGCGGTGTGGCTTCTCGCCAAACCATTCTAGAAGCCTGGAAAGATGCCTTGGCCGGAGACCCCGTATCGGCATTCGGAGGTGTACTGATTGCAAACGGCAATATCGATGCCGCAGCGGCCGAAGAAATCAACAAGATATTCTTCGAGGTAATCATCGCCCCCTCCTACGACCAGGAAGCACTCGGCATCCTGGAGCAGAAAAAGAACCGCATCATCCTCAGACAGAAAGCTCCCCTGACGACCACACGCCAGTTCCGCTCCGTGCTCAACGGCGCATTAGTGCAGGAACGTGACCTGAAAACGGAAACGCCCGACGACCTGAAGCTCGTTACTGTAACGCCTGTGGCCGACGACCGTATTGCCGACCTCCTTTTTGCGAACAAGCTTGTAAAGCATTGCAAAAGCAACGCCATCGTGCTTGCCAAAAACCGACAGCTTTGTGCCGCAGGTGTGGGACAGACCTCACGTGTCGACGCATTGCGCCAGGCAATTGAAAAGGCCGGCACATTCAATTTCGACCTCAATGGCGCCGTAATGGCATCGGATGCATTCTTCCCGTTTGCCGACTGTGTTGAAATAGCCCACAACGCAGGGATTGACGCTGTGATACAGCCCGGCGGATCTATCCGCGACAACGACTCCATAAAATATTGCGACGAAAACGGCATTGCCATGGTGATGACCGGATTCCGCCACTTCAAACATTAAACAATGCCAGGTTGGCGCCAAGGGCAATTTCCCATGGCGTCCACACCCCGGTGTTTATCAGGATTCAGTCAATTCAAATTCAGAAACATAAAAATGAGATTATTTTCTCTGACAAAAGAGATAGCAATTGACCTTGGCACAGCCAATACCGTCATAATACATAACGATAAAATCGTTATCGATGAACCGTCGATTGTAGCGCTCGACCGCCGCACCGACAAGCTTATCGCCGTCGGCAAGGAAGCTCAGTTGATGGAAGGGCGCGAACACCCGGGCATACGCACCGTGCGCCCGCTTCGCAAAGGCGTGATTGCCGACTTCAATGCCGCCGAGCTGATGATTCGCGGCCTTATCAAGAAGGCAAGTTCGAAAAGCAACTGGTTCTCCCCCTCTCTGCGTATGGTGGTAGGCATCCCGTCGGGATCTACCGAAGTAGAAATCCGTGCCGTGCGCGACTCATCGGAACACGCCGGTGGCCGCGACGTCTACATGCTATACGAACCAATGGCCGCCGCCCTCGGTATCGGCCTTGACGTGGAAGCCCCCGAAGGCAACATGATTGTCGATATAGGTGGCGGTACAACCGAAATCGCTGTTATCTCCCTTGGCGGCATTGTCAGCAACCGCAGCATACAGATTGCAGGTGATGACCTGACAGAAGACATCCAGGGACACATGCGCCGTGCCCACAACGTAAAGGTAGGCGAACGCACTGCCGAACTTATCAAGATGAATGTCGGTTCTGCACTCACCGAATTGGAGAATCCGCCGGAAGAATATATCGTGCACGGGCCTAACCAAATGACGGCACTGCCGATGGAAATCCCGGTTTCATACCAAGAGATTTCGCACGCTATCGAGAAATCGGTAACCAAAATCGAAACCGCCGTGCTCAGCGCGCTGGAACAGACACCGCCCGAACTCTATGCCGACATTGTACGCAACGGTATATGGCTTGCCGGAGGTGGCGCCCAGCTCCGAGGTCTCGACAAACGACTGACCGACAAAATCGGTATCCAGTTCCACGTGGCCGAGGATCCGCTGCTTTGCGTTGCCAAAGGCACAGGTGTGGCGTTGAAAAACATCGAGAATTTCTCGTTCCTGATTCGGTAAGCCCAAGGCAGGCTGTTCATGGGGAACATAGTTCAACAGCAATAGGCAAAATTATAGAAAGTGCGCAACCTGCTCAACTTTTTTATCCGCTACAGCACATGGTTCGTCTTCGTGTTCTATGTGGTGTTGAGCTGTGTACTCCTGTTTCAAAAGAACCCCTACCAGCACCATGTCTACCTCACTTCAGCAAATACAGTTGCCTCAGGGGTTTACGATGTAACCAGCAATATAACCGGTTATATCAACCTCCGCGACATCAACGAGGATTTGCAACGCCGCAACGCAATGTTGGAATCGGAAGTTATCGCATTACGTAACCGGAACCGCCAGCTGCGTCAAAGCATTATGCAGGACTCTCTACGGCAACTTGACTCGATAGGGGGATTTGAGTTTATAATCGCCTCGGTAATAAACAACAGCGTTATAAAGCCATATAACTATATCACTATCGACAAGGGTAAGGCCGACGGCCTTGCCCCTGAGATGGGGGTTATGGACCAAAACGGTGTAGTAGGCGTTGTCAACGTTGTTTCAGACCATCATGCACGCATAATCTCCCTTCTAAACCCCCATTTCCGTTTGTCGTGCAAGTTACGTGGGAATGATGCATTCGGGTCGCTTGTATGGGATGGTAAGAAACCTACGGAGGCATTGCTCGAAGAACTTCCAAAACAGGTAAAATTCCGGCATGGCGACACCATTATCACATCAGGATATTCCGCAATGTTTCCAGAGGGTATCCCGGTGGGTATTATCGACGGTTCTACCCGGGGTGAGGACGATAATTTCAACACCCTGCGAATCAAGCTGCTCACTGATTTCACAACCCTTTCGACAGTAAAAGTGATTTCCAACCGCGACATCGTCGACATAAGGCAGGCCGAGGCCGGAACGGCAAACTAAGCCGTAGTTTACCTATACGCAATATCTCCCAAACAAAAAACAACATACCCGCCCCATGACGAAAGAAATAATACGTTTCTTCATTCTTTTCGTTATACTCGTGTTAAGCCAGGTAGTGGTGTTCAACCACTTCTGTCTTTTCGGGGTGGCCATACCGTTGGTATTTGTCTACTTCATTATAAAGCTGCCTATAACATTAGGGACAAACTGGGTGCTTACATTTTCGTTCATTCTCGGTCTTGCAATCGACTTGTTCTCAAATACGCAAGGCATGAACGCGCTGGCATGCACCCTCACAGGCATAATCCGGCTGCCGGTGTTGCGCCTTTATGCACCGCGACAGGACGACATCACCAACCCCGTGCCATCGGTAGGCTCGCTCGGTGCAGTCGTGTTCATGAAATACGCCGCAACAATCATAACGCTTTACTGCCTGTTGTTCTTTGTTATCGAAGCATTTGCATTCTTCGATATAATGAGGCTTCTTATGCGTGCAGCCGGTTCGGCACTGCTTACTTTCGTCATCATCATCGCTTTTGACGGCTTCACATCACGCCGTTAACCACGACAATGCGCAAAGATTATCAGCTTGAGAAACGGAAATACGTAATCGGCGGCTTCATCGTAGTCATCGCTATAATCTACGTGTGCCGCCTGTTCGGGCTGCAAATCCAGGATGACAAATATAAAGATTACGCCGACAACAATGCATTCCTCCGCAAGACGATATACCCCTCGCGCGGTATGGTCTACGACCGTAACGATTCGCTTGTTGTCTACAACCAGCCTGCCTATGATGTGATGATGATTCCTCGCGACGTGCATGATTTCGACACCCTCGACTTCTGCCGCACACTCAGCCTTACCCCCGAAGAGTTCAGGGCCAGGCTCGATGCGATGAAATCGTCGGCAAGCTACTCGTCATATACGCCTCAGACCCTTATAACCCATCTCTCCGCAAAAGATTACGGCAAACTACAGGAAAAGCTCTACCGTTATCCGGGATTCTTCATACAAAAACGAATCCTGCGTGAATATAACTACGATATAGCCGCCAATCTTTTAGGCAACATCAGGGAAGTTTCCGAGGCCGACATCGAACGTGACCCTTATTACCAGCCCGGCGACTATTGCGGCGACCTTGGTATAGAAAAAAGCTATGACCGGTTCCTTCGCGGTGTGAAAGGTAAGGAAATCCTTATACGTGATGCCAGAGGCCGCATCCGCGGACGGTTTGAGGACGGCGCCCGCGACATCCCGCCGATTTCAGGGAAAGACATACACCTTGGAATCGACATAAAGTTACAGGAATATGCAGAAAGCCTGATGGTAAATAAAATCGGGGCTGTGGTAGCAATCGAACCGGCCACAGGTGAAATACTCGCCCTTGTGTCGAGCCCGACCTACAAACCGTCAAGCCTCGTTGGCCGTGAGCGCGGGAAAAATTACCGTGCACTCAACAACGACCCGCAAAAACCCCTGTTCGACCGTGCCTTGATGGGGGCATATCCCCCCGGCTCAACCTTCAAACCCACCCAGGGACTGATTTTTCTTGAGGAAGAAATCGTAAACCAGCAAACCGCCTATCCATGTTACCACGGGTTCATCAGCGGCGGACTGAAGGTAGGATGCCACGGTCACGGCTCACCTATCGCCTTAAAACCGGCACTTCAAACCTCATGCAACGCCTATTTTTGCTGGGGATTCAAATACATGGTCGACAAACGCTCAAAATACGGCAGTCCCGACAAAGCATTCGAGGTATGGAAAAACCACCTGGTCTCGCTCGGCTACGGCTACCCGCTCGGAGTCGACCTTCCGTCGGAAGGCAGGGGCTTTATCCCCAATGCCAAATTCTATAACAAGATTTATGGCGAAGGACGGTGGAGCGCCAACACAATCATATCGGTTTCAATAGGCCAGGGCGAAATCCTTGCCACCCCGTTGCAGATTGCCAACCTCTGTGCAACAGTGGCCAACCGAGGATGGTTCATAACGCCACATGTGGTCAAAGAAATACAGGATACGGTGATTGACGAAAAATACCGTACACGCCGCATACCTACAATAACCCAGTCCTATTTCGACGATATTGCCGAAGGGATGCGTATGTCGGTCACAGGCGGCACATGCCGTTTGGCCAATCTTCCCGACATAGAAGTGTGTGGAAAGACAGGTACGGCCCAAAATCCTCACGGACGCGACCATTCGGCCTTCATAGGCTTTGCACCCTATCACAACCCGAAAATCGCCGTATGCGTCTATGTGGAAAACGCCGGATGGGGAGCATCGTTCGGTGTACCGATAGGGTCGCTTGTAATCGAGAAATACCTCAAAGGGGAAATCTCGCATGACCGCAAGTATATCGAAGAGCGAATGCTCAACTCAAACACCATCATCTACAGCGGCGTAACAAAACATTGAAGCCACATCCCAATCCTGGAATCCCACAAACCGAATCTCACTGACGGAATATGCCGAACGGATTTAACATAAATGCACGAACCGGGGCGAATGCCAGAAAGGAAGAGTCGATATTCCGATATATCGACTGGTTTACCGTGATTCTGTATCTTCTGCTTGTAACTGCCGGGGTGATTTCAATCTATGCCGCAAGCTATGATTTCGACAACGCGAGCATCTTCTCGTTCGAGGAATTTTCAGGCAAGCAGATACGCTGGATCGGGCTTTCATTCCTTTTGGGACTGGTTCTAATCGTGGTCGATGCGCGGATGTATGAAACCTACGCATACCCTATTTACCTGGCCATGCTCCTGTTGCTGGTTGTGACAATATTCATAGCCCCCGACATAAAAGGTTCCCGGTCATGGCTTGTGCTGGGGCCGATGAGCCTTCAACCTGCAGAATTTGCAAAATTCGCCACGGCTCTCGCTTTGGCCAAGTTGTTCAGCGGTTATAATTTCATATTGAACGCATCGCCAAAGAACTACCTTAGGGCATTCCTTATCATATTCACCCCGATTATACTCATTCTCGCACAAAAGGAAACCGGGTCTGCACTTGTGTATATGGCACTTTTCTTCGTGCTTTACCGGGAAGGGATGAGCGGGATGGTCCTGTTTGCCGCGCTGCTTGCAGTGATAATATTTGTAGTCGCCATAAAATACACCGAATCGATAATCATAGGCATTCCTGCCGGGGAATTTTACATCATGTGCCTGATTATGGTGCTGATGGTCGGGATGCTTACAGTCTATGTACGCCGGTTCGAGCTTGCACGCAATGTGTTCCTGTGGTTTCTCGGAACCGCAATAATCGAAGGGAGCCTGTCAACGATAGATTGGCATCTCAACGGTTACGTTTATTTCTTTTCTGTGATAGGTATAGCATGTGTCTACTGCTTATTCGAGATTCTACGTTTCAAATCGCGCAACCTTATTATAACGGTAGTAACCGCAGTCCTGTCGCTGGGATTCCTGTTTTCTGTGAACGTGGTTTTCTCCCATATGATGCCACACCAACAGAAACGCATCAAGGTGGCCTTGAGCATAGAGGATGACCCGCGTGATGCCGGCTATAACGTAAACCAGTCGAAAATCGCAATCGGCTCAGGAGGTGCAGCTGGTAAAGGATTCCTTAAGGGGACACAGACAAAGCTCAAATATGTGCCGGAACAGCACACCGACTTCATTTTCTGCACAATCGGCGAAGAGGAGGGCTTCATCGGCACTACCACCGTGGTGTTATTGTTCCTAATCCTGATTCTCAGGATAATATCGCTCGCAGAACGACAACCTACCGCATTCGGGCGCGTATATGCCTATTGCGTCGCATCATATCTGATTTTCCACTTCTGCATAAATATAGGCATGGTTATCGGACTATGCCCGGTAATCGGCATACCACTCCCCTTCTTCAGCTACGGCGGTTCTTCCCTGTGGGGCTTCACATTCCTTCTTTTCATCCTGATCCGTATCGATGCCTCCCGGCGTTCACGGGCCGTGCAATGACCTTGCAGCTATTCAATAAGGGAGTAGATGGAATAGCCATAAACCAACACTGACACATAGTCATGACCGTTGGCAATTTGCATGAAATTGAGTAACTTTGCACCAGGCTATATGCAAAGGCCATGTGGCGCACACATTGTGTATGCCTGCTTATTTGTGATTCTATAATATCTTAACCGCACAACATTTATCTTCTACCACATGAAAAGACTTTTTCTGTTTTTCGTGGCGATGCTTCCCATCATATCTTTGACAACATGGGGAGCCGCAATCTTTTCAACTTCCCCCCACCCGGTTCAGGAAAGCAGCAAAAATGTGAAAATCATTTTTGATGCCGAGGCGAGCGGTGTTACAGCTCTCAAAAACGCATCCGAGCTTTATGCGCATATCGGGGTAACACTCACATCATCACCAAGTCAATGGGACTATGTGAAAGGTGGATGGTCAGACAACACATCTGATAAAAAATTCATCAAAAATGCCAACGGCCTGTGGGAACTTTCCATAGGCGACATCCGCCAGTATTTCGGAATCACGAATCCCGAACACCACGTGGCAAAAATAGCCGTAATCGCACGCACAGCCGACGGAAGCAGCCAGACCTCCGATAACTTCATCGACGTTCTTGATGAAGGGTTCCACATGTCGCTTACGTGCGATGCATCATCGCTTGTGCTGACCGCCCCTACCACCATACAATTCAACGTTGCCACCACACAAAAAGCCGACATAACCCTGAAAGTGGACAATCAGGAAATCGGCTCGGTCAAAGGTAACACACAGCTTACCAAAAGCCATTCTTTCTCAACCAAAGGGCAATTTTACACCGTAACGGCCACGGCAACAAACGGAACGGAAACCATTTCAAAGGAAATGACAATAGCCTATCCGCAGACATCGTCAGCAGCAACCTATCCCGGAGGGGTTCCCAAACAGGGGGCTGTCAAAAACTCCGACGGCACTGTGACATTCTGCATCGCGGCTCCCGGCAAGGCGAGTGTGATTCTTATACCATCGTGGGATAACTATCAGACACTCGACAAAAACGTAATGAAATACCAGGATTACAACGGATTCCGTTACTTCTGGGTTACCACTACCGAGAAACTGGACGACAGTGTCTACTATCCATACTACTACCTCGTTGACGGTACTATAAAGGTTGCAGACCCCTATGCCAAGCTTGTTCTTGACAACGACAACGACAAATCGCTTCCCGAAGCCTGCTTCCCCGACATGCCCCGCTACCCTTATGAAAAATTCTCTGACACAATGCTGGCAGTTTACCGAGGCGATATCGACGATTATGAATGGGATAACGCCACTCTTACATTCGACATACCCGACAGCCGATCCCTTACCATATATGAAGTGCTCCTGCGCGACTTCACAGGCGACGGCTCCGACAGCGACGGCAAGCATTTCGGCACCTTCCGCACTGCCCTTCCGAAAGTGAAGTATCTTGCAACCCTCGGCATCAATGCCGTAGAACTGATGCCGGTTATGGAATTCAACGGCAACAACTCATGGGGCTATAACACCAACAACTACATGGCACTTGACAAAGCCTATGGTTCGCCCAAAGATATGCGTGATTTCGTTGCAGAATGCCACCGCCACGGCATAGCCGTGATTCTCGACATCGTGTTCAACCAGTCGGACGGCAAACATCCATGGTATCAGATGTACGACATCGACACAAACCCGTTCTATAACAAGGAGGCCCCACACAAGTACAACGTGCTCAATGACTGGAACCAGGACTACGGGCTTGTTGCGCAGCACTGGGTCGACGTGCTCACCTATTGGATGGAAGCATATAAAGTTGACGGTTTCCGTTTCGACCTCGTAAAAGGGCTGGGAACGAACGAAAGCTACGGAAGCAATCAGAACACCGACAGCTATAATCCCACCCGTGTTGCTAAAATGAAGGAACTGCATGCCGCAATAGCCGCAGTAAACCCAAAGGCCATCCATATCAACGAACTTCTCGGCGACGCTACCGAAGATAAGGCGATGGGTGCCGACGGCCAGTTGAACTGGAACAAAGTGTGCGACGGCTCCTACCAATATGCCATGGGATGGGATGACAAATCCGGCGACACACGTGGCTTTGCCGCATCGCAATGGGGACGCGTAATAGGCCAGACCGTAGACTACGCTGAAAGCCATGACGAACCCCGTGTGGCCAACAAGTTGAAAACCGGCGGCCACAGCTCGGTTAAATACTCTGTTGCCAATCCGAAATCAACATCTGTGCGCCGCCTCGGCTCCGTAGCCGCCCAAATGCTTATGTGCCCGGGATCGAAAATGATATGGCAGTTCGGCGAACTTGCAGCCGACGACAACCAAGGCTCAGATTTGGAAAAACTTCGCCCGATTGCACCGAAATGGGACCACCTCGACGTGGCTGCCCGTGCAGCACTCCATGACAACTACCGCGCCCTGTGCAATATGCGTCTGAAAAACAACGACATGTTTACGGGTGAAGCCACCCTTGTGATGACCGGTTTTGAAAACAACCTCTCCACGACCCGGACAATCCGCCTGACAAAGGGGGACAAAGAAATTATCGCGTTTTTCAACCCCTCTGTTTCAAAGCAGCAATCAGTAACGGCAGCCTCAACCAAACTCAACCAAAATAACTGCCAGCTGATTGCCACCTCCTATGGCACGGAACCGACCTTGACCGGGACGGGGACAAGCCTGTCAGTGACACTCCCGGCCCACTCATTCGCCGTATTTGCAACAAACTCGGTGGCAGATGTTGACGAAATCAGCAGCGACATTACAGATAAGCAGATATCCGTCTATACCGAAACCGGAAGAATCGTTGTCAACGGGAATTATCAAAACGCAGAAGTATTCGATATGTACGGGCGCCTGCAACCCTCGCTCGAAGTTCCCGCCGGGCTTTATATCGTACGCGTTGACGGAACCCCGTTCAAAGTACTTGTGAAATAAAAGCAGCATCCCGACCAATCACCCTCAGGCGGTGTATCCGAATCGACGATTCGGATACACCGCCTGAATCCATATTTACATCAAAGCACATGGGCATAAAATGCCGGAATAAGAACCGAACTGCCAAGTATAATCCGCAAAACGAAATGTTCGCCGCTTTTGAAACGAACCGTTCATTGCTGA
>OFGE01000026.1_pt1 | contig 159326 bp, 134 predicted proteins | sample 1521681 | NCBI WGS metagenome assembly OFGE01 (sample SAMEA3504093, study PRJEB24116) | mouse gut metagenome | biome: mouse gut; feature: mouse-associated habitat; material: faeces | place: Denmark | collected 2011 | reverse complement strand
CTTGACGCAGACAGCGGCAGTCTTGCAGTAGTTGGCGATCTGCTGGTGGGAGACGGAGATGTTGTAAAGGTCTTTGAGAGCCTGCGAGGTTTTCCGCAGTGACAGGCCGAGGTTGACATGAAGTGTCAGGCATAAGGACATGACGTGTGCGTTGTGCCTGCTGAACTTGAGGGAGGAAGCGTTTTTCGGCAGGGTATTTAAGTCCATGCTGAAAAAATCCAACGTGAACTCACGGTAGATGTAGTGGAGTTTGTATTTATTTTTGCCGTAGTCTTCCTTCAGGTCTTCTTTATCAACCTTTTTGAGGTTGTGGAGATAATAGGGGCACTTGGGATTCACGCATTTGTGCACAATAAAGTGCTTACGGTCTTTCTTTGGAACGAGGGTATTGCCGCAATGGGGACAGCGCAGTTTCATGGATGAGAAACGGCTTTCAACCGGGGAAAACCTGGCGTCGCAGACTTTGCACAGCACCTGCCCTTTGGAGCCGTTGTTTTTGTAGAGGTAAGGCATGGGGGCACCACAGCGTGGACAGGTACAGTCCTCTGGGATGTCGCATTCAGAGCGGCGGCTGATGGGGCGGATTTTTTTGCCATAGCGTTTTTCGATGTAGGGAATGAATTCTTTGTAAGTCCAGTCCTGCCGGAAGTCGGTGACGAGGGGGAGCTCGTCAATCTTGAACTTCTGGTATTTTGGGGAATGGGAATCGTCAAAAGCCCACTGTTTAAGAGGGACATATCTGCAGATAAAATTAATCAGCCAGCAGTTTTGCTGGTAAAGAGATTGAATGAGTGAGAGCAAATAGGCAATAATATCCATAAGCAATGATTTTCCTTTCAGTGTTTGTGGGTTGGTAATAGTATTTACACAAAAAAGGGAGGTCATTGCTTTTTCTTTTAAAAAAGTGGTGTAATCCTTGAAAATATAAGGTTTGTAATAAAAAACATAGAGGTAGATTTGACACTACCCAATCTGTACAAGGGGCAGGGGATATGAAAAAAGATGAGTCAAAGAGCCGTATCCATGAGGTGTTTCTGGCGGAATATGATGGGGTCATCAAAGAAAAACAGGCAGTTGCGGAATCTGACGGAAAGGAAATCGCCAGGTTATCTTTGTTTCAAAAGATGTTCTGCAACGCGTTCTGCATTGACTTTTTGATACCGCTTTGTCTGTGCGTTGCCGTTTTGGTATTTGAGAATCTGTCTGTTTCGGCCTTTGTGATCGCAATCAATGCCAGTGCACAAATTCAGTTATAACTGGATGGCTTGACGGAAGCCATCTCGGAGTTTCTGAAAAACGGCATATTGGTAGAAAGAATCCGCAATATAGATAAAATCAAATGCGATATTGAAAAGTCAGCGGGCAGTGAGCTGAACGGCGAAATGCAGGATATCTCATTCAGGAAGGTTTCTTTCTGTTACCCTGACGGGACGTCAGGATTGTGGGAAGTTGATCTGCGTATTCGAAAGGGGGATAAGATTGCGGTGGTGGGCAGGAACGGTTCCGGAAAATCAACCTTGATCAAACTGCTGCTGCGGTTCTATGATCCCACATCCGGGGTGATTGTTCAGAATGACAGGAATATAAAAGACTTTGACATTTCTGCATACAGAGGACAGTTCAGCACGGTTTTTCAGGATTTTAACGTATATGCAACCACAATGAGAAATAACATCTGTGCGGGGAACGAAGCGAACGAAGAACGAATCAGAGAAGCGCTGAATAAGGCGGGGCTGTCTGATAAGATATCCGATTTGGACGTACAGCTGACAAGAGAATTCCATGAGGACGGAGTCCTTTTTTCGGGTGGGTTGCTGCAGAGAATGGCATTGGCCAGGGTTTTTTATGAGAAGAATGACATTATTATTATGGACGAACCCACTGCCGCGCTTGATGTATTTTTTGAAAGGAAATTTTATGATACCATATTTCACCACTTAAAGGAAAAAACAATTGTATTTGTGTCCCATCGTCTGTCTTCCATTACATCCTGCGACAAAATCTTATATATGGAACAGGGGAGAATCCTGGAAGAAGGGACCCATGAGGAATTAATGAAATTAAATGGGGGGTATTGCAGATTGTTTCATGCGCAGTTTGATTAGAAATTGGAAACACCGCCCCCTGCACTTGGGAACGTGTGTGGGCGGTGTTTTTATCAGGTAAAGCATATTCTGCTTTGGACTGCATAATGCACTGCCGTCTGCGTTTTGGGGTTATACCTCCCCAAGCATACGGAGCAGCAGATAGGACCCAGGGCAGCGTTCCGCCAGTTCCATTTCCGTATATTGCGCCATCAAGTTCAGCGCATTGTTTTTGAACGCATCATACCAGATTTGTCCGGTGAGCGCTTCGTTCATGGGCGGGCTGAACACAAGCGGTTCCTCGCCCCATCCAGACGCAATTTCCTCACAGGCCTGCATCATGATATGACCGTCCAGTCCGGTTTCGCCGCCCGCCTCGAACCGGGCGAAGCAGTAGTTCAGGGTGTATTGGCCATAGTACATCAGTTCCCGGTAGGCAAGGGGGTGTTCCCTGATATAATCGCCCGGATTGGAGGACAGGGCAGGGCTGCTGCAAATGGTTTCGATGAGCGTTCCAATCACCTTGTTGGTATCCAGTCGGGCAGCCGCTGCCGCCTGGGCGTAGCACGCCTGCTTCTGCGGAAGGAGGAATTTCTGGCTGTCCATGCCGTCCCCGGCAATGTATGCAGGGAACTTTTCACGGATGTCCTGGGCGTAGTAGCTGCCATCCCGGGGTTCCCAGTATTCAGTCAGGGTATAACCGCCCTGGTCCAGGTCAAAGGAAAGCGCCACAGGGATATGGCTGCCGCCCACGGTTTCCAGTCCGATGTCCGTGACCTTATATTCCTCATAAAGCGCCCATCCGTAACAGGTGATTTTGTGGGTGGTGCTTCCGGCCAAAGGTGTGCCGGAGAGTGTCTCCAGGGCGATAAAGCTGCAGCAGGCTGTATCATACTCCTGTGGATTGGAAGACTTGTTATGGGCCATGATTGCCTGATGAACAGCGGTCTGTTCGTCGGAGAGCGCAGGGGCAGATGTGTCCGGCTCCACGGTGATTGGCGCAGCAGTAGATGTGTCCGGCTCCACCGTGATTGGCATATCCGGACTGACCATGGAACTGCCCGAACTACCTTCCAAACCCAACATGGCATAAATGTTGTTGATGTATTCCGGATTTTTCACCTGCTCCTCCGTGACCATGTAACTGGAAATGGGATTCTGCCATGGGATCACAAAAATATCTTTGTCCTCTATGTCGAAGGTGGACAGTATCAGGGCCATTTCCTCCGCTGCGGCGCCCTGCAGTGCCATTTTTTCCTCCAGAGTTTTCTCCCGGTTGGTTCCCTGCATCAGCCCAAAACGATAGTCATTCTCTGCCATCTGCCAGATATAGACCTCCAACCCCTTGAAGGTTCTCAGTGCAAAGTATTCCGGGTATTTATCCCGCAGCCCGTCTATTTCCAGGGAGTCTGCCTGTGAAATCACTCTCATGCTGTAAATCGTACCAAACTGGGCCGGATAGCTTTCCAGAATAGACCCATCATAGGTAATCTCCAAAATGTCTCCCACCTGTGGTTCAGGAGATGGGGGCATATTCGCGGCGGAAACATGGAACAGATCACTGGAGGACAATTCCAGGGATCCCTCCACCGGCGTGACCAAAAGGGCGTTTTCTTTCACTTCCGTAATCCGCGCCTGCAGGATGTGCTGCTCCCGGGGAACGCCCTGTTTGGGATTCGTTGCAAAACATACCGTCACCACCGCACAGGCAATGACAGCCCCGGCAATGATCCAAAACGCCGGTTTTTTGTAGTTCAGCACGTTTTTCACCCGCTCCTTTACGTCGATTTCGCCAAAGGCCAGGGGGCAGATTGTCACCTGGCGCTGCCCGGTACTGCACTCCAACAGGGCCATGGAGTATTGCTTTTTTCCGGCCAAATCGATCTGCCGGATCACCTTCTCGTCGCAGGCCATCTCAATGTCCCGGCAAAGCAGCACATAGGCAATCCAACACAGGGGATTGAACCAGTGGACCGTCATAATCAGAAAGCCCAGAGGTTTCCACCAGTGGTCACGCCTTGCCAGATGCGCCTTTTCATGGGCAATCACCGGCTCCATGGTCACCGCGTTCATGTTGGAGGGCAGATAGATTTTTGGCCGGACCAGTCCCAGGATAAACGGAGACTTTACCTGGTCACACAGAAAGATATTTCCTTCGTAGGGTATGCCTTCCGAAACGCTCCGGTGTACCTGCCAATAGCTGATAACCGTGTACAGCAGCAGGATGGCCATGCCCATGAGCCAGATGACAGACAGCACAAATGTCCATACATAGAGTGGGTTGACACTGGCTGCCGGATTGGGCGCAAACATCTCCCCCAGAAGGGGATTTACTGCATTGTTGACGGCGGGGATGCCGCTGTTGACCACAGGGATTTCATACTGTATGTTATGGGCCTGGAAGGTCTCGGCACTGGGAACCAGGCTCCATGCGCTCTCGAAAGAGAAGGGAACCGCCAACCGCAGGGCCGCAATCCTCCACAAAAGAACGGTAATCCACCTGGGTGCCTTTTTCAGCAGAAACCGGAGCAGTACCACAGCCAAAATCAGCCAGCCGGCGGCGATACTCATGTTCAGAATTTTCAGAAATAGATTGCTCATATCATTCACCTGCCTTGTCAATCAGTTCGCGAATCTCGGTAATTTCCTCTGCTGTCAGCTTTTTCTCCCTGGTAAATGCGGCAAGGAAGGCAGGGAGGGAACCCGCGAAGGTCTCATCCACATATTTCTTGCTGTGACGGGCATAGAACTCCTGTCGGGATATCAGAGAGGTTACCGTGCCGTTATAGTTTTGAAACAGGCCCTTGTCGCAGAGCCGATGCAGTACCGTGTGTGTTGTCGTCCGTTTCCAGGTGAGCTTTGCCGCAGCCAGTTTTGTCAGTTCGGCGGATGTCACCGGCTCCCGCTCCCAGATGATGTCTGCAAAACGGGCCTCCACAGCCCCTAATTGAATTTCTGCCATCAGTACAACCTCCTGTCTATATAGTGTAGTCCCATATACAGACTCCACTATGTAGACAGATCTGTCAAGAGATTTTAGATGTTGACTCCCAGTCGGAGGAAATAGGGAAAACGGATGCGGAAAACTGCGCCATGAGTGCGGTGATGAATGCCATTGACCCTGACAGCAGCCTGCACAGTTTTGCCGCAGCGGCCAGGCCAAAGGGGAAACTGATCCCTCTGGTTCGGGATTTCTATGTGGAGGATCCGGTTTCCCGTCTGGGGAACAATCCCATTTTGATGCTCTATGGAAGGAATCGTCAGAACAATCAGGGCTATGTGAATGCGGACTATTATAACGACAATGACAGCGGAGAATATTACAGGAACAGGCCGCAGGGCGGTAAGCTGAAGACCCTGATGCCCATGTCGGGGACGGTGACATTTCAGGCCGGGTGCAGCTTCCCGGGGGAGAATGTTCTGCATCGGCCCGAGAATGGGAATATGATTCTCTCCCAGATGAAGATCGGGGACACAAGAGTGGCCACCCAGTATGCGGATCTGGGGGTGGAGAAGGCTTATGAGATCCTGTCGAAATGTTTTAAAACAGATACCTCGGGGATATACCCAAAGGTGATATTTAACATTATGGACAAGGGCAGCGTAGACTGGCACTCGGATACGGTGGGCGTGGGAAACTGGAAGGATTCTACCCTGACCTATCTTCTGTGCGGAGGATTTGAGCTGGATATTCTGGATCCGCACGGGATTCCATGCAGGGTCCAGCTGAGTATCACCAGCAGGGAAGCCGGCAAAATGAGTGGGAGAAAATACTATGTCAGCAATGGCTGCCAGGTGTTTGTGCCGCCCATTGAGGTACACTGGGGCTGCTTTGCGCCGGAGACCAGGGTGCGTCTGGCGGGAGAAGGGGAATTGTGGCAGAGAATGGATCTGCTCAGGCCGGGAGACAGGCTTGTGACAGCGTTGGGGACGGCGGCCACGGTGGCGGATATGGCGGTGGGAGAGGAGGATTATATTCTGAGGGTGACGGCCTCCTGGGGCAGTATAAGGCTTACGGCCGGGCATCCGGTGATGCTGGCTGACGGCAGTGTCAAAGGGGCGGGCCGTCTGGAGCCGGGGGACCTGCTGAAGACGCCTTCCGGCTCCGCCCGTGTCCTGGAAGTGAGGCAGGAAGCTTACCGGGGCAGAGTATACAATCCGGTGCTGGAAGAGAGCGGCAGGGAGGGGATGTACATACTGGCGGAGGGATTTTTCTGCGGGGACTATCATGCCCAGAATCGGCCTGCCGCCAGGAAGGAAACTTTGCTGACAGAGCAGCAGCCGGAGATGCGGGACCAGTTCAGAAGCCTCTGCCGGCACTGACGGGGCCGCGGGATTTTCTTTCAGGGGCGGCCCTGCACATCCACCACCACATACTCTGACCGGCATCCGGTTCTGAACTTCAGTGCCCAGTCGGCGATGCCGGAGGTAACGATGAAACTGGTGCTTGACCGTTTTTCCAGGCCATAGGTTTTGGCGTCGATTCCGGTCCACTGGCCCATGTAGTTAAAGGGGAAGAACTGCCCTCCGTGGGTGTGGCCGGAGAGAACCAGGTCCACGCCCGCCGCTTCCTGGGCGTCGTAGTCGTAGGGCTGATGATCCAGTACAATACTGTATCTGTTCGGATCCAGCCCTGCGGTCAGCTTTTCCATGGAGGCTCTGGAACTTCCCGGTCTGTGTTCTTCAAAACGGTCCTGCCTTCCTATCAGATAAAAGCTGTCCCCCAGAGGGACAATCTGATCCTGGAGCACGGTAACACGGTTTTTCTCCAGCTCGTCCACCAGATCCTGGCCGCTGTATCCCCGGAATTCCGGCCCGTAATAGCCCTTGTCATGATTTCCAAAAACATAAAAGACTCCGTATGTGGTTTCCAGGGTGCCCAGGGCTCTGCAGGCTGCGATCATGTCTTCTCTGCTGGTATCATCGTCCACAAAGTCCCCTGTTATCACCACAAGATCCGGATTCTCAGCCTGCATGGCCTGGACATGTTTCAGAAATCCTTCTCCGTCAAAGGTGTTGCCTACATGGGAGTCCGCAATCTGTACAATGCGCAGGTTTTCCACCTGTTTGTCCGTCTCCAGGGTGTAGGGAGTGCGCCATACATGGTTGGCCAGGAACCATGCACAGGTCAGGTATATGGCGGTGATCCCCAGGGCAAAGGCGCCAGCCAGGTATTTTTTTGGAGTTTTTCCGCGCTTTTTTTGTATCAGCCAGGCGGTTCCGTCACAGGCCAGCCACACTGCCACCAGGTGCAGGATGACGATCTCTGCGTTGATGGGCCCCAGAAGTGTCCCTGTGCCCAGAAGGATCAGCAGCGGGAAAAGCAGTCCCAGCAGATATCGGACAAGTTTTTTTCCTTTGGCCGTTTTTTGTATCAGGGTGAATTTTGTAAATCTGTTTCCAAGATACAGGATGCCCGCTATGGTTCCAATTACCAGAGTACCTAAAAGTATTGCCCACATGTTTCTAAATCTCCTTATTATTAGTACCGCAGCCGCCCTTCGGCCCCCAAAACGGGTGGATGAATTTCCGGCCGCAAATACGGCGTCCAAAAATCCATCCGGGTGTCTCCGGGCGCCTGCTGAAGGTCAAATAGTACCGCAGCCGCCCTTCGGCCCCCAAACGCTCCCTTGCTGTGTTTACCTTTTTCTGGCGGTATTGTATCATAAAGAAGAGGTTTTGTCCATGGATAGGCTGGTGAACAAAGGCAGCAGAGTGCATGAATTCACTGTGACAGTGAAAAAATATCACTTGATGCGTGGTGGCGTCAGAGGAAAAAAGAGGATATAGTTAATCCAGAAGTTGCGCAGCTTCAAATACAGCGACAGGGCAAACAGGAGAGATAGATTATGAAATTAAAAATAGGAGAAAAAATCAAATTCCTCCGAAAGGCGGGGAATATCACCCAGGAAGAACTGGCAGAAATGCTGGGAGTTTCCTGTCAGTCCGTATCTCGGTGGGAGCTGGGAACCTGCTACCCGGACATGGAGCTGCTGCCGGAGCTTGCGGAGATTTTTCACAGCTCTGTGGACAGTCTTCTGGGGATTGACGATTCGGCGGAGAAAGCCAGGGTGGCCCAGTATCTGGAGCGGTTTCAGGAGGCTGTCAACAAGGGAGAGACTGAGACATGCATTGCCGTGGCCAGGGAAGGAGTGGCAGAATATCCCAATAATTATACGCTGCTGAACAAGCTTATGTATGCGCTTTTTGTATCAGGCGATGACAGCGGAAATATTTCCGGATGGCAGGAAAATAAGGAAAAATATGACTCGGAGATCATCGCTCTGGGGGAGAGGATTGGGAAATACTGTCCGGATCAGGAGATACGTCTGGAGGCCACAGCGCGTCTGGCCTTTCAGCATGTGGAGATGGGGAGGAACAGCACGGGAAGGGCCATCTACGAGACACTGCCTCGAAAAGAGCTCTGCCGGGAAAATCACATCTGGTGGGGGCTGGCGGAGGAGGAAAAGCTTCCTTTTCTCAGACAGGAGATCAGGGCGGACTATGAAAGCCTCCGCAGCAATATCTGGCTTCTTGGCACCTCAGGCTATATTCCGAAGGAGGAGGCCGTCAGGGTCCTGGAAAAGACTGCCGCCCTGGAGGAACTGGTCTGTGACGGGAATAATCCCCGCAGCGGCTGGGGAGCGGCAAGGCTGCGGTGCGACCTGGCAAAGCTGTATGCGGAAACAGGGCAGAAGGAGCTGATGTACAAATATCTCCGGGAGGCGGTACAGGCGGCGAAAGAATCTGGCGGCAGGCCTCAGAATCAGATTTATTCCAGTGTTCTTCTGGGAACCGTAGAAGAGAGCGCTCTGGAGTTTGAGACTTCTGACACCAGACCTTTCTGGGAGCTTCTGCGGGATAAATGGCTTTCCAACGCAGCCTTTGACGCCTGCAGGCAGGAGAGGGAGTTCCAGGAAATTCTTAGGAATTGTGGAGAACCCGGCTGAATACTGTGATGGATGCTGTCACTGTTTTTTCACCACAGGGATCCATACTTCAAACTGCGCATTTTCCGGGTCTGGGTTCAGGTAGACTTCCACGTCGGGGGCATTGCCGTACTCATACCCGGAAGTGGGCAGCCATTCTGTGACAATGCGCCGCTCCAGTTCCTGGATGGACTGGTTGGCGCCCGACCCGGGAAAGACTGCCCAGGTGGCGCCGGGCACCGTGTACTCTTCCAGATCCTCCGCCGGCTGAGAGGAGGAAACGGCGATATAGTACCGCCAGGGCTCTGTGTCGTTGCAGGTGCTGACGCCAAGGACGCCCATGGGTGGTGTGTCCATCAGGCCGGTAAGTTTCTGGAGGGTGCCGTTTGCGGCAATTTCTCCCCATTTAGAGGGAATCACCGCAAAGTTTTTCTCAATATCTTTCTCCAGGGGCACGGACACGCCTATGATACGGAAGGGTTCTCTGGTCTCAATTCGATAATTCATTTCTTCTGCTCCTTTGACTATAAATTTAAAGGTAATTGGCGGAAAGGATTTTATGGAGACCCCTTCCTTTTTCAGGGAGGACGGAGCGATACCGTGGACGGACTGGAAAGCCCGGTTGAATGCTGTGGGAGAACTGTAGCCGTATTTTCCCGCCACATCAATAATTTTCATTCCCCTGCCCTGTAGATCCACGGCGGCAAGGGACATTTTCCTTCTGCGGATGTACTCGGACAGAGGAATTCCCGCCATGTAGGAGAACATTCTCTGAAAATGATAGGAGGAGCAGCAGGCGATCCGGCCAAGCTGCTCTAAGTCTGTCTCCTCTGTCAAATGATTTTCAATATAGCTTAATGCGTCGTTTAACCTTTCAATCCATTCCACTGTAACCGTCCTCCAATTCTTCCAACACTTATATGATACCATACTTTCCGCTTTACAATCCTCTCTGTCCCTGCACGAAAAAGAGAGCTTTATCCATGACTTGACACTGCAACAGGCAGTGCTGTGCAAAGTGTTATACGGATATAATATACAGCGTGTAGCATAACATGATTTATCTGATAAGTCAAATTGATTGGCGCAGGGCAGGACCGATCAGTGGGAGGAGAAAATCCGTCGGATCATAACAATCTGGTCAAAATCGGCTTCCGAGACGCAGATGCCCAGAGTGGGATGGGCATGGACTATTTTTCCATTGCCAATGTAGACCGCCACATGGGAGGGAGACTCATAAAACAGCAGATCCCCGGGCAGGGCCTGAGTCAGATCCTCCACCTGGGTTCCCTGTTCCCGCTGGCCCTTTGTGGAATGTGGCAGGCTGATGTCAAAGTTTTCGTATATGCTCATGGCAAAACCGGAGGAGTCCGTGCCCTCTGTAAGGCTGCTGCCGCCCCACAAATAGGGATTTCCCACAAAGGACAGGGCATATTCTGCGGCTTCGGCCCCTTTTTCGTTTCCCGGTGTGGTCTCTGCCACATGGACATTGTCGGAGGGAAGGCTCAGTTTGTCCTCCGGGAATTCTTTCTCTGTGATGCCCAGGCTCTCAATGTAGGCTTCCGCTTTCTGGGGGTTGGCCCTGGAAGGGGAGAGGGGGAGCTGGAAAAGAGCGTTCAGCCCGCCATAGGATTCATTCCGGGTGACGGTTCCGGTCTCTTTTTCATAGAGATAGGCCTCTGCGCTGTAAAAGGTGCTGTCCAGAATACAGAAATATATGTTATGATCAGAAAAAATTTCCACGTTGTCACAGTCCGCAATGAGATACAGCAGTCCGTCAGACCACATTGCGGCGCAGCTGCCCCCCATGGACGCGGCGTTGTAAAAGGCCGGGTTGTATCCCTGGATCAGAGGGGAGACAAAGAAATCAGTGTCCGGGAATTCCGGCATGGGAGTTCCGTCGGAGGTGCCGATGGCAGCAACGGCATAGGTCCTGTCCGGCATAATTGTGCCGTCGGATAGATGTACGTAGTCTGACAGATTTTCCCCGGAGATTACGCCCAACAGGGTGGCTTCGTACCCGCCAAAGCACTGGGTTTCGTTTATCAGGGCGCCTGCTCCGCTCCGAAAAGCTTCCGCAAGCTTCAGGTCATGCATTTGTTCTGCCGCTGCCTGGGGGGAGAGGAATTTCCAGGCGGCCAGTGCCGACAGGGAACCTCCGGCCAGCAGCATTGCGGTGAGTGCGGCTGCAGCCAGCCGGCGGGTGGCCCAGGCAGACTTTCCGGCCCTCTTTCCTGTTGGCTTCAGTGCCAGTCCGCGTTGTCTGAGGAGTTGTTCTTTTCTGGCAGTTGTGTCTGTCTGGCCCAGAGCCAGTCCGTTTTCCACGGCTGTGTCCGCCAGATCCAGAATCCTCCGGTTCAGCCCGGAAGAGGGTTCGTCTGTGAGAGTAAGGGTTCGTTTCAACAGTTTGTCCAGTTTTTCATCCATTTAGAAAATCCTCCAATTCTTTTTTTAAGAGCTTTCTCGCCCGGTGCAGTCTGCTCAGCACGGTTCCCGGGGGAATCCCCAGGAGGGCCGCAGCCTGTTTTGTTGGCATTTCTTCCATATAGTAGAGGAGCACAGGCAGCCGCAGGTGTTCGGGCAGATGGGTCACAGCAGCTCTCACGGCCCATTGTTCCTCCTCCCGGAGCAAAGTCTCTTCCGGAGAGTCCCGGGGGATTTTTGCCTGTTCTTCCTGCTCCGGGCAGGCGGCAGCGATCCGCCTCCGCCATGCGAATTTTCGCCTGCGGTTTTTCCAGATGCGGAGAGCAATGGAGAGCAGGTAGCTTTTGGGGTTTTGCTGAAAGTCCAGCTTATCCTCAAGTTCCAGAGCTTTCAGGAAAGTATCCTGGTACAGATCCTCAGTCTCCTGGAGATTCCGGGCAAGATAACTGCAGAATGTATAGATATCCCTGCCGTACTGGCCAATGCACGCTTCCAGATCCTGCTTGTTCATGGTGTTCATATCCTCCTTTCCCCGGCTGGCTGCCTGTTCTCTGGCGCCGTCGGATTTCCTGCCCTTCACTTATACATTGTCATAACGGAGCTTTTGATTCACTTTCTGCTTTATTTTTCGGCAGAAAGGGTAAAAATTTGTCAAACAGGTAGAATAAAATACCCCTGTGTGCTACAATGACAATGGAGATTTGGAGGGTGAGCCTCATGAAGATTAGAAAAGCAGCAGAGCATGATCCTCCAGGCGGCAGCTTTAAGGCGGAGATGTACCTGGCGCGCATCATGTATTTCGTACACAAGGAGTAAACTATGGATTTTGAACAACTTGCAAAAATAGAAAACGAAAGCGAACGAGTAAATAGAACGTATGATATATTCAACGAGAACAACAGGCTCAACCATTCCAAAGCCGCACGGGTTGAATTTCTAACCACCGTTCGCTACATAGAAAAATACTTGAAAGAGGGCCACAGGATACTTGATATCGGCGCAGGTGCGGGCGAATACAGCCTATACTTTGCCCGTAAGGGATATGAAGTGTCGGCTCTTGAGCTTTCCGATGCCAATATTGCGGCTTTCCGCAAAAAGCTCACACCCGAAGATAAGATTGACCTTGTTCAAGGCAATGCCCTGGAACTGTTACGCTATGGGGACAAGTCCTTTGACATCGTGCTTCTGTTTGGTCCGCTTTATCATCTGAAAAATGATGCGGACAAACAGAAATGCATTAGCGAAGCCAAGCGTGTCTGTAAAGATGGCGGCAAGATCTTCTTCGCGTTTATCTCCAATGACTTTGTTTTCCTCACCGAGTTTGAATATAATGTGAATTATTTTTCCATCGGAGATTACAATAAGGAAACTTTCAAACTCAACGATTTTCCGTTTGTGTTTCACACGGTTGATACAGCAAGAAAACTTCTTGCTGACGGATGCATAAATGTACTGCACGAGGTGGCGGCCGATGGAGCAAGCGAGCTTTTGGCGGCAAGAATCAATGAAATGAGCGATGAGGACTACGCGCAGTATCTCCGCTATCACTTCTACATCTGTGAAAAGCCGGAGCTGCTGGGCATGACAAATCACTTGCTGTTCGTGGGAGAAAAGGAATGATAAAGATCCAATACGAAAATTTAACCATTCGTCAAGCTGAGGCTGCCGATGCAAAGCAGCTTGCCGCATGGTGGAATGATGGTGCTGTAATGGCACATGCAGGCTTTCCCAAGGGGTTGGGAACCACCCGGGAAGAAGTTATTGAAGGACTTGGAAACGGTCTTATGGTGATTGAGGAAAACGCCCGTCTGATCGGTGAGTGCAATTACCGTGACCTATCGGATGGCGCTGCAGAAATCGGCATAAAGATCTGTGAAACAGATTGTCAGAATCGTGGTGTCGGCAGAAAAGTTTTGAGCATGCTGATAGGATGGCTGTTTAGCAATAGCTATTCCAAAATCCTTCTCGATACCAACTTGACAAATACAAGAGCACAGCACGTTTACGAATCACTTGGCTTTCGCAGGGTGAAAACCAATATTGATTCTTGGAAAGATCAGCTTGGCCGGCTTCAATCTTCGGTGGAGTATAAACTGGTTGAAGCAGACTTTAAGAGCTATATTTAGAGAAAATTATCGCAGCTCTGATTTGTTGTCTCTTAAATTTGAAAACAACACATTCACTACAAAATTCTGTGGTATGCTTTTTTCGGAGGTTGCATTTTGCAAAGGATTTTGGTTGTTGAGGATGACTTGGATATTCAGGAATTATTGAAGAATTTTCTGCAAGAGGCAGGATATGACATTGTTTTGGCAAGTGACGGTGTGGAAGCGCTCTCCACATTTTCGGCCGCGCAGTTTGATTTGGTACTGCTGGATGTGATGCTCCCTAAAATTGATGGCTTTGCCGTCTGTGAACTGCTGCGAAAGCAATCCCAGGTTCCTATTATCAATTTGACGAACATACACAGAAAGAAATGCAATCCAGCTCCGGTTTCTGTACTGTAACGGATGAGTAACAGAAGTGTCACAGATTCAACTTCTTCCTTTAAAATTAAGGGGGTGAGGTGTTCCGGATTGACTGTTATTTCCAGGGCGGCAGGAAAAGAAAAAGAATTGACAAGGGAGAACATTTCCGGTACCATTCTTTGTGACGGCAAAGTCCGGCAGAAAAGGGCGGGCTGACTGCTGAAGATGGAGATAAGGAACTGCGGAGTATTTTCTGGCAGTTCTTGAGGAACAGTTTCTGGGATTAGGAGGAAGAGTGAATGATACAGCAGAGAGGACTTCGGAAGGTACTGATGAAGACGGCGGCATTGACCTGTGCGGCATGTCTTTTCATGGGGGCTGACATCCGTATACAGGCCAAGGACAGTACCACTGCTATTGGAAACGGAATCGACGTGTCAAGCTGGCAGGAGGATATAGACTGGAATGCGGTTGCAGCCAGCGGCGTCCAGTTTGCCTTTATCCGGGTGGGCTCCATGAAAAATGGTCTTGACGTAAAGTTTAACCAGAACATGACCCAGGCCAACGCGGCGGGCATTAAGACGGGCGTCTACATATATTCCTATGCCACGAACGCGCAGCAGGCGGCTGAGGAGGCGGCATTTGTGCTGGCTGCCATACAGAACCACACCGTCAGCATGCCGGTGGTTATTGACATTGAGAGTGAAGTGCAGAAAGCGCTCACAAAGGAACAGCAGGCGGAGATTGCCAACACTTTCTGCTCCATCATTGAAGGGTCCGGCTATTACCCCATGGTATATGCCAGCAAGAACTGGTTTTTGAACAGAATGGGCCCCATTGGCTATGACAAATGGGTGGCTCAGTATGGGGAGGTCTGCGACATTGAGGAGGCTGCTTTCTGGCAGGCCAGCAGCAAGGGCAGGCTTCCCGGCATTGGGGGCAATGTGGATATTGATTATCAGTACAAGGATCTGTCCACCCAGATTATTCCCTATGGATTTGTGTTCCGGAAGGGCAATTACTTTTTCTATGAAAATTATAAAATGAAGACCAGTTCCTTTATTCAGTATAATGGGGGTGTCTACTATGTCAATGAGGTAGGATGCCGGCTTAGCGGAATGCACCCTATCGGGGAATCGGTATATTATTTCAATGAGGACGGCCTGATGCTGACAGGATTCCAGAACCTTGGAGGGAATACCTATTATTTTGATCCTGAGGGCAGGATGGCTACAGGGCTCACCCAGATCGGGGATCAGCATTTTCTGTTTGCCCTGGACGGCATTATGTTCAGGGGATGGCATACCTCTGATGCGCGCTACTATTTCCATGAAGACGGGCATATGGCCAAGGGCCTGTCTCAGATCGGCGAGGACCGTTTCTACTTTGATGAGAACGGACGGATCTGCCTGGGATGGCAGAACATAGGGGATGGGCGCTTCTATTTTGATCCTGCCACGGGAGAAATGCTCACTGGCTGGAATGTGATTGGAGCGGACACCCATTATTTCGATCCTGCCACGGGACGAATGCTGCTGGGCTGGAATGTCATCGGGGAGGATACCCATTATTTTGATCCTGCCACGGGACGAATGCTGCTGGGCTGGAACGTCATCGGGGAGGATACCCATTATTTTGATCCTGCCACAGGAAAGATGCTGAAAGGCTGGAATGTCATCGGAGCGGACACCTTTTATTTTGATCCTGCCACGGGAAAGATGCTGAAGGGCTGGAATGTCATCGGCGAGAACACTCACTATTTTGACCCTGCCACAGGAAGGATGCTGCTGGGCTGGAATGTCATTGACGGGAACACGCACTACTTTGACCCTGCCACAGGAAAGATGCTGCTGGGCTGGAATGAAATTGGAGCGGACACGTTCTATTTTGACCCTGCCACAGGAAGGATGCTCACTGGTCGGAACGTAATTGGAACGGACACCTACTATTTTGATCCTGCCTCCGGCGCAAAGCGGATGGGATGGCTGAATCTGGAAGATGGAACCTACTATCTCGGGGAGGAAGGAATCATGATCGCAGGCCTCCAGACCATAGGGGATGGAGTTTACTATTTTGATGAAACCGGAAAAATGTATACCGGTTATCTGTCCGACGGCGTGAATACCTTTTATTTCAATCCTGCGGATGGAAAACAGGCAAGGGGCTGGGCCACTATTGAGGATGGAGTCTATTTCTTTGCACTGGATTCCGGAATTATGTACACCGGGCTTCAGACCATTGGGGACCGGCAGTATCTGTTTGACGGCGCCGGAAAAAGGCAGACAGGTATGCAGGAGATCAACGGCGAAATGGTTCTTTTCGGTGAGGACGGCGCCATGGTGCAGACAGCTCCCTGATTATCTTACATAAAACTTTTACATTTGTGCCCTTGACAAAACACGACATTTCATGGAAAATGGAAGAAGAACAAAAGCGGCGGGCCCAGGAGTCTGCCTGGAGGATAAGAACAGAGAAAGAGGAAAAAGGAATGAGAAAAACTTACAGAATCATCGCAGCAATACTCTGCGCAGTGACCATACTTGGAGCGCCGGTGCAGGCACAGGCCGCAGCGGGGGCATATATAAAGCAGTCGGAATATGACAGCTTCAGGGCACTTTTTGACGCCCAGTATTATTACAATAAATATGGGGACCTGCAGCAGGTTATCGGATACGATGAGGAGAAGTTGTTTGAGCACTATATGACCTATGGCATTTTTGAGGGGCGGTCAGGATGTGCAGAGTTCAACCTTCTGTACTATATGAAGAATAATGAGGACGTGAAAGCGGCGTTTGGGAATAATTACACTGCCTACTGCAAGCATTATCTGGAGTATGGCAGGGCGGAGCAGAGAACGGCTGCCACAGCGGAGCTTTTTACGGCGGAACCCACCAACGAGCTTGGGCGGTATACTACATATTATGATACCACAGAGGAGAGGGCTCTCAACGTGGAGGTGGCGGCTTCCAGAATCAATGGTGTCGTCCTGCAGCCGGGAGAGAAATTCTCCTTCAGCAGGACAATCCTCCCCAGAACCCGTGCCAACGGATATGGGATGGGGCCTGTGATTATAGGGGGCAAGATTGTCAGGGGCATGGGCGGCGGAATCTGCCAGGTGTCTTCTACCCTGTACGCTGCCATGGTTATGGCCGGCGTACCTGCCACAGAGCGTTATCCTCACTCCCTGCGGATGGATTACATCCCCCGGGGAATGGATGCCACCATCGCGGGCACTGCCAAGGATTTGAAGTTCGTGAACCCTTATTCTTATCCTATTGTGATCACTGCTGTGACGGAAGCAGGTTCCCTGACGGTGAGCCTTGCACCCTATGAGGTACAGTGACCAGATCATAGAGAGAATGTTTTTCACAGGCCGGGGCAGGGAAACCTTCCCCGGCCTGTTGGCAAAATGGAGACAGTTTCCCGGAAAGGAGAACGGCATGAGGCGGCCATTGTGTGCAGTTGCCATATGCCTGGTGATTGCGGCGGCTGTCTGGCTGGAAAGCGGAGGAGCAGAGAGGGCGCGGCAGGGCGGCTCTGATTCCGGCAGCGGTCCCGGGCAGGCGGATGCGGGCAGAACAGTATGTATCAGCGGGCAGGTATACCAAAAGGATATTGATTCTATCTATCTTAAATCTGTTATTTACTTCAATTCTGATGATGACGGCCATTCGCTTGGCCGGGATCAGTCAAAGGACCCTGACTGGCTGTCAGGCCAGGGTCAGTGGGCCGCGGATATGCGGCAGATTTCATGGAAGGACAATTTTATCTGTGAGGTGGAGGGTGCGTCGGAGATTCCTCTGGGTGCTCTGGTGGTGGTGGAAGGGACTTTTTCGCCTTTTTCTCAGGCCCGCAGCCCCGGGGAGTTTGACCAGGAGGCTTACTACAGGACGCTGAAAATAGGGGGCAGGCTGAAAAAAGCTTCTCTTCTGCAGATGGGAGAGGAATACTGGCACATCCGGGAGGGACTGTTTGGCCTGAAACTTTACTTCAGGGAAAGGCTGGTGCAGATTTTCCCTCCCAGGGAGGCGGCTCTTATGGGGGCTCTGCTTCTGGGGGAAAAGGAAGGGCTGGACGGGGAACTGAAGGATCTCTACAGACGCAGCGGTATCCTGCATATTCTGAGTATCTCTTCCCTGCATATCACCATTCTTGGAATGAGCGTCTACAGACTGCTGCGCAGGCTGGGAATTCCTGTGGGGCCCGCGGCGGCAGCGGGCAGTGTGCTGCTTGTGCTGTACGGGACCATGGTGGGGTTTAGCGTGTCGGCCTGTCGTGCCATAGGCATGTATCTGATCCGAATGCTTGGGGAAGTGGCGGGGAGAACCTATGACATGCTGACGGCCCTGGGGGTTATGGCCGCTGTTATGGTGGCGGGGAACCCGTTTTATCTGCACAGCAGTGGTTTTCTCCTCTCTTTTGGGTCGGTGCTGGGGCTGGGGGTGGTGTGCCCTGCCTTGTTTCCGGAGAGACCACGGAAGCCAAGTGGTGCCGGGAACGCCGGAAAAACCGGGAAACCTTCCTTTTGGGAATGGGTTCAGGGCGCAGTTTTGGATAAAATACGGAGCCTGCCGGAGAAGGCCGCCGTGGCGCTGGGTCAGTCCCTCCGGGCCAGCATCTCCATCACTCTTGCCACCCTGCCCATACAGCTCTGGTTCTACTATGAAGTTCCCACATATTCTGTCTTTCTCAATCTTCTGGTGATTCCCTTTGTGAAACCTTTGATGATCCTGGGCCTGGCTGCCATGGGAGTGCCCGGGCTTGGATTTCTGGCAGGTGTGGACTGCCTGATTCTGGGAGGATATGAATTCCTCTGCGGCTGTTTTGACAGGCTGCCGTTCCGGGCCTGGAATCCCGGCTGCCCGCAGCTGTGGCAGGTGGCCGTCTATTATCTGGTGCTGTGGGCGGCCGCGGGACTCAGGGTGTGGCGCAAAAGAAAAGGTAAGGGCGATCCGGGACCGGTGATTTTGGTCTGTCTGGGAGTTTGGCTTTTGGGTCTGCGCCCGCCATTGGAGAACAGCGTCGCTTTTCTGGATGTGGGGCAGGGGGACTGTATTCTGGTGCGGACGGCCACAGGACAGAACTGCCTGTTGGACTGCGGGAGCAGCAGCCGTAGCGGCGTGGGGAAATATGTGCTTCTGCCATACTTAAAATACCACGGCATTCAGTCACTGGACATAGTCTTTCTGTCCCATCCTGACCAGGACCATGTGAACGGGGTGGTGGAACTGCTGGGAGCAAAAGAGGACAGCGGCATAGAAGTGGGGCAGCTGCTGCTTCCTGCCATTGAGGAGAGCGCCAGAGAGGCGCAGCTGGGGGCGCTTCTGGAGGCCGCCAGAACTGCCCAGGGGAGCCCGGTGCCGGTGGGATACCTTTCTCGGGGGGACCGCTGGGACTGCGGCAGCGCCGTGTTTACCTGCCTGCATCCCAGGGAAGGTTTTGGCGGGGAGGAGGCGAACGCATACTCGGAATGTGTCCTGGTGGAATTTCGCCAGGAGCGGGAGGCGAACTCTGCTCCAGGGGAATGCGCCTGGTCCCTTCTGCTGACAGGGGATGTGGAGGGGAAGGGGGAAGAGGCTCTGCTGGGGGAGCTTCTGTCACAGAAGAGGGAAGGGGTCACGGTGCTGAAGGCAGCCCACCACGGCTCCCGCAGTTCCACTTCCCGGGAAATCCTGGATCTGCTGCAGCCTGAGGTCACAGTTATATCCTGCGGCAGGGACAACCGCTACGGCCATCCTCACAGGGAGCTTCTGGAGCGGCTTGAGGCGTCCGGCACTTTTATCCTGCAGACGGCAGAGAGCGGCACGGTGACAGTCACTTTCCGGGAGGGAGGGCTGAGGATTTCATCCATGCTTCCCCTGCCCTGACTGATTCTAAAGGATAAAAACAGGAACGGATGAAAATTCTGGTTGTGGGCGCCTGTTATATGTGGTATGTTAAGTACAGGCCCGGGACTTTTGTCCGTGGGCGCTTCACTATGGAAGGAGAGGTAGAAATGAAACTGGGAACATTTACAGTGGCTCTGGGGGATCTGCCCCTGGAGGAAGCATGCCGTTTTCTGGCGGAGAGAGGCGTGCAGATGGTGGAGATCGGCTGCGGGGGATTTCCGGGGAAGGCCCACTGTGACGCGGAGGAGCTTCTGCGGGATGAGGGAAAGAGGGAGGCGTTTCTGGAGACTCTGGACAGATACCATCTTCAGATCAGCGCCCTCAGCAGCCATGGGAATATGGTGCATCCTGACCCGGCTGTGGCAGAGAGCTATGAGAGGGATTTCACCAATGCCATCCTTTTGGCGGAAAAGCTGAAAGTGCCTGTGGTGAATACATTTTCAGGATGCCCCGGAGGGAGCAGGGAAGACAGGATGCCCAACTGGGTCACTTGTCCCTGGCCGGATGACTTCGGAGCGGTTCTGGAGTATCAGTGGAATGAGGTGCTGATTCCCTACTGGAAGAAAAAAGCAGCATTTGCACAGGAGCACGGGGTGTCCAGAATCGCCCTGGAGCTGCACCCGGGTTTCTGCGTCTACAATACCAGGACGCTGCTGCGGCTCAGGGAGGCGGTGGGACCTCAGATCGGGGCAAATTTTGATCCCAGCCATTTGATCTGGCAGGGAATGGACCCCTGTGCCTGCATCAGGGAGCTGGGGAAGGAGAATGCCATCTTCCACTTCCACGCCAAGGATACCGGCATTGATACCTGGAATACTGCGTTGAACGGAGTGCTGGACACCACCCATTACGGGGAGGAGCTGGAGCGCTCCTGGATCTTCCGCACGGTGGGCTATGGCCACGGGGAGGATTACTGGAAGAACATAATCTCACAGCTGCGCATGTCAGGATATGACTATGTGGTCAGCATTGAACATGAGGATGGTCTCATGTCCGGCAGGGAAGGTCTGGAAAAGGCAATCAGTTTTCTGAAGAATGTGTTGATCTATCAGGACAGAGGGGCCATGTACTGGGCATGACAGGTCTGGGAAAACAGGACAGAGGCCTGGCTTTCCGGCAGTTCTCAGGCGGGAACTTCCGGAGTGGAGTAAGGAAATGTCTACAAATAACTGCTGCAGGTATATGGCAATTTTTATTGCATTTCGGGGCTTTTGCCTAAACAAGTTGCAGCAGTTATTTTCCGACAGTTCCTAAGGGAAATCAGCAAAGGAGTGAAGAAATGGAGACAAAGAAACTGAAAGCGGGAATCGTGGGCTGTGGAGGAATCGCCAATGGAAAGCATCTTCCGGCCATGAAGCGGCTTGGATATTTTGAGATTGTGGCGTTCTGCGATCTGGTGGAAGAGAGGGCTGTGAAGTCCAGGGAGAACTTTGGGACGGAGGACGCCAGAGTTTACACAGATTATAAGGAACTGTTAAAAGAGGAGCTGGACGTGGTTTATGTGCTGACACCCAACAGCTCCCATGCCCCTGTGAGTATTGCGGCCATGGAGGCCGGAAAGCATGTTATGTGCGAGAAACCCATGGCAAAGACTTATGCGGAGGCCAAGGCCATGGTGGAGACGGCGGAGCGGACGGGAAAGATACTGACCATTGGCTATCAGTGCCGTTACCGGGCGGATTCTGCTTATCTGAAGAGAGCCTGTGAAAACGGGGATCTGGGGGAGATCTACTATGCCAAAGCCCACGCTCTCAGAAGAAGGGCGGTTCCCACCTGGGGAGTGTTCTTGGATGAGGAAAAACAGGGGGGCGGTCCCTTGATTGACATTGGAACCCATGCGCTGGATCTTACCCTGTGGATGATGGATAACTATGAGCCGGAGATGGTGGTGGGCACCGTTTACCGGAAACTGGCGGACCAGAAGGAGACCGGCAATGCCTGGGGAGACTGGGATCCCAAGGAGTTCACAGTGGAAGACTCTGCCTTTGGCTTTATCAGGATGAAAAACGGAGCCACCATCAATCTGGAGTCCTCCTGGGCTCTGAACACGCTGGACGTGCGGGAGGCTCAGACCAGTCTCTGCGGCACGAAAGCCGGGGCGGACATGGCCGACGGACTCAGGATCAACCGGGTTCACTACGGCAGACAGTGCGTGGAGAAACCTGCCCTGGATGCAGCGGGAGTTGCCTTCTACGACGGAAGCGCGGACGACCCTAACGAGATAGAACAGCGTGTTTTCTACAAGGCAGTGACGGAGGGAGCGCCCCTGGTGGTGGAACCCAGGCAGGCGCTGGTGGTGACACGGATCCTGGAGGCCATCTACGAGTCCGGAAGGACAGGAAAACCAGTGTATTTTGAGTAAAGGGGCATGTACAGGGGGAAGTGTGAAAAGGGGCGATAAAATGAAACTCGGCAGAATTGCATGGTTTGAAGAAAAGGATTTTCAGAGTGCCAGGGAACGGGGCATGGAGTTTATAGAACTGGATGTGAATGACAGGGCACAGGAATTCCTGGACAATGTGGACGTGATAGAGAGCCGGAGTCGGCAATACCAGATGCCCATAGGTGCTGTGGGCAGGTGGGGCAGTGACCGGATCGGAAAGGATGGCATCTGCCAGGAGGAGCTTGCGCTGGAGTACCGGCTCATTGACGCCGCTGCCAGGCTGGGCTGCGGCGTCTATATCACCGGGTGCAACTATGTGGAGGAGCTGTCATATTATGAGAACTGTACTCTGGCCATCTCGTACTTTGAGAAGCTTTTGGCCCGGGGCAGGGAGGCAGGGGTGAAGATTGCCACATACAACTGCAGATGGAACAATTTTGTCTGCACGCCCATGGCCTTTACCCTGATCCATGGTTATCTGAAGGATCTGTACATTAAGTATGATCCCTCCCACTGTATCTATGACGGCGGGGATTATCTGCAGGAGGCCAGGGACTGGGGAAATAGATTTGCCCATGTGCATCTGAAGGGTTCTCTGGTGATAGGGGGAGAGCGGTACGATGATCCGCCCGCAGGCCTGGACCAGACGGACTGGGGAGCCTTTCTGGCGGTTCTGTATGCCAAAGGATATGAGGGCGGCCTGAGCATTGAACCTCACTCTGCCAACTGGCACGGGGAGCTTGGAGAGCGGGGCATCGACTATACAGTGCGCTATTTCAGAGAGTTGATGTTGTAGCTGTGTCTATTGGGATTTTGAAGAAAGGACAGTGAGATGAGGGAGGCGGTGTGGATATTCCTGCCGCCTCCGGATTCTATCTGTCGGATATGTCGTCCGGGAAGAGCTCTGCCAGGGGTTTTATAATACGGACAAAATCAGGATTTCCACGCTCATCATATCGTTCATCCGGCCTGTCTTGACGGCTTCTTCCGCCTCCACACATTTTTCCACCGCCTGCCGCAGGGTTTCTGTCTTAAATTTTGCGGCCTGGTTCAGGTATTTGCCCACCACAAAAGGCGCGGCTCCGATTTTTGCGGCCATGGTCTTGTTGTCGTATCCTTTTGTTCTCAGCTCCTTTACCTGCAGCAGCATATTGCACTGCCTGGCAATGAGGAAGAGAATGCGCATGGGAGGTTCCCGCAGGGCCAGAAGGTCGTAGTAGAGTTCCAGGGCCTGCCGGGGCTGCCTGGCGGCGATGGCGTTTATCATGTCGAAAATGCGGCTGCTGACGCGGGTGGTGCAGATTTCCTCCACGTCCTCGGCGGTGATGACTTCCCGTTCCAGGCAGTAACAGATCAGTTTTTCCAGCTCCATCTGAATGTTTTCCATGTCGGTGCCGGTTTTGGAGAGGAAGAGTTCCACCGTGTGCTCGGAGATCTTTTTTCCTTCCCTGGCCAGCAGCCCCGCCGTCCAGCGTTTCAGGGTGTTTTCATCCTGGAGGGGGAATTCTGCGGCATATCCTTTGGACTGGACGGTTTTGTAGAGCTTGCTGCGCTTATCCACCTCGCTCTCTGTGAAGACGAAAAAAGTGGTGGGATTGGGCTGTGACAGGTAGGCCGCCATCTTCTCGCCGCCGGATTTAAACAGGCCGCTGTCTGTGAGAAGAATAACCCGGCGCTGGGCAAAAAAGGGCATGGTCTCCGCCAGGGCAAAGATTTCCTCCAAGGGGGGATTCTTTCCCTCGTAGATGTGGAGGTTCATGGCGTCGTCATCGCCGCAGAGTGCGCTTTTAAGTTTTTCCCGGTACTGCCTGCGCAGGTAGCGCTCTTCCCCGTAGAGGAGATAAACCTGGCGGAAGGTATTCTGTTTGATATCCTGGCTGATCTGTCTCATCGTTGTCTCCCTCCGGCCGTTCTGTATTGAGCCGGTTTCCTGTTTTATTTTTTCACTTTTTCTATGATACAGCTGTGAGATTTGTCCCTCTTTTTCCTGTCATAGTTTATTCCCACCAGCAGGATTTCGCCTGCATAATTTTCCAGGACTGTTGTATACTTTCTGTCCTTGATCTGCTGTATGGCTCCCTGGGCGCTCCGGTCATACTTCAGCTCAACCACCAGTGCACTTCTTTTTTTTCGGGGTTATAGGCAATATAGCCCAGGTGGATCAGCAGAGTCAGCACATCATCCTTTGTCTTTAGCGTGTGCATGTCATTCTGAAAGCTAAGGGTGTTTACGCCAATGTGTTCTCCTCCCAGCAGACGTACCATATCCTGCCGGAGGCCGTCGAAATCCAGCTCTATATAGATCTTCAGGGCCTCGTAAGTTTCGGTGGAAGTCCAGTAATTCCTAGGTCAAAGGGATCTGTCATGGAATATTCCCAGAACATATTCAGCGCTGAATGTTGTCCGTATTTTTTTACAGGAAGGATACCGGTCATATAGGCCAGAGCCACATAGGGCTGGTCTTTCAGCAGATCTCTTAAGAAATCCAGGTAATGCCGCTGCAGGTCTTCCGCTTCCTTTCTCTCGCGCATGACGCAGTCCCATTCATCAATGAGAAAGATAAACTGCTTGTCTGTTTTGGCATAAATCCTCTCAAGAGCCTCCGCCAGAACAGTGGTCCGTTCCGGGAGCAGCTCACCGTATTCTTCTCTCAGCTCCTCCATCACTGCCTGCTCCAGGTACCTGGTGGGATCCTGGCCCTGAGCCCGAATGAAAAACTGCTGCATGTTCAGACAGATTACGTCATATTGGTTCAGGTGTTCTCTAAAGGCCGGGTCGTTTTCGATGTTTAACCCTTTAAACAGATGGGAGGAGTCACAGCCGCGGCTGTAATAAGCCGCGAGCATTTTCAGCGCCATGGACTTCCCGAACCGTCTGGGCCTGCTGACACAGAGAAACTGTTCTTCCGTGTTGATCAGCTGGTTGGTGTACGATATGAGCCCTGATTTGTCCACGTATATTTTAGAACGGACTGCCTGCCAGAAACCTCTGTTGCCCGGATTCAGGTAGATTCCCATGATATTTCCCTCCTTTGCAGTTCCCTTGATTCTATCACAACCGCCTGTCTGTTTCAATGCCTCCCGGAGAGTGTATAAAAATCTGTCAGCCGTTTTTGATAATTTCTGACAAAGAGCAGAGCGGAATGTAGGACTTTATGCAGAAAAATGACAGAGTGCGCAGAAGTTCCGTCCTTTGTGTATATTTGCGGCACAAGATGACGAAACACGCGATGAGTTGGAGTTGCTGTCTGAAACCATTCTCTCTTATAATAAAAGGCGAATTTAGACAGTTTGTGTTGCAAATCGCAATGAGATCAATTGCATGGAGGTAGTAAGTTAATGGAACAGCTGAACATCACAGCTACGAAGGATAACGAGAAAATATACAAGATTCTGGGAGATTTGATGAATGGGGACAAGGAGTTCCAGATTATGATAACGGTTCCCTCTGCCAAGGGCGGTAGTCCCCAGGATACCGTGGAGGAGCCTTCAAGGCCCATGGCAGCTCGTGACTTGGAGCAGGATGTGACTGATATGATCCATGAGATTGGCGTACCTGCACATATCAAAGGGTATCAGTATCTGAGGGAGGCCATTATGATGTCTGTGGATGACCCGGGAATGATCAGTTCCATCACCAAGATTCTCTATCCGACCATTGCAAAGCGCTTTCAAACCACGCCCAGCAGGGTGGAGCGCGCCATTCGCCATGCCATTGAGGTAGCCTGGAGCAGAGGCAGGATGGAAACGCTGGATGCCCTTTTCGGCTATACCATAGACACGGGAAAAGGGAAGCCCACAAATTCGGAATTCATTGCCCTGATCGCCGACAGGATCCGCCTTTCCTACCGGGCCTGAGGGGAAGGAAAGGCCGCCTGCCCTGAAAAAACAAAAGATTTGCTTTTCCTGTAAAAGAAAAGCTTTCCACTGAACCAATAATGTTGTATAATGGGCATAGAAGCAGTGTAGTAGCATTAATTTGCGGCCAGTGGAGGTTTCTGATGAAGAAGATTCTTTTTGCGGCATCTGAGGGAGTGCCTTTTATTAAAACAGGCGGCTTAGCCGATGTGGTGGGCTCCCTGCCCAAATGTATTGACAAGCAGTATTTTGACGTGAGAGTCATACTGCCCAAGTATGCCTGCATGAAGCAGGAAATGAAAGATAAGATGAGCTATGTGTCCCATTTCTATATGGATTTCAACTGGAAGACGGTGTATGTTGGAATCCTGGAGGCACAGGAGGAGGGGGTTCACTATTACTTCATTGACAATGAGTATTATTTCAGCGGCCCCAAGCCCTACTGCGACGACCAGAAGTGGGAGATCGAAAGGTATGCCTATTTCTGCAAGGCTGTCCTCTCCGTACTGCCTGTGGTGGGCTTCCAGCCGGATCTGATCCACTGCCATGACTGGCAGACAGGGCTTATTCCGGTGTACATGAAAGAGCGTTTCCGGGGCGGGGATTTTTACAGGAACATGAAGTCCGTCCTGACCATCCACAATCTGAAGTTCCAGGGCAAGTGGGATACCAAGACGGTGAAGGGGATCACGGGACTGTCGGATTATTTCTTTACTGCAGACAAACTGGAGGCCTATAAGGATGCCAATCTGTTAAAGGGCGGCATTGTCTATGCGGACGCAGTGACTACGGTCAGCGATACTTATGCGGAGGAGATCAAGACTCCCTTCTACGGCGAAGGCCTGGACGGCCTGCTGCGGGCCAGGAGCAGGGATCTGCGGGGTATTGTGAACGGTATCGACTATGATGAGTTCAACCCTGAGACGGACAACCTGATTGACACGCCCTACAACGCGGTGAACTTCCGAAAGGAAAAAGTGAAGAACAAGAGGGCTCTGCAGAAGGAACTGGGACTCTGCCAGGATGACAGGAAGATGATGATCGGAATTGTGTCCAGGCTTACGGACCAGAAGGGCTTTGATCTGATCGCCTATGTGATGGATGAGCTCTGCCAGGACGATGTGCAGCTGGTGATATTGGGCACCGGCGAGGAACGGTATGAGAATATGTTCCGCCATTTTGACTGGAAGTACAATGACAAGGTATCGGCAAATATCTATTATTCCGACGCGCTGTCCCATAAAATCTACGCTTCCTGCGACGCCTTTTTGATGCCTTCCCTCTTTGAGCCCTGCGGGCTGAGCCAGCTGATGGCCCTCCGCTACGGCACCATTCCCATTGTGAGGGAGACTGGGGGACTGAAGGATACGGTGGTGCCTTTTAACGAGTTTGAGAGCACCGGAACCGGTTTCAGCTTCACCAATTACAATGCCCATGAGATGCTGGTGACGGTCCGCAATGCGGAGAGGATCTACTATGACAAGAAGCGCGACTGGAACAAACTGGTTGACAGGGCAATGGCTGCGGATTTCTCCTGGCATGTGTCCGCCCGGAAGTATCAGGAAATGTATGACTGGCTGATAGGATAGGGGTATGGCGGATAAGGGCAAGGGAAAGAATGAGTTTATCTTACAGGCGGGCATACTGGCGGCGGCCGGTATCATCAGCCGGATCATTGGGCTCCTTTACAGGAGCCCTTTGCATAGTGTTATCGGCGCCCTTGGAATGGGCTATTATTCGTCGGCCTATAACTATTATTCCATTATCCTTCTGATCTCGTCCTACAGCATTCCCTCGGCCATATCCAAAGTTATGGCACAGAAACTGGCTGTGAAGGAGTACCGTTACGCGCATAAGATTTTCAAGGCGGCGCTTCTGTATGTTCTGGCGGTGGGGGGCGCTGCCAGTCTGTTTCTCTATTTTGGCGCGGGGCTCCTGGTGGGAGAAAATGTGGTGCCGGTCCTGCGGACTTTCGCTCCCACAATATTTGTCTATGGCGTGCTGGGGGTGCTCCGGGGGTACTTCCAGGCTCACCGGAGTATGGTGCAGACTTCTGTGTCCCAGATTCTGGAGCAGATTGTCAATGCCGTCGTGACTGTGGGGGCGGCGTATTTTCTGATTTACAGCCGTCTGGGCACCATGGATATGCCTGTGGATGAGGCCGGACAGGTGGAGCGGGCCACCAACGGCGCCATCGGCAGCGCCCTGGGCACCGGCGCAGGGGTCCTGGCGGCGCTTCTGTTCATGGTCGGGATCTACAGGGTGAATTACAGGACCATCAGGAAGAGAATACACAGGGACAGGGGCGGGAGAGAGGGCTCTTACGGGGAGATCCTGAAAATGATTACTCTGGTGGTGACGCCGTTTATCCTCAGCACCGCCGTGTACAATCTCAGCGGCACCGTGAACAACAGCATATACCTGAATCTGCTGCCGTCCCTGCGGGAGGTGGACGAGGTGGCGCTGAACGCCCGCTGGGGTATCTTCAGTGCCCAGGCGCTGACGATTTCCAATATTCCCATCGCCTTTGCCAGCGCCATGGCGGCGGCTATGATTCCCACGGTGGCCCAGCTTCTGGCATCCAGGGATGTGCCGGGGGCCAGGGAGAAGATCGGGCTTTCGGTGAAGACCACCATGATTATCTCCATCCCCTGTGCGGCGGGGCTGCTGGTGCTTGCCAGGCCTGTGGTGGGGCTGCTCTTTGTGGATACCCAGGCAGAGGAAGATCTGGCCACAGGGCTTTTGATGGCCCTTTCCTTCTCTGTGGTGTTCTATGCTCTGTCCACTCTGAACAATCAGATTCTGCAGGGGCTGGGCAAGGTGAACATTCCCATTGTGAACGCGGGGATCGCCCTGATGGCTCAGACGGTGACGGCGGTGGTGCTTCTGCTGTGTACGGATCTGGATCTGTACAGCATTGCTGTGGCCAATACGGTCTACTCCGGTCTGATGTGCATGTTGAACCAGCGGGCTGTCCGCCGGGCTGTGGGATACAGGCAGGAAGTGTGGGGGACTTTTGTCATCCCCATTCTGGCCTCGGCCCTGATGGCGGGAATGGCATGGGCCTGTTACGAAGGGCTTTTGATGATAACTTCCTCCCCGAAGTTTTCTGTGGCCGTGGCCATTGTGGTGGCTGTAATTGTGTATTTTGCGCTGCTGCTGCTGCTCCGGGGGGTCACGGAGGAGGAGCTGCTGGGATTTCCCAAAGGGCGCTTTCTGGTGCGCATGGGGAAAAAATTCAGGCTGATCCGGTAGGGGATCTTCTCTCCCCTGCCAGGTCAGCCTGCAGGCCATCTATGGGTGTGTTTTTTATGTCAGCCCGGATCACTGCTCCACCAGCTGTATGCCGGTGATGTCGCTGGGGATGGCCATGGAGTAGTTTGTATAGTAGACCACGAAGCCGGGTCTGGCCCCGCTTGGCTTCTTGACATGTTTTTTCTGGATATAGTCGATTTCTACTTTCTCCTGTCCCCGTCCTTTGGAGTAGTAGGCTGCCAGGCGGGCGGCTTCCTCAAAGGTGCGGTCGGGCAGTTCTTCCGCGTTTTCGGCCTTTACCACCACATGGGAGCCGGGAATCTGCTTTGCATGGAACCACCAGTCATTTCCTGTGGCAAATTTAAAGGTCAGCTCGTCGTTCTGAAAATTATTTTTCCCCACATACATGTGAAAGCCGTCGCTGCTGATATAGTGGAAGGGCTTGCTGGTGATCTTCTGCTTTTTGCCGTGCCCCTTCTTCCGGATATAGCCGCTCTGGGTGAGCTCCTCCTTGATCTGGGCCAAGTCCTCTTCGTGGAGGGCGATGTCCAGGGAGGCGGAGATGGACTCCAGATGGTTGATCTGCTCCTTTACTTCCTCTGTCAGCGTTGCCAGGGCTTCGGCGGTGCGCTTGAGTTTGCCGTAGCGCTCAAAGTATTTTTTTGCGTTCTCCGTGGCGGAGAGGGTGGGATCCAGGGGGATCACAATGTTCTCACCGGTATAGTAGTTGACGGCTTCCAGGGATTTTGCCCCGGGCCGGGCACTGTAGCCGTAGGTGTTCAGCAGTTCGCCGTAGATGCGGTAGGTCTCTCTCTTCTGGGTGTCCTGAATCTGGCGCAGCTGCAGGTCGTATTTTTTCACATTTCTCTCCAGGGCGGTCTGAACCACCCGCCGCAGATCCGCAGAGCGCTGCCGGATGCGGGTGAGGGTGTTTTTCTCCGCGTAGTAGTGTTCCAGCAGGGCGGACATGGATCCGTATGTGACAGTGCAGGCGCCGGAGGAGTCCTTCCCGGAGGTCCGGTCCTGGTTCGGTGAGGTGTGTCCGGAAGTCCGGGTCTGATCCGGGGAGCCCTGTCCGGGAGTCCATCCGTAGATGGTCAGGGGGAGGGCGCAGAATTCCACCGGGCGGCCGTTCTCATAGGCGATATTGGGGGTAAAGCGCTCCTCTTTTATGGCGGCCCTCATGCGGCACAGAGCCTCGTAGAGCCGTTCATAGTCCGCGTCCTCCAGTGCGGCGGTGGGACGCTCCCCCTCCACCCTGGCTTCAAAGCACAGTTCCTGGGCCAGGATGGGGGAGATGCCGGTAAAGCTGCCATAGAGGGCCTTGAAGGCCGGCTGGGGCCTGGCGGACAGGGCGTCCCGGAAGGCGGCATAGTCCGTGTTCAGGGCGTCCAGCTTGTCCTGGGTCCGGGCCACGAAGTAGGGTTTTCCCGGCAGGACTTCCCGCAGGGAGCTCACTGCCGCGGACACATGCTTGATGCTGTCCAGTATGGTGCCGTCGTCGCCGCAGAAGATAATATTGCTGTGTTTTCCCATGATCTCCACCACTAGAGTCTTGTGGCGCAGGTCGCCCATCTCGTCCAGATGTTCCACCTGAATGTGGACAATGCGCTCCAGACCGGGCTGGGTGATGTCCGTGATACGGCCGTTCTGCAGGTGCTTGCGGAGGAGCATGCAGAAGCTGGGGGCCGTGAGAGGGCTGGGTTTATTGTTGTCGGTGAGGTAGATTAGGGGAAGGGAGGCCTCCGCAGAGAGCAGGAGGCGCTTCTGCCCGGAGGGCTGTTTTATTGTCAGGAGCAGTTCGTCCGTCTCCGGCTGGGCGATTTTGTACAGGCGTCCCCCCACCAGTTCCCTTTTCAGTTCGGATACTACATTTGCGATTGTCACGCCGTCAAATGCCATGGCTGATTCCTCCGTTCATGAGTTCTATGAAATATATTCTTTTCGTGTTACGTGTATTATGTCACAAGGGCGGGCAATTTGCAAGTGGGGCTGCGCGCCGGGTTTTTTCCGTCCGGGAGTTTTGGGCCCGGGAATGTTTTTTGGAAAAGGGTCGGAAAAGGAGCTGCACGCCTTGACGCTTTCCAATTCTTACCCTATAATAAGAAAGTGCCTCCAGATAACTGATACAGGTTTTCAGGGTGTTTTGTGGAAATGTATCGGTTATTTTCCGACAATTCCTAAAATGAAGTATGTATCGCGGAGGGCTTAGCTGCCCGGATAGGAGTACCAAATGATCAAGAGCATGACTGGATTCGGCAGAGGAGAGTGTGCCGGGAACAGTAGAAAATTTACGGTGGAGATCAAGGCGGTAAACCACCGTTATCTGGATGTAAATGTAAAAATGCCCAAGTCGCTGACTTATTTTGAGACGGCGGTGCGGGGGGAGCTGAAAAATTATGTCTCCCGGGGGAAGGTGGATGTGTTTATCTCCCAGGAAATCCTCACGGAGAAGACCGTGGCCGTCCGCTACAACGCTCAGATCGCAGGGGAATACCTGAAGTATCTGCGGCTGATGGGGGAGGAATTCGGTCTGGAGGATGATGTAAAGATATCCTCTCTGGCAAAGTTTCCCGAGATATTCTCCCTGGAAGAGTCAGGGACGGACGAAGAAGAGCTCTGGATGGAGCTGCGCAGCGCCGTGGCGGAGGCTGCGGAGAGATTTGTGGAGTCCCGCACTCTGGAGGGCGGGCATCTTAAGGAGGATCTGCTGGAGAAGCTGGCTGGAATGGAACGGCAGCTGAATCTGATTGAGAACCGTTCTCCCCAGGTCATCGCCGAGTACCGGCGCAGGCTGGAGGAGAAGGCCAGGGAACTGCTCTCCGATGTGGAGCCCGACGAGGGCAGGCTGCTGACGGAAGTGATGGTTTTCGCGGACAAGGCCTGTGTGGACGAGGAGACCGTGCGGCTGCGGAGCCATATGGCGACGATGAAGGAAACACTTCAGGGAGGCGGCGCTGTGGGAAGGAAGCTGGATTTTATCGCCCAGGAGATGAACAGGGAGGCCAACACCATCCTCTCCAAGGCCAACGATCTGGAGACTTCCGCCTGTGCCATTGAACTGAAGACAGAGATTGAGAAAGTACGGGAACAGATACAGAATATTGAATAGGCTGGATGTCCGGCCGGAGGAGGGAATATGCTGATCCATGTGGGTTTCGGCAATATAGTAAATACCGCCAAGATCATCGCCATTGTCAGCCCTGAGTCCGCGCCCATCAAACGTCTGGTGCAGGGGGCCAAGGAGAAAGGGCTTGCCATTGACGCCACCCAGGGGCGGAAGACGAAATCCGTCCTGGTGATGGAGAACAGCCAGGTGGTGCTGTCGGCCCTGCTGCCGGAGACCATCGCCGGCCGTGTTCAGGCAGGAACAGAAGGCCCGGAGGAAGAGACAGAAAAGGTTCCGGAGGAATGTGTGGGTCCGGCGGACCCGGATACCCGCTGAGGCGGGGGAAGGGAGCACTTCTTTTTTATGGAAAGAAAAGGAATTCTCATTGTTATTTCCGGTTTTTCCGGTGCGGGAAAGGGAACTCTGGTGAGGGCCCTTATGGAGAGACATGACAACTATGTTCTGTCCGTCTCCATGACCACCCGGGTTCCCAGACCGGGGGAGCGGGAAGGGGTAGAATATTTCTTCACGGACAGAGAGCATTTTGAGGAGACTGTGGCCCGGGAGGGCCTGATTGAGTATGCGGAGTACTGCGGCAACTATTACGGCACTCCCAGGGATTATGTGGAGAGGCAGCTTCTGTCCGGCAGAGATGTGATTCTGGAGATCGAGATGCAGGGCGCTCTGAAGGTGAAGGAAAAATTCCCCCAGAGTCTTCTGCTCTTTGTGACGCCCCCCGGCGCCCAGGAGCTGCGGCGCCGGCTGGAGGGCAGGGGCACCGAGAGCCCGGAGGTGATTGCCAGGCGCATGGCCCGGGCAGTGGAGGAGTCCCAGGGTATAGAAGCCTATGACTATGTGGTGATAAATGACCTGCTGGAGCAGTGTGTGGAGGAGGTTCACAGCATTGTGGAGGCGGCCCGCAGGGCCCCCGGCAGGCAGAAGGCATTTATAGGGAAGATCAGGGAAGAGCTGAAGGAGATTGCGAAAGGAGTGCAGGAATAATGTTACATCCGTCTTATTCTGATTTGATGAAAGTAGTGAACAGCGGGGTGGAGTCCGGCGAGGAACCGGTGGTGAGCAGCCGCTATTCCATTGTCATGGCCACTTCCAGAAGGGCCAGGCAGATCATTGGAGGAGACATACCGCTGGTGGAGGAGAGGGATAAAAAGCCCCTGTCCGTGGCGGTGGAGGAGCTTAACCAGGGAAAGATAAAGATACTGGGGGGCGACGAGTAAAAGGCCCGCCTGTCCCGGAAAGGGGGATTCATGAAGATTTTGTTTACATCCCTGGGCTGTGACAAAAATCTGGCGGATACGGAAATGATGCTTGGGATCCTGCAGAAAAAGGGATTTACCCTTACGGACAGTGAAGAGGAGGCCCAGGCGGCGGTGGTGAACACCTGCTGCTTTATCGGCGACGCCAAGGAGGAGAGCATACAGGTTCTGCTGGAGATGGCCGCACTGCGGGCGGAGGGACGGCTGAAGGCCCTGGTGGCCGCAGGATGCCTGGCCCAGCGCTACCGGGAGGAGATCCAGGAGGAGATCCCGGAGGTGGACGCCCTGGTGGGGACCATGGCCATAGAGGAGATCGCCCAGGCCCTGGAGGAGGTGCTTCGTGCCAATGCACGGAATCATTTCCGGGATCTGGACGGGGCGCTGCCCTGGCGCAGAGAGAGACTGGTGACTACAGGGGGGCATTTTGCCTACCTGAAGATCGCAGACGGGTGTGACAAACACTGCACCTACTGTGTGATCCCAAGCGTCAGGGGAAAGTACAGAAGCGTGCCCATGGAGGAACTGGAGGAACAGGCCAGGATGCTTGCAGAGGGCGGGGTCCGGGAGCTGATCCTGGTGGCCCAGGAGACCACCCTGTACGGCCTGGATCTGTACGGTGTACGAAGCCTTCCCCTGCTGATCCGCAGACTGGGGGCCATAGAGGGCATCCGCTGGATCCGGCTGCTGTACTGCTATCCGGAGGAGATCACCCAGGAGCTGATGGAGGTGTTTGCCCGGGAACCCAAGCTCTGCCACTATCTGGACATTCCCATTCAGCACGCCTCGGACAGGATTCTGAGGCGCATGGGCAGGCGCACCAGCCAGGAGGAGCTGCGCCGGAGGATTGCCAGGCTGCGGGAACAGGTTCCCGACATCTGTCTGCGCACCACCCTCATCAGCGGCTTCCCGGGAGAGACCCAGGAGGATTTTGAGGAGCTGTACCGTTTTGTCAATGAGATAGAGTTTGACCGTCTGGGGGTGTTTTCCTACTCCCAGGAGGAGGGTACCCCTGCCGCCGGAATGCCGGATCAGGTGGAGGATGACCTGAAGGAGTCCCGGCGGGAGGAGCTGATGGAGCTGCAGCAGGCCATCGCCTTTGAGAAGGCCCAGGAGATGGTGGGGCAGACTCTAACCGTTATGATAGAGGGAAAAGTGGCCCAGGAGGACGTGTATGTGGCCAGAACTTACCGGGACGCGCCCAATGTGGACGGATATCTCTTCCTGCACACGGAGGCCTGTCTGGACACGGGGGATTTCGTAACCGCTCAGGTGACGGATTTCAACGAATATGATCTGATTGGAGAGCTGAAGGATGAACTTACCTAACAAATTAACCATGTTTCGCATGATATTGATCGTGCCGTTTGTGATCCTGCTTCTGGGAGGGGAGTGGGGCTGGTACCGGGCTCTTCTGGGGGATGGGCTGGTGTATACGGACCTGGCGGCCCTGGTGGTCTTTGTGGTGGCCAGCCTGACGGATCTGCTTGACGGAAAGATTGCCAGAAAGTACAATCTGGTGACAAATTTCGGGAAGTTCATGGATCCTCTGGCGGACAAGCTGCTGGTCAGCGCGGCCCTGATCGCCCTGGTGGAACTGGGGCGGCTTCCTGCCTGGGTCGTGATTGTCATCATCAGCAGGGAGTTCATCATCAGCGGATTCCGCCTGGTGGCCTCGGACAACAACAGGGTCATTGCCGCCAGCTACTGGGGAAAGTTCAAGACCTTTTTCCAGATGGTGATGGTATGCCTGATGATCGCTGATATCTCCACCCTGCAGCTGCTGACCGATGTGGTTATGTGGACTGCCCTGGTGCTGACGGTGGTATCCCTGGTGGATTACCTGGCGAAAAACTGGGCTGTGATGGGCGAACAGAAATGAGGAGAGTATGACAGTTGAACTGATATGTGTAGGAACAGAGCTTCTTCTGGGAAATATCGTAAATACCAATGCGGCCTACCTGGCGGAGAAATGCGCGGGGCTGGGCCTTTCCTGTTATTTTCAGACAGTGGTGGGGGACAATGAGGAGCGTCTCTCCCAGGTGCTTCGGACAGCCATGGAGCGCTCCGACATTGTGATTCTGTCCGGCGGCCTGGGGCCCACGGAGGACGATCTGACCAAGGAGACGGCGGCCAGGGTCTGCGGAAGGCATCTGGAGATGCATGAGGAGAGCAGGAAGGCCATTGAGAGATATTTTGCCGCCAAAGGCGTGGAGCCCACGGCGAACAACTGGAAGCAGGCCATGCTGCCGGAGGGGGCTATTGCCCTGGAGAACCACAACGGCACCGCTCCCGGGGTGATCCTGGAGCTCACTGGCGCCAAGGTGGTGCTGCTGCCGGGACCTCCCGGGGAGCTGTGTCCCATGTTTGAGGAGAGTGTGGAGCCCTATCTGGCAGGGCTTACCAGCCAGGTCATCTGTTCCCGCACCGTGAAGATCTGCGGCGTGGGGGAGAGCCGGGCGGAGACCATGGTGAAGGATCTGATAGACGGTCAGACCAATCCCACCATCGCCACTTACGCCAAGACGGGGGAGGTTCACATTCGTGTCACCGCCGGGGCCCAGGACAAAAAGGAAGCCATGAAACTGATCAAGCCGGTGGTGAAGGAGCTCAAATACAGGTTCGGCAACGATATCTACACCACAGAGGAGGACACCACTCTGGAGAAGGCAGTGGCGGATCTGCTCCAGGCAAACGAGCTCACCGTGGCCTGCGCGGAGTCCTGCACAGGGGGCCTTCTGGCCGCCCGGCTGGTGAATGTGCCGGGGATTTCGGATGTGTTCAAGACCAGTGTGGTCACATACTCCAACAAGGCCAAGAAGCGTCTTCTGGGAGTGAAAAAGAGTACCCTGCAGAAGCATGGCGCCGTGAGCCAGGAGACGGCGGAGGAGATGGCGAAAGGCGCCGCCGCCCAGCTGAAGGCGGATGTGGCCGTGGCCGTAACCGGCATCGCGGGCCCTGACGGGGGGACGGAGGAGAAGCCGGTGGGGCTGGTGTATATCGGCTGCCATGTAAAGGGAAAGACCACCGTGAAAAAATATCAGTTTTCAGGCAACCGCAACAGGGTCAGGGAGGCGGCGGTGAGCGCGGCTCTGGCGCTGCTGCGGAGCTGTATCCTGGAATACTTCAGCAAGGTCACATTCGGATCCAAAGAGTGACGGTGTGAGAGCCGGCTCCTGGAGCGCTTCCTGACAGGGGCAGTGTTCCGGGGGCCGGTTTTTTATAGACGGAAGGTCTGAGGCCAGGAGGAGAATATGGAAAAGAAAAAAGAGGAGGCAGGCCGGTACGGCACTTGGGACAATCTGTGGTACTGGCTGAAGAAGCTGTATGGGGAATCGCCGGGATTTGTGTGGCTGTACCTGGCGGAGATGGTGCTGTCGGTGAGCATATCCCTGGTGGGAGTGTACATGCCCTCGGTGCTGGTGGCGGATATCACCCGGGGGGAGGGTCTGGAAGCGGTGCTGCTGCATCTGGGGCTTCTTGGGGGAGGTTTTCTGATCCTGCAGACAGCCTCCATATGGATGGAGGGCACCAAGACAATCCTGGAGAACAGGATATGTTTCAAACAGGGGCTGCAGGTTGCCTGCCGGTGTGTGGAGGCGGACTATTCCTGCATTGAAAGGTCAGATTTTCCGGGAGAGTTCTGGCAGCTGATCAACAGACACAGGTGGACGGGGGAGTATACCTCCAGGTTTATGGAGGCTTTTGTGGCCCTGGGCACGGCGGTGGTGGGCATGGTGCTTTATACAGGGATGCTCTCAGGGCTCTCCCTGTGGATTCTGCTGCTTGTGACAGGAGCGACGGCGGTGAACTATGCCGTGGGGATCCGCTGCAACAAATGGGACGCGGCCAACCACCACAAATGGCATGATCTGGACAACAAGATGTTCTATCTTTCCCGGAGCACCAGTTCCTATGAGGCTTCCAAGGATGTGCATCTGTACCACATGCCCCCCTGGCTCAGGAAGCTCTTTGACAGGGAGCTGAAAGCGCGGCTCCAGTGTACTGTACGGCAGCAGGCAAATTATTATCTGGAGGGCGCCGTGGGCGGGTTTACCCAGATGATCTGGGAGGGCGCGGCCTATCTGTATCTGATCTATATGGTCTGTCAGGGAGAGATTGACGCCGCGGGATTTGTGTTCTATTTCGGCGTTATCACAGGTTTCGCCTCCTGGTGCAACTCCGTGGCCTCCGGCATGCGGGGACTTCACCAGAAGGGTATCTTCGTGGGGGAGGAGAGGCGTTTTCTGGAGAGATTGAAGAAGGAGGAAAATGACCCCCGGGAAGAACTGGTACTGGCGCCGGGACACATTCCCGAGGTCACTTTTGAGAATGTGACCTTCAGCTACCAGGGAGCTTCGGAGCCGGTGCTGAAGAATGTGAGCCTCACCCTCAGGCCTGGGGAGAACCTGGCTCTGGTGGGGTTAAACGGGGCGGGAAAGACTACTTTTGTGAAGCTTCTCTGCGGTTTTTATGAGCCGGTGGAAGGGAGGATTCTGGTGGACGGAGTGGACCGCCGCCGGTACAGCTCTCAGAGCTGGCTGAAATATTTCTCCGGGGTATTCCAGGATGCAGGCCTCTTTCCCCTGTCCCTGGAGGAGAATTTGGCCCTGGGGGGAACGTCCCGGAAGGGAAAGATGGAGGAATGCCTGCGTCTGGCGGGACTGGCAGAAAAAATGCAGAAGCTTCCCCAGGGCCTGAGAACCATGTTCGGTGTGGGAAGCCAGGAGGAGGCGGTGGATTTCTCCGGAGGCGAGCTGCAGAAGCTGATGCTTGCCAGGGCCCTGTACAAGGAGGCGCCCCTTCTGGTGCTGGACGAGCCCACGGCAGCGCTGGATCCTCTGATGGAGAGTGAGCTGTATGAGCGTTACAGGCAGTTTTCTCAGGGCAGAACCACCGTGTTTATCTCCCACCGTCTGGCCAGCACCCGGTTCTGCGACCGGATACTGCTGATGGAGGAAGGGCAGGTGGCGGAGGCCGGCACCCATGAGGAACTGATGGAAAGGGACAAAAGATATGCCTGGATGTTCCGGCTGCAGGCCAGATACTATCAGAAGATGGAGGCCCAGAAGGAGGCGGGCCTGGAGGGGGAGGAGGTGCGGGAATGAGCCCAACAGGAAACAGAATGAGATGGCTCCGGCCTGAAAGATCTAAGAACAGTTCTCAGAAGACGGCCGGGAAAAGTTTCAGCTTCGGGATGCTGAAACGGGCGGTGGGATACCTGGCCAAGGACGCGCCGGGCATTTTCCCCATGACTCTGCTGGTGGCTGCCATGCAGGCGGCTTACCCTTACATAGGCATTCTGCTCTCCGCTGAAATTCTGACCGAACTGGCGGACCCAGGCCGGGATATGGAGCATTTGTTTTTCCTGGCCCTGGCCCTGGTGGGGCTGAATTTTCTGGGAAAACGGCTTATTGACTTTTGCTCCCAGGTTCTGGAAGTGATGAAGTACACGGCTATGAAGCATGTGGTGAGAACGGTGGCGGAGAAGGCCTGGAAGATGGACTATGCCCTGAGCGCGGACCCGGAGATCAATGAGACCAAGGAGAGGATCACGCACTGGTTCTACGGCCGGGGGATTATGGCTCTCAGCAGGCAGCTGCTGAATATCTTCCAGGCGCTGCTGACCATCGCCATCTCCGCCGCCCTGGTGGTGGAATTTTTCAGGGCCCGGGCAGTGGGAGAGGGCGGGATGGCAGTTTTTCTGAATCACTGGAGCGCCGTGGCGGTCTTTCTGGTTCTGATGTGTTTTTCCATTGCCTGCAGCATTCTGAGCGCCGCCAGGGGAGAGAAGATTTACAGGGAGGCCGACGAGGCGGCGGGGAAGCCCATGAACCAGATGAACCACCTGCTGGAGAGCTGTTTTACCCAGTACCAGAGAGGAAAGGACATTCGTATGTTCCAGGCGGAAGGACTGTTTCAGGACAGGCTTGGGAAGCTGCAGGAGGAATTTGCAGGGTACTACGGAAGGGCCCACCAGGCCAGCCGCATTCTGCGCATTCTGGAGCAGTTTCCCGCCAGAGTGTTTAATCTGCTGGTGTACCTGTTTGTGGGGCTGAAAGCTCTTTACGGGGCTTTTGGTGTGGGAAGCATTCTGAAGTACACAGGGATGGTAGCTCAGATCGGGAACGGCATTTCCAGGCTCTGCGACAGTTTTCGGTACTTTTTTCAAAATTTTGAGAATATAAACACGTTTTTTCAATATCTGGATATGCCGAACCGCACGGCGGACGGGGATCTGCCGTTGCCCCAGGAGACGCTGCAGGACTACGAGTTTGAATTTCGAGCTGTCACCTTTACCTATCCCGGGGCGGCGGCGCCCAGCCTTCAGAATGTGAGCTGCCGGTTCCGGAAAGGGGAGAAGATTGCCATTGTGGGCCGGAACGGTTCCGGCAAGACCACTTTTATCAAGCTCCTGTGCAGGCTCTGCGATCCTGACCAGGGGGAGATTCTGCTGAACGGGGTGGATATCCGCCGGTATAAATATGAGGAATATCTGAAGTTTTTCTCCACGGTGTTCCAGGACTATCAGATTTTTGCCTTCCGTCTGGGGGAAAATGTGGCCGCAGAGAGCGAATACCAGGAGGAGAGGGTGAAGAAGGCTCTGGAGGAGGCAGGATTCGGAGAGCGGCTCGCCTCCCTGGAAGCGGGGCTGCACACGCAGCTGTTCAAGCGTTTTTCCGAGGAGGGAGTGGAACTCTCCGGCGGAGAGTCCCAGAAGGTGGCCATTGCCCGGTGTCTGTACAAGGATGCTCCCTATGTGGTGATGGACGAGCCCACGGCGGCGCTGGACCCGGTGGCCGAGGCGGAGATCTACCAGAGGATGAACCGGTTTACCCGGGACAAGGGGGCCATTTTTATCTCTCACAGACTGTCAAGCTGCTGCTTCTGTGACAGGGTTTTTGTGTTTGAGAAGGGACAGCTGGTGGAACAGGGGTCCCACGGAGAACTTCTCGCCGCAGAGGGGCGGTACCGGAAGCTGTGGGATGCCCAGGCCAGGTACTATGCTTAGAAACGGTTAAGAGGTAAAGCTTCCCATTTCCACTGCCTGCAGGGCGGCCAATTCTGCCGCCTTTTCTGAGACGGTGGCGTCGATATACTGCTTCCAGGAGGGAGCGTCCAACATATCTCTCCTGGAGGTGCATTCTACAATCAAACTTTTCAGTTTTTTGGGATCAGCCTTCCTGACTTGAAACATGGATACAAAAAATTTTTGAAATTGTTCCAGGGTCAGGGGGAGAATGTTGAGCCTCTGTCTGATATCTCCCTTTGCATACCAGATGCCGTGGCGGAAAGTCTCAGCGGTGTTGGTGTCAATCCGGACAGCGATAAACATGCCGTAGACAGGTTTGTTATATTTTAGAACCGCCTCGGATACATGCCGCCTGACAGGCTCTCCTTCCATGGCCTCCTGGCGGGAAGAGGTGGACATTGTTACCTCTGTCAAAATGACAAAATCGTTGAATTCACAGTATAAATCGCCTTTACCGCCGCCGGCGGCAGACACGGGCATAAAGTCAGAGTCTAATTTGAATCCGCGTATTTCATAGGGCTTGTTGACCAGGTGATCCATTGCCAGAGCCGCGCGCCAGAGAATCCACTCAAGATATGCGGGGGTTTCATCCCTGGGAACTTCAATGGCATTATCTTCATCATAGATCAGCTTGCCGCCTCCCTTCATCAGCAAGGTCATATAGTCTCTGATTTCTTCCCATTGGCGACATTGCTCATGGGCATACTGTACTTCATCCGTCTGGGCCAGAATGTTTTCAAGTCTTTGCCTTGCAATGTTGATCTCGGCGGGGGTGTTTAAGGGCAGATCCATCAGGTCAAATAAAATATGCCTTTCTTTTAACTGCTTTTTCAAATCGTCAAGCAGGGACCTGGCGATATCCATATCGTCGGTGGGCAGCGGTGCTCCCGCACATAACAGCCTGTACTGTTCCATAATGGGAGCGGCGCTGGCTGTGGATTTTGCAAGTTTTTCGGCCAGTATATGTTTTGAGGGAACAATCACCAGTCCTCTGCCCTTGCGCTGAAGTACGCCGGAAATACGAAGGTATCTCATATTCATGTCGCTGTAATCCAGAAAATTATCCGCCTTTTTATTGTAGTGCTCACCCCTTGTGGCAATTTCCTTTTTGTCAAAAGGACGCTTGGCAGGCGCCGCAGCCCTCCTGGCTCTCAGATCAAGAATGTTGTCCACCACCTCCGCCAAATCATAACCTGGATTGGTGGTATGCCCCCACAGGGCAAATTCAATTCTGCTCAGCTGGGAGGAGCCTGTCCGTTTCTCCAGTTCCAGCATAACCGCCAGCAGCCATCTCAGCGGAGAAAAGTGGTGTATGCCGTCGGGCATTGGAAACTGTTCCACGCTCATGGACCGGAGATAACATTCCGAAACGGCAGGGTAAGTGTCCGCTTTCAGGAAAGAACGTCCAAAGGGAGTGATCTCATCAAGGATGCCCAGGTCACTCTGAGCGCCGTCCTTTTTCTTGACCTGAGGATAGATAAAGCCGTTTTTTGCGAACATCAGCCTCCATTTTCGGGCATGGCTTCCGGAGCCGTCTTTGCCGTCCTCATTCTGGATAATTCCCTTCTCATTCAGAAGATTCATAAAGCCGATTTCATTTTCCCGTCCGTGTAAACAGCCCACAAAGGGAGAAGAGGCAAAGACCGAGAAGCCCTCCTGAATACGGCTTGGATTGCGCAGGCCGGTGTTGCCCACCAGCCAGATATCTATCTGCTCATGCATATGGCATCCTCCAGTTGGGAATGGTCGGAAAGTAACGGATACAGCTTGTTTCAAATGCCTCTGGGAAGCTGTATCCGTTCTTTGTGGAGCTTTCCTCAGTATCCAACAAACAGATACTCCTGTACAGAATTTCTATGGGTTTTGGCGTCGTTCTGATTTCCAAAGGAGTATTTATAATCCACAGGGATCACTTCCACATGTGCTTTGTGCCTGGCCATAATTGCCACCATCTCATCCTGGGCGGGAAGGCTGTTGGAGGAGTAGGATACAATTAAAATGCTCTCTGAAAACTTCTGAAACAGGCGGTCAAAGGCATCCGCCGCACCTTTGCGGGTGGAAAAGGGAGTGGGGTAGGATTTAAATTTTTTGGTGAGGGTTTTTTCCTGAATTTCCACACCTTTCCAGTCCCGGGCCAGTCCTTCCACAAAGTGGTATCTGCGCACATATTCGTTGTCGGAGAGCGGGGAGTAATAAGGCGGATCAATATAGATCAGATCCGCCTGCTGAACTTTCAAATCCATGGCGTCGCCGTGGCTGGATCGATTCACTTTTCCGTTGTCAAATACGGCCTGGTTCACTGCATGGACCCCTTCAAGAAATTGCTGTTCCAGTGTTTTCTGCAGATCTTTGCGCCCATCGTCGTACCGCTGTCCGGTGTAGGTAAAAATGCCCCGGGGACGTTTTTTCGTGCAGGCTCGAATGAGGCCCGTCATGGCCACAGCGTGTTTGTAGGGATCCTGGATCCGGGCGATATTGGTGCGCAGGGTGTCAATCAGGTCATTCTCCTCATCGGTATAGTAGAGTCCCTGGAATGTGCGGGATACAAAGTGATCGGATTCTACCCGGGGCACAAGCAGTTCCCTGGCCTCGTCCAAGGGCAGGGTGACGGTATTATTTTCCACCATGGCTTTGGTAAAAGTCGCCGACATGGCCATATAGTCATTGCTGATAACGGTTTTTTTCTGTGCCTTGAACATATATCCCACAATTCCGGATCCGGAAAACAGATCCACCACCGTCTCAACCTGAAAATGAGAAGCCACCGACCATATTTCCGAGAGCAGTTTGCTCTTGGAACCCATAAAACGGGTGGGGGGATAACTGGACACCTGGGCGGGCAGGGGTTTTGGAAGCAGCTTGATCAGAGAGCGCTGTCCGGGGGGGATTGTCACAATGACGTCCTCTCCTTTGCGGGCGCCGCCGTTGCAGGAAATGTGACGGTTTGTCTGTACAATGTCTATGGTAAAGGCCCCGTACAATTCATGGACCAGAGGATGATTGGAGTTGGTCAGTATCACATGGCATCCCCGCTCGCGAAGGCGCATAACGGATTCTGCCAGGGCCACATGGTCTTCCTCGTAGAACTGTTCCTTTGTGTATCTCCTGAAATCAGCACATTCCGAGATGGGAAGATAGGGGGGATCAAGGAAAACAAAGTCGCCCGGTCTGGCCTTGTGGTCAAGGATCGCCAGGTAGTCGCCGCAGAGGATTTCTGCCTTTTTCAATGCGGCAGAGGCAGATCGCAGCCCTTCTTGGTCGCAGATTCTGGGATTTTTATATTTGCCGTAGGGGACATTGAATTTCCCCTGCTTATTTACCCGGTACAAGCCGTTGTAACAGGTTTTATTCAGGAAAATCGTCCGGGCCGCCGCCTGTTCCCCGGGCATTGCAGTCCAGTCCTGGTCGCGGACTGCGTAGAACATTTCTGAGGTATTTTCATATTTTTTCAGACACTCAATCACATCCTCAACATGGTGGGCAATCTGTCTGTACATATTGATCAGCTCCGGATTACTGTCCGCGATAATTGCATTTTCCGGCTGTAAAGCAAAGAACATGGCTCCGCCGCCGAAAAAAGGCTCAATATACCGACCGTATGCAGAGGGCACTTTGGGCAATAGGTCCCCCAGCATCTGCGTCTTGCCGCCGGCCCACTTTAAAATCGGTTTCGCCTGCACTGATATTGGTTTTTTTGCTGTCTCTTCCGCCAAGGTATCCGCCTCCATTTTCTTTTCCGTCGGCATAAGGATCTGTAAGAAAATAACCGACGCATCCTGTGCAGTCTGCATGGGTTATGTCTCGTCAGTTCCGAAAAGAAAAATGCCCAAGCTGTTAGGCTCAGGCTCAATTTTTTTAGGAACTTGTATTTCGCTGCCTCTAATTTAACATGGGGGTATCTTTGTTGTCAATTGCTTTTTGCAGGGAAATTGATTTTTGCGGGATGTACAAAGAAAGCCTTGCCCGGGCAGACAAAACGTGCTATACTAAAACCATCTGAATCATATATGAAAGTCTTGTATTCCGGCGGTTTCGCCAAAGATTTCAGGAAGAGAGAAAAAAGGAGGTGGGCTGCCTTTGAGGGAGTTTTATGGTACATAAAGAGGCGTATAGTGGGTGATGTAAGCAAAACAGAGGAATGAAATTAAAATCAGCGGTTGACAAATACGAACAGATGTTTTATAATGTGGCAAAAGCAAACATTTGTTCCTTGGCGAAAAGGAGAGTTCAGACATGGAAAAGGATGAAAAGAAAAAGGCATTGGAGGCGGCGATCAGCCAGATTGAGAAGCAGTACGGAAAAGGAGCGGTGATGAAGCTGGGGGATCCTACCGCCCAGATGAATGTGGAGACTTTTCCCACCGGCTCATTAAGCCTGGATATAGCGCTGGGGCTGGGAGGGATTCCCAAGGGCAGGATCGTGGAGATATACGGACCGGAGTCCAGTGGTAAGACAACGGTGACGCTGCACATGATTGCGGAAGTGCAGAAAATGGGAGGAATTGCCGGATTTATCGACGCGGAGCATGCGCTGGATCCCATATATGCCAAGAATATCGGGGTGGATATTGACAATCTCTATATCTCCCAGCCGGATAACGGGGAGCAGGCTCTGGAGATTGCAGAGACCATGGTTCGCTCAGGGGCCGTTGACATTGTGGTGGTGGACTCTGTGGCGGCTCTGGTTCCCAAGGCGGAGATCGACGGGGACATGGGCGACAGTCATGTGGGTCTGCAGGCCCGTCTGATGTCCCAGGCCTTGAGAAAGCTCACTTCCATTATCAGCAAGTCCAACTGTGTTGTGATCTTTATCAATCAGCTCAGGGAGAAGATCGGCGTTATGTTCGGGAATCCTGAGACCACCACCGGCGGGCGGGCCCTGAAATTCTATTCCTCCGTCAGAATGGACGTGCGGAAGATAGAGGCTCTGAAGCAGGGGGGCGAGATCATTGGCAACCGTACCCGAGTGAAAGTGGTGAAGAACAAGGTCGCTCCTCCTTTTAAGGAGGCGGAGTTCGACATTATGTTCGGCAAGGGCATTTCCAGGGAGGGGGATATCCTGGATCTGGCGGCGGATCTGGATATCATTGTAAAGTCCGGGGCCTGGTATGCCTATGAGGGCAATAAGATCGGCCAGGGACGCGAGAACGCCAAGCAGTTTCTGCGGGATAACCCGGATACCTGGAAGGCAGTGGACGAGAAGGTGCGCGCCCACTATGGATTTGGGGAGGCGGCAAAGGGAGCCGCCGGTGAGGCCGGAGCGGCTTCCTCCGAGGGCGCAGGGACTGACAAAGAGGCCGGGGCGAAGACCGGAGCCAGGAGAGGCAGGGCCGCCAAGGGGGAGGCAAAGGATGCGGCGGAGGCGCCGGCGGCTCCTGAGCAGGAGATCCCGGTCCAGGAGCAGTGAAAGTATGTTGAGAGGCAGCCTGACCAGGTTCCGGAAAGGCTGTGCGGTATGAGTGATGAAAGTGACACAGATCGAGGAGTTGTCAAAGGCCAGGAGCAGGGTATATCTCGATGAGGAAGCCGCCTTTGTGCTGTACAGGGGAGAGCTGCGTTCTTTTCAGGTCCGCCAGGGAGAAGATCTGGAGCAGGAATCCTATGAGGCCATTATGACCCAGGTGCTGCCCAGGCGGGCAAAGCAGCGCGCCATGCACCTGCTGAAGAACAGGGATTATACGGTAAAGCAGCTCCGCGACAAACTGAAGGAAGGGGGCTATCCTGATAAAGTCATTCAGGAGGCCCTGGACTATGTGGGAAGTTACCGCTATACGGATGACCTGCGGTATGCCCTGGGATTTATCTCCTCCCATGCGGAGAGCAGGAGCCGCAGGAGGCTGGAGCAGGACCTTCTGGGCAGGGGCATAGAGAGGGAAACCCTGGAAAAAGCCTGGGAACAGTGGGAGGGGCAGGGCGGAAACCAGGATGAGGAGGCAATGATCCGGGAGCTTCTGGAGAAGAAGCATTTTGACCCCCAGAGGGCGGATCAGAGAGAGCGGCAGAGAGTGTATGCTTTCCTGATGAGAAAGGGGTTTTCAGGGGAGTTGGTGCGCAGAGCGGTGCTTTCAGATATTTTTTAGTATTTTCAGGGCATCTTATTTCATTTTTTGTACAAATCTAACAATAAATTGCCTGCAGCAGGGGAAATATTTTGAAGATATTGCGACTTTTGCTTGACATTAGGACAATTTGAGTTTAGAATTTAACTGTTGCGGATTGCATGTTAGAATGTTTCAGCTTCCAGGGAGAATATCGTTGGGATATGTACATACATTCTAGTCAGGCGGCCGGGAGGGTATGCCCGCCGGTTGTCGGTTGTACAATGAAAATGGAATAAGGAGGTGCTCCTGTAAATGCTTGAGTTTATGATGACTGCTTTAGTACCTGTGGTAAGTGCAGCGGCTGGGCCGACGGCAGGATCTGTAGCGATATGGGTAGTGGGTGTTCTGGCGGCAGTGCTTGTGACAGCGGTCGTGGCTTCGCGGATCGCCATCAATTACCAGAAGAAGAAAACAGAGGAAACCATTGGCAATGCACAGGACAAAGCAAGGGAAATTATCGATGAAGCTCTGAAGGATGCGGAGACAAAGAAGCGTGAGATGCTTCTTGAGGTGAAGGAAGAGTCCATACGTACCAAGAACGAGATGGAGAAGGAAATCAAGGAGCGCAGGGCGGAAGTACAGCGGTCTGAGCGCAGGATCCAGCAGAAAGAGGAGAATATTGATAAGAAGGCCGACACCCTGGAGAGACGTGAGGCCGGTCTGGCTGCAAAAGAGGAGGCCCTGAACAAGGTCAAGGTGGAGGTTTCCAAGTTAAACGAGCAAAGAGTGCAGGAATTGGAGCGGATTTCCGGTTTGACTTCTGAGCAGGCGAAGGATTATCTGCTGAAGATTGTGGAAGAGGAAGTCAAGCATGAGACAGCCGTGATCATCAAGGAGATGGAGTCCCGCGCCAAGGAAGAGGCGGACAAGAAGGCCAAAGAGTATGTGGTGCTGGCCATTCAGAGGTGTGCGGCGGATCATGTGTCAGAGACTACTATTTCCGTGGTACAGCTGCCCAATGATGAGATGAAGGGGCGTATTATCGGCCGGGAAGGACGGAATATCCGTACCCTGGAGACTATGACGGGAGTGGATCTCATTATAGACGATACGCCGGAGGCAGTGATTCTGTCAAGTTTCGACGCCATCCGCCGAGAGGTGGCCAGGATTGCTCTGGAGAAGCTGATTGTGGACGGGCGTATCCACCCTGCCAGGATCGAGGAGATGGTGGAGAAGGCTCAGAAAGAAGTGGAAGTGATGATCAAGGAGGAGGGCGAGGCTGCAACCCTGGAGGTGGGGGTCCACGGCATTCACCCGGAACTGGTCAGACTGCTTGGAAAGATGAAATTCAGGACAAGCTTCGGGCAGAATGCCCTGAAGCATTCTGTGGAGGTGGCGCACCTTTCCGGCCTGCTGGCTGCAGAGCTTGGGCTGGACGTGAGGATCGCCAAGAGGGCCGGTCTGCTGCATGATATCGGCAAGTCCGTGGATCATGAGATGGAAGGTTCCCATATTCAGCTGGGTGTGGAGCTGTGCAGAAGGTATAAGGAGAATGCCACGGTGATCAATGCGGTGGAGTCCCATCACGGGGATGTGGAGCCCACTTCTCTGATCGCTTGTATTGTACAGGCTGCCGATACCATATCTGCCGCCAGGCCCGGGGCCAGAAGGGAGACTCTGGAGACCTACACCAGCAGGCTGACGAAGCTGGAGGAGATAACGAACAATTTCAAGGGTGTGGATAAGTCTTTTGCCATCCAGGCGGGCAGGGAAGTCCGTGTGATGGTGGTGCCGGAACAGATTTCAGATGCGGACATGGTGCTTCTGGCGCGTGATATTTCCAAGCAGATAGAAGCAGAGCTGGAGTATCCCGGGCAGATCAAGGTAAACGTGATCAGAGAAAGCCGCGTAATAGACTACGCAAAATAGAATTACCTGGCAGCCGGGGTCAGAGATACACCGGACGAGAAACGTCGTGCAGAAGCGCGGCGTTTTTTTGTGCAGTTTTGTGGGTAAAAGCTGTCTAAATGGTGGAAAAAAAGGGAAAAATATACAGAAATAAAAAATGAGCTTGTGTATCTGCTGAACTTGTAGTATGATAGTTCAAGTGCTTGATTGTATACAATTATACAAAACAACAGGCCCACCCCGGAGGCCCTGGAGAGATTGAGGGAAGGAACAGATTCTAAAGGGCAGGAGAAAATAAAAAGAAAAGGGCGCGGAATCCATGGACGTCCATGATGGAGGATTGTATGAAAAAATATCAGGAACTTACCAGGGAGGAGCTGCTGTCTCTGAAGGCAGAGCTGTCTAAGGAATATGAAGAGGCAAAGAAAAAGGGCCTGAAGCTGGATATGTCAAGAGGAAAGCCTGCGGCGGCGCAGCTGGACATGGCAATGGATTTTATGGATGTGATTAATTCGGATAGTGATATGAAGACAGAAGATGGCGTAGAGGTCCGCAACTATGGTGTGCTGGACGGCATTCGGGAAGCCAGGGAACTGATGGGGGATATTATGGAAGTTCCCGCGGAGAATGTCATTGTGTGTGGGAATGGCAGTCTGGCCATTATGTATGACATGGTCTCACGGTCCATGACTCACGGTGTGGGGGGATGCATTCCTTGGTGCAAACTTGAGAAAGTGAAGTTTCTCTGCCCGGTGCCTGGTTACGACAGGCATTTTTCCATCACACAGCATTTTGGCATTGAGATGATCAATGTGCCCATGACTCCCCAGGGGCCAGACATGGATCTGGTGGAGAAACTGGTGTCTCAGGACGAGGCCATCAAGGGTATTTGGTGCGTGCCCAAGTATTCCAATCCTCAGGGCTATACCTATTCTCAGGAGACGGTGGAGCGTTTTGCCGCCCTGAAGCCTGCGGCAAAGGATTTTCGTATTTTCTGGGATAATGCCTATGTGATGCATCATCTGTATGAGGACAGGCAGGACACGCTGCCGGAGATTCTGAGTATGTGTGAGCGGGCAGGGAACCCGGACATGGTGTATGAATTCTGTTCTACGTCCAAAATTATCTTTGCGGGGGCAGGTCTTGGAGCGGTGGCCTCCTCCAAGGCAAATCTGGATGAAATCAGGAAGACCATGACGGTTCAGACCATTGGCTATGACAAGATAAATCAGCTGCGTCATGTGCGGTATTTTAAGAATGTGGAGGGCGTGGCCCAGCATATGAAAAAGCATGCGGTGCTGATGCGGGAGAAATTTGAAGGGGTTCTGTCCGTGCTTGACCGGGAGCTTTCCGGGCTGGGCATAGGGGAGTGGACCAGGCCCAACGGGGGCTACTTTATCTCCTTTGAGGCCGTGGAAGGCTGTGCCAGGGCCATTGTGGAAAAGTGCAGGGAGGCGGGAGTGACGCTCACCGGAGCAGGGGCAGCGTTTCCCTATAAGAAGGATCCCAAAGACAGCAATATCCGCATTGCTCCCACGTTCCCGGCCAAGGAGGAGCTGGACATGGCTACGGATATCTTTGTGCTCTGTGTAAAACTTGTCAGCGTGGAAAAGTTTCTGGAGAGACAGGAAGCGAAGCGGACTGCCTGAGAGGGAAGGAGGTCTGCTGCAGGAATGCTGTGGCTGAGAAGGGGTCTTTGGAATGGGATTCCTGGCAGGCTGTCCAGGGTAAGGTTGTTTTGGCAGGCCGTATGTTTGGAAGGTACAAAAGGGGAACTTTAATATGGAAGAATTCAGGAGGCTGGAGCGGAATCTTGTGGCCAGAGGGGTCATTTTGGACTACTATCAGGATACCATGCTGGTTCCCAACGGCAATGTGGCCAAGTGGGATTTTATCGACAATAAGGGGGCAGCGGCAGTTGTGGCGGTGCGGGGGGATGGGAAGATCCTTATGGTGAGACAGTACCGGAACGCTCTGGAGAGGGAGACGCTGGAAATTCCTGCCGGGGGCCTGAAAGGGCGCGAGGAACCCACGGAGGAGGCTGCCATGCGGGAACTGCAGGAGGAGACAGGATATTCCTGCTCCCGCCTGGAGCTGCTGAACTCCATCTATACCACAGTGGCTTTCTGCAATGAGAAGATTGACATCTATCTGGCCAGGGAGCTGAGGGAAGGCTCTCAGCACCTGGATGAGGATGAATTTATCCGTGTGGAGGCGTACTCTGTGGAGGAACTTCTGGAAAAGATCTTCCGCTGTGAGATCCAGGATTCCAAGACGGTCTGCGGCATACTCACCTATGCGGCAAAATTCTGCCATTCTGCATAGAGGGCGTTCAATACATCTGGCGGCTGGTATATGCAAAAGGGCGGTTAGTCTGTCCGCTGCCATATGCATAAGGAACAGTTAGTGTGTCTGCTGCCATATGCATAAGGGGCGTTTATTCTGTCCGCTGCATGCATAAGGATGGTCAGCCCGGACTCTGTCGTCTTGCATAGTTGGGAATTCTCCCGCATACAATGGAATGGCTGGCCAAGTGGAACAAGATCAGGCTGCCAGAGGGGCGGGAAGAAGAATGCGTTTTTTGGAGAGAGGAGCCAGATCCGGAGAGGGCAAGTATTTGACTTTTTTTGTTGTGGGACTTTTTGCAGGTTTTTTTATATTGAATATTGGAAAGAGCATTTTGCTGGAGGGCACGGGACTTTTTGATGAGTACACTTTGTACCAGATGAAGTACATGACCGTGGACAGCAGTGCTCTTTTTTGCTATGTGTTCCGCAGGCGAATCATCTGGGTCCTGGGGGTGGCTCTGGCCGCCACTACATATTTGGGGCCGGCGGCCTGTGTGGGAAGCACGCTCTGGTATGGCATGTCAGCGGGAGTTTTTCTGGCTTCCCTGGCCGTCAGATACGGACTCAAGGGCATTATGCTGGCCGTTCTGTGTGTGTTTCCTCAGTATCTGCTCTATATTCCGGCGGCGCTGGCTCTTTTCGCCTGGTGTGAGGGAATATTTCGGGGAACCAGGTTCCAGGAGGGGGACAGGAGTACTGTGATGAGAAAGGCAGGGCAGCTTGCAGGAGTATGTCTGGTGGTGACGGCGGGCTGTCTTTTGGAGGGATATTTGAATCCATATCTTCTGCTGGGATATCTGAAGATTTTTTGAAGGCTGGCCTGTAATGGCTGTAATTGCTGTGACTGTGTACCAAAAAGACCGGCGGGATTGCCGGTCTTTTGGCGGTCAGTGCTCAGGCAGATTCTGCAATTTCATAAATCAGCCTTTCAGAGTCAGCCCATCCAAGGCAGGGGTCTGTGATGGACTTGCCATAGATGCCGCCGCCCACTTTCTGGCAGCCCTCTTCAATATAGCTTTCCACCATGACACCTTTTACCAGGCGATGAATGTCGGGGTTCAGTCTGCGGCTGTGTAATACTTCCTTGACAATGCGGACCTGCTGCAGGTACTGCTTGCCGGAATTGGAGTGGTTGGCGTCAATGACACAGGCAGGGTTCAGCAGGTTTTCTTTTTGATACATTTCCAGGAGCAGGTTCAGATCCTCGTAGTGGTAGTTGGGCAGGCTGTTGCCGTGTTTGTTGACGGCGCCCCGCAGGACAGCGTGGGCCAGGCTGTTCCCGGAGGTGGTCACTTCCCATCCTCTGTAGGTGAAGGAATGGGGGTGCTGTGCGGCGTAGATGGAGTTCAGCATTACGGACAGGGTGCCGCTGGTAGGGTTTTTCATGCCTGCGGGAACGTCAAAGCCGCTGACGGTAAGGCGGTGCTGCTGGTCTTCCACAGAGCGCGCACCGATGGCCACATAGGAGAGAATATCTGAGACATAGCCCCAGTTCTCAGGGTAGAGCATTTCGTCCGCCGCCGTCAGGCCGCTTTCCTGGATGGCCCGTATGTGCATTTTACGCATGGCGGTAAGTCCTGCCTGGAAATCCGGTTTTTCCTCCGGGTTTGGCTGGTGGACGATACCTTTATAACCTTCCCCTGTGGTGCGGGGTTTATTGGTGTAGATCCTGGGGATCAAGATAAGGCGATCTTTGACTTTTTCATTTACCTGGGCCAGACGGTTCACATAGTCACACACGGCCTCTTCATTGTCCGCAGAGCAGGGGCCGATGATAACCAGGAATCTGCTGTCTTTTCCGGTGAACACGTCCCTGATCTGGGCGTCCCGCTCTTTTTTCAGCTGTGCCAGGGCCTGGGGGATGGGGTATTCCTTTGCGATATCTTCCGGCGTGGGAAGTTTTCTTACAAATTCAAAACTCATAATGATTTCCTTCTTGAAATTCCTTTCTCTATATTGTGCTGTCTTAAGGGGTATTTTTTTCAGCCTGTTCCCTGCTATTATAATATAGGAAGGCGCTTCCTGCAAGAGATTTAGGTTTGATGAAAACAAGTCGGAAAATTTCTGACAATCTAAAGATGCTTTTAGGATGAGGAAATTATCGGCAAAGTCAGATATAATAAGAGGCAGGAGTTATGAGGGGGTTCGTATTGTGGATGGGATGGCGGAACAAAAGATGGGAACTTCTGAGGCGTTTTCGGAAATTTATAAAAGATATTATCAGGAAATATACAGGTATGTGTATCACAGGGTGCAGAACACATATGTGGCAGAGGATATTGTACAGGAGACATTCTATACGGCTCTTACCAAGGGCAATGATTTTCTGACCCATCCCTATCCAGGCAGGTGGCTTCTTTGTACTGCCCACAATAAGATCCGGGAATTTTCCAGGAGGATGAGGCATTGGGCATCGTTGTCCCTGGAGCAGGATGACCTGGAACTTTCGGATGAGGAGAGGGGATATGAGACAAAGGAGCTGGAATTGACGGCGGCAGCGGCACTGAGCAGGGAGGAATGGAAGCTGCTGTGCAGCTATTATCTGGTGGGCGTTCCGGTTTCGGAACTTGCGCAGGATTATGGGATAACGCCGGAGAATCTGCGGGTGAGGCTGACGCGGTTGAAGAAAAAACTGCGGAGCTGGATGGAATAGTGGGCGCGGCGGGGAGCGCAATGGCTGCAGGAAAAGCGAATGCAGAGAGTATGAGATTCATAAGAAAAGTTCAGGGCAGGAAGGAAGTAGCAACATGGAAGAGGGTAAGGGAAAGCGCGGGGAGGTACTGGCGGCAGAGCTGAAGGAGAACCTGGACCGGTATATTTTGGAGACACCTCAGGAGGAGTATGATGAAAAAGTGGTGGAGTCCATGCTTTATCTACTGGATAATCTGGAGCCTCTGGATATGGGGCAGGTGCCGGATGCGGAGAGGGCCTGGGAGAGATTCCAGAGGAGTTATCTTATCGGAGGTGCTGGTGAGGATTCGACGGAGAGTTGTCTTATAAGTGGTGCTGGTGAGGGTTTGACGAAAAAACATTTTAAAAGTGACGGTGATACAGAGTCAGGTATGAGCAGATTTTCGGAAAGATTTCAGGTGCTGCTCGGACATGGGAACAGTGGACCAACTGCAAAAAAGCGCAGAGAAGGCAGGAAGAGCAGGCGAGGGTGGACGGAAGGTTTTCTGACATACCCTGGGGCCGTGGCTGCTGCTTTTCTTGTACTGGTTGCTGCTTGTTATGGTACGACCCGGGCAGCGGCCGGTGCTGAGGGATTTTTTCACTGGCTCAGGCGGGATGCTAAGGGGAACCAGGCGGTGGTTTCGCCGGAAAATCTGGACAGTGCCACGGAAGTCTGGAATGGTCAGTGTTATTCCAGGGAGGGCGTACCGGAGTGGGGACAGGAATGGCTGCGGCTGCAGGATGGGATAGACATGCCGGAAAAATACCAGTGGCAGCGGTTTGAGATTAGCCAAAGCGGCAGTCTTCGGAGTTTGTGCGGATGTTTTCTGGACCGAGAGGAAGAGCAGGAGGTATTGATTGGAGTCCTGATTTTTTATGATAAAATATCATATAACAGTGAGGAGTTTATCGGTTATTCTTATGTGGGGAAGCTTGGGGAGGAGGAAAATCTGGATCTTTACAGCAGAATTGAGGAGGACGGTGAAGTTTTTTATGCGGTTTCCTTTGTGGAAGGAAGCTGTCAGTATTTTGTCAGGGGATCCGGAGATCTGACCAAACTGCAGGAGCTGGCAGAACTATATTATGAATGCGTGAGGAACGGTAGTTAAACCTGCGGAAGTCCTCCTTCTCCTTGATGTCACCAAAGTGCCCCTCGGACTGGATGGAGCGGATCTGGCGGTTCAGGACCCTTTTCGCTGAACATATCAGGGGGATTGTATACGAATATATGCCAGGGCAAACGCATGAATATATAAAATGTGAACAAAATGCTTCTTATCCGATATAATGGAAATAAAAACAGAGATGGGAGTATGGAGCAGTTATTAGAATGGATGGAGATTATCAAGGATGTCAGGCAGTACAGAAAAGTTGACATTAATTTCAGAGGAGGGGCAGTGACCTGCACACGTCACCGGCCCTCCTCTGATTTTGTTGGACTATCTATTTCCCGACAGCCCCTTCTGAAAAGCAGTCCTGTGTGAGGCATCGGGTCAGATGAGTTTAACCCTGCTCAGAGCAGGGGACCCTGTCAGGAATTCTCCGTTCCGGGTATCGTCCGCAGATCTGCCTGCGATAATAGGCATCCGGATGGTGGTCTTTTCTGAAATTATACCACACATCCTCCGGCACATCTACATACTGCAGCACCTGTCCGCCTTTCCGAAGCCTTACCTCCAGGAGAGCACACTGGGGGTTATAGCCAATGCCTTCAATGACCCCACTGTATACACTGATATAATAAAGTGCTTTATCCTGCGTCAACACCTGCATGTTTTTTTCCCAATCCCTCAATTTTTGTATCTTCATGTATTTTTCCTCATTTCATCAGTATGTAAAAACAAACTCCCCGCTGTCATGTTCGCCCTCTGTATACCCGTTCACATCCCCATAATGTACACAGAGGATGCGGTAGGTGGCACCTTTTTCGGCGTTGGCGTACAAGATATTGACAGAAGTAGTGGCGCAGTCATAAGATTCACCGCCGCTGGAAGTAGCCACGGTACTCCAAAGCCCCAGCCAGTTCTTTTTCTGGATTTTTACATCCTTAATTCCAAGTACGGAAGCCGTTCCCACGGTCCCGGTAAATATGCCTATATGCATTCCTTCGTCGTCCCCACTGACGTTGATAATGCACTGGGTCAGCATGGTGCGGAAGATCTTTCCGGGCCATTCCATATCCTTTGCCACCCTGGATACCAGGTTTTCCGGCGTATTAGCCTCATCTGGCGCAGTCCTGCCCGTCCAAATTTCAGCTGCCACAGTGTTGCCCTTCGGTGTATTCCGGATTTTTGCTGCGCCTCTGTCCTCCGGCGCATTCACAGCTGCTGCCATGCCGCTTTCTGCCGCAAATGCTGTCATTTCCTGGCTTCCCGCCAGCAGAACCACCATTGCCACACTCAAAATTTTCGATGACATGCTTTTTCTTTTTTTCAATTTTTTTCTCATATGGCTTCTCCTTGGTTGTTTTGAAGGATTCACCTGTTCTCCTTTCAATAAACTGGTTTTAATTTACCCTTCTACATATATATGACGCGAAAGAACAAAATATTACATTCTTTTTATTCTATTTTTAAAAAAGTGGTTTGGGTTAAAGCAGTTTTTCCCGCAGTCGGTGAATATGGTCGTGTCAGAAAGCAATTTTCAATTATGCTCCAGAGTTGCAGAGGTTTCTCCTGTTGTTGACGGTGCATTCCAGACGTGTTATTCTGGAATAAGAAAATTTTTGCAAGGTACCTGCGCTGTCTGTTATAATTTTTGTATAGGAAATGCAGGAAAAAACATAGAATGGGAGGACACATGTGATGGGGGCTGACACAGGAGAAAAGTTATGTAGGGGGACGGATATGAGACAGGAGAAGAGCACAGAGTCAGGGATGGATATGGGGCAGGAGAAGTGTACAGAGTCAGGGATGGATATGAGTCAGGAGAAGAGCACAGGGCCGGGGACGGAGGGGCACAGTCCGGTACATGCGCCGATTCCCGGCCTGGGTCTGAGAAGCATAAAGACAGCTCTGGCAGCTCTGCTCACGGCACTGCTCTATGGTTTTTTGCCCGACAGCAATCCTACCTTTGCCTGCATTGGGGCGATCTTTGGCATGGGAGCAGATATGGAGGAATCTCGACGCAGCGGGGGAAATCGTTTCTTTGGAACCATCATCGGCGGTTTTATCGGACTGGGGTTGTATTGGCTGGAGCATTTGGTCTATCCGGAGGGGAACTACTGGCTCCGGCTTCCCATGGTTTTTCTGGGGACTATCATATTAATCTCTCTGTGCGTGCTGTTTCGGTGGCCAGGGGGCGTACAGCCAGGAGGTGTGGTGCTGTGCATTATTCTGTTTAATACGCCGGCTCATCATATTGACTATGCAATCCATCGCATGATTGACACAGGCGTGGGTGTGGCGGTAGCCCTTCTGGTAAACTACCTTCTACCCAGGAGACGGCTGGAGCACTGGTTCCGCCTGGAGACGGAGGGAAAAGGGAAATGATGTATGGGGCCTGAAATCGTATGAAGAAAGGAGTTGATGTCAGCTCCTTTCTTTGATCTCATGGAAAATGTAGAATTATGTCGAAATGGGTGGTACAATAATTTTCGTTGTCCAACCGATACCCGACAATGGGAGGAGGGGGTATATTAGACAGGGACAATGAATAGCCAAGTGGGTGCTTTGCCGCTATAAAAGGAAAGAAGAATCCCCGGACTGTGTTGCACCACGGTTCGGGGATTTCTTGCCTGTATGGACTTGTAACCTGATTAAAAGAAGCTCAGCTGTTCATACTCTGTGTTTCGTTCCAGCAGGGGAGGGAGCTGCCTCAGGAGAGATTCTGTCCGGCCTGACTCCAGAATCCAGTCTGTCACCTGATTTTTCTCCAGAATCAGAGGCATGCGGTCATGGACGGGGAGCATGGAAGCGTTTGCCCCGGTGGTGAGAATGACAAAATGTTCGCCGTCTCCGTACTGTCTGCAGCATCCGGCCAGAAAAAGGAGTTTCCTCTGTTTTTCACGAAAAGTATATTTGACTTTGTCTCGGTTCCATTCATAAAAACCTTCCGCGGGGACGGCAATGCGTCTGTGGCGTATGCCCTCACGGAAGAGAGATTTTTCCAGAACAGATTCACATCTGGCATTGAAAACGAGCTCTTTTTTCCTGTCAGAAGACAGGGGAAACCCCCATTTTAGCCAGGCACAGTCCAGCTTTCCCTGAGCGGCCAAAAGAACAGGGGCGTTATCTGAAGGATGGATATCTGTTCTGTGGATCTGCTTCAGGGCCAGGACAGAGTTTACCAGTCCTGTCAGTTTTTCCAATTCATCCGCAGTATCGCTGCTGATATAATATCGTCCGCACATACAGTTCCTTTCTGTGTTTGGGAGCCAGAGCCAGTGATTTTCCAGGTTAGCCAGGAGGTTTTTGGGTATATCGTAACCTGATTTTCCGGGTATTATTCAATCGTATAATTGTTGCTGCTTTTTGATTTTCTCTGGGAAAAGCAGTTGTGGTGGCCGGAGATAGTAGCTGGACTTTGTAGACAGACTAAAACAGAATGGGAATAATCAGATTTATAAATTAAAATCCAGGGACGGCATTGCCGCCCCTGTTGTACTTATACAGTGAAGTCATAGGTTACTATTGAATAACTACCATCTTCTTTTTCAAAATACAATGTTAAAGTATGGTTGCCTGTAGGTATGGTAATTGCCGAATCCATTACAGTAAGGGTCAGCACATTATCAAGTAGATCTCCTTCGGAACTATAGGTTGCCATAAAGGATAGTCTGCCGTTCATCCCGCTGATCTGGGTAAGTTCATTGTCGTAAAGACCATATACTGCCTGGTCAAACACTATTTTGATTTCCGCCCGGTTTGAAGTCCTGACAACTGTAAAGTCTTTAATCTTTGGCGTTGACTCATCTTCCGGGGCGGGAGCGGTATATTGAGGAATGTCTTCATAGGCACAATAAGATTCTCTGTTTCCTAACTTATCTTCCGGAGCATAGCAAAACCATTGTCCGGCCTTAACTCCCTTGAGCGTAATAATATTTAAGCCGTAACCTATACTGACCGTTATGCCTTCATTATAAACGTGCGTAGGATCCTTGCTGTTGATATTATCCTCGTTCTCTAGTTCATCCTGGACTAGATAGTAAAGTGTACCTGCTTCGTCTGAGTTTACAGTAATTTTTACCGTTTCCTGGTCTGTCCACTCACAAGACCACACAGAAACTCTGGGAGCCTGCAGGTCAAAGTAGCATTTGCCCTTTAACTGCGTACCATCCGCCATGTTGATTATAATGGTGTAGGTATTATTGCCTTTTGGAATTGAGTACCTGTCCATGTATACACGGTAAACCTTATTGTCCGAGGTCTGAACCTTATCAAGAGTAGTTTCACTCAGGGGACAGCTAATGTTGAACTGATCCAGAGTCAAAGGTGAGGAAGTTGCAGTCTCCAGTTCAATCTCAAAGCCATACCAGAAATTGCCGTCCCACTGCTCTTCTGCAAAGGGTTTAGCTCCTTTAATTGCGTCCGCTGTCTCTGCATGGACTTCACTGCCAATGGTAAGGCTGTTTACCACCGTCGCCTTTTCTTCTGTATCTACGGCAACATAATACATGGTGTAGGACACACCTTCTGTCAGACCGGTAACGGTAAAGCTGTTCTGATGCTGATTCATTTCCGTCCTGATGCCGTCCTTGATGACTTCTGCATCGGTGGGCTCAGCCGCGTCCACGGTTTCTACGACCTCCACCAGGGAAGCAGCTCTTGCCTGGCTCTGTCCATTGGCCCTCAGAATATAATAGAAGTATCCGGGTGCGTCTGAAATATAGGAGATCACTGCCTCGCTGCCGCCTGTACGTACAGCGTTGACCTCCGTGAGCTGTGCGCAATCCGTTCTGTAGGTAAAGACCTTTGAGATGGCAGTGCCGTCAGCAAGGGTAATCTGTATATCGTATTCCTGATCTTTGTAATAAGTAGTAGACAGGTTATAGACCCTATTGTCATCGGTAGATACAGACAGTATGGTCATATCAGAACCGCCGCTGTTGCAGATGATGCTGAAGGCTTCCAGCGCAAGAGGCTGCTCTGTTGCCCGGTTTAAAGTGACCCTGATGTGGCCTGTGCCTACGACCTCCACCTTCTGAATGGCAAAAGCTTGCTGTTCCGGCTGTGAAGGCTGTTCCGGCTGTGTGGGGGGCTGCGAAGGCCGTTCCGGCTGTGTGGGAGGCTGTGAAGGCTGCTCCGGTTGTGTGGGAGGCTGCGAAGGCTGCTCGGGCTCCTGTTCCTCCACTCTGTTGGCCTCCGCTTCTGCCTCGGCACGTCTCTGCGCTTCCTCTGCCTGCACCACGGCTTCGCTTCTGGCCTCTCTGCCTTCTGCTTTCCCATGATCTTCGTAATGCCTGTAGGCTGCCAGGATGTCGCCGCCGAAGGCATCCTTCAATTCTCCATACCTGTTCAGGTAATCCACAGGATCAAAATCGGTGCCGCTGTCCCTGTGCTCAAAGGCTCCGTGAGTGAGATAATGATTGACGTAAGCGTCCCAGTCGTCTCCAAACACAGCTGCCAGATCCCCATAGGTCTCCTTGTACTTGACGATGTCTATGAGCTCGCTCATCGCCCTGCCTTCTGAGATTCCATGTGCCATAAAATGCGCCAGTAGAGCCGCCCTGTCGTAACCATATGCCTCTTTCAGATCCGGGTACATATCTGCATAGTAATGTTCGTCAAAAACATCCTCTATGCCTGCCGCTTTAGAGTAGCTGATGCTGCCAAGCACTACAGCGCCCACAACTGCCGTGGCGCCGATCTTTTTGCCCGCTTTTGCCGCCGTAGCCAGCTTTTTCCTGAGTTCTTTCCTGAAATGTGTTTTTCCACTCATTTCGCTGCTGATTCCTCCTCTTTCTTAAATTGGCTTTATCCTGCAATACCTGCGGCCGCCGGCCGGATATGGGTCTTTCCTTCCGGCTCCCCTTCCGCCCATGGGCATTACAGTATTTTCCATATTTATCATAAAGCTTTTTTGCCCCCGCGTCAAGTAGCTGGCAGCAGTTTGGACAGGGCATTGAACTGCTGGCGTAACAGTAAATTGCCCTGCCTGAATTGTCACCTGTCGTCCGGGGGCAGAAGATAGGTACACCTTCTCTGCCAGGGGCATATAGTAGAGCAAAACAACATAGGATTGTAGGTTGGTATTATGTACGTTGCTCTTTCTATCTTATTGGTGCTTGCTCTGCTGGGCATGCTGTTTGGGCATTTTCGCAGGAAAAAGATCATCTGCAGAATTCAGAACATGGATGAGCGGGAAAAATGCTCTCTGGTAGAGGAACTGGCTGAACCTTTCGGCTATGTCTATCACTGCTGCTGCGGTTTCTTTTCTTCCTCTGTGGATGCCTGGCAGAAGGACGCGGGCTACACATGGTTATATGACCATATGGCTCCCCGCTTTCAGATGGTGTTTGACTCCCTTCCGGTCTATTTCAACTACTGTGACCGGACATGGCTGATTGAGTTCTGGAAAGGCCAGTACGGCATCAACACCGGGGCGGAGATCGGTGTCTACCACGCCGACAGGCTGCTGTCGGAGTCAGAATACCGGACGGCGCATTTTCAGGCGGCCAGGGAGGAAGAGATGCTTCCCTGCTCCCTGAAGCTGTATATGGAAGACGGCACCTGTGTTAAAAATTCTGAGAGGCACTGGTGGCTTACGGCTTTTGTCCCGGGGGTCTTTTCCCATCCCTCCCGGCTGTGCCTGAAGGCGTCCGTGTGCTTTTACAACAGGGAAATGATGGAAGCCTTTTACCGGGGACTGTGCCGGGCAGGTTATCCTGCAGAAAATATCTCCGCACAGAATCTCTGTCTGACCTTTGCCTTTCACCAGCCCCTTCCGGAACATTACGGTCTGCTGACCCGTTTCTGGCGCCGGCTGTCCCAGTGCATGAACCGGATAAACTGCCGTCTGTTTGTGTGGATCACCAGGCCCTTTACCTGTGCGGAAGACCGCATACTCTTTCTGTACTATTATATCCCCTTCTGTTTCCGGAGGCTTCTGCGCCTGCGCCGGTTCCACAGAAGGTGTCACAGAAAACACGGCTGCCGCCGTCCCAAGTGCTGCAGAAAATGCGGCAGACGCTGCAGGAAAGAATCATGAGCGTCACAAGACGTCTGGATCGTGCCTTTGCCCAGGCGCTGGTATTGCCCTTTCACAGATGTTCCAGGTATGTGCTGGTAAGCGACTGTCACAGGGGAGTGGGCACCTCCTCCGACAATTTTCTGAAAAACCAGCATTTGTACTATGCGGCCATGGAGCACTATTACAGGAATGGATTTACCTATATTGAACTGGGGGACGGGGAGGAACTGTGGGAGAACCGGAAGCTGCGCAACATCACTCAGATCCACGAGGATGTCTACTGCATGTTTGCCCGGTTTGAAGAGAGAGGAAGGCTGCACCTGCTCTATGGCAACCACAACATTGTCCGAAGAAAAAATCCGGCCTTTCTGGAAGCTGTGATTCTGTACTGCGAAGCCATGCCGGAGAAATCCCTGTATCTGACCCACGGCCACCAGGCCAGTTTTCTGAATTCCACCTTGTGGCCCCTGGCCCGGTTTCTGGTGCGCTATTTCTGGAGTCCTCTGGAGAATCTGGGCTTCCTGGATCCCACCAGCGCCGCCAAAAATTATGAGGTAAAGGAGAAATGTGAGGAAAATCTGCGCAGGTGGGCACAGGCTCACAGTCACATTCTGGTCACGGGGCATACTCACCGCCCTGTGCTGCCGGAGGGACCGTCCTGCTACTATAACACGGGAAGCTGCGTCCATCCCCGGTGCATTACCTGCATAGAGATTCAGCGGGGGGAGATGACCCTTGTAAAATGGACCATGAACGCCCGGGCGGACAGCGTCCTGTATGTGGCCAGGGAAGTGATCTCCGGTCCGGCGCCAATCCTGGAGCGTGCCTGAAAATGCGGCGTATATATGCTGGACCGCAGATTTCAGGCGCGCAGGGTACTTTCCCGGAGGGAAATCTCAGGTTTGATAGTACTGGGCCTGGGCATTCCAGAGCTGGCTGTATTTTCCCTCCTGGTCCGAGAGAAGCCCTTTGTGGGTGCCCTGCTGCACCAGGCGCCCCTGGTCAAACACCACAATCTCATCGCAGAAGCGGCAGGAAGAGAGTCTGTGGCTGATGTAGACGGCAGTTTTGTCCCCGGCAATCTGATCAAATTTCTGGTAGATTTCCATCTCTGCCATTGGGTCCAGGGCGGCGGTGGGTTCGTCCAGAATGATAAAAGGGGCGTCCTTGTAGAGGGCCCTGGCGATGGCCAGTTTCTGGGCTTCGCCTCCGGATACCTCGATGCCGTCATTCTCAAAATTCCGGTACAGGCAGGTGTCCAGCCCCTTTTTCATCTCTTCCAGACGGCAGGAGAAGCCGGCTTTTTCCAGGCACTGTTCGGCCAGCTCCCGGTCGTAGTCCAGGCTGGCGGCAATGTTCTGGCCCAGTGGCAGAGCCAGCAGCTGAAAGTCCTGGAAGACCACGGAGAAAATGGCAATATAATCGTCATACCGGTATTTGCGGATGTCAATGCCGTTGAGCAGAATCTGGCCTTCCGTGGGGTCATAGAGCCTGCACAGGAGCTTGATAAAAGTGGTCTTGCCGGAGCCGTTCTGACCTACCACCGCCAGGCGCCGGCCCAACTGAAATTTCAGAGATACATGGCGCAGCGCCCAGGCGTCCGTGCCGGGGTATTTGAAGGACACATCCCGGAATTCCACCTGGTAGCGGCGGTCAGAGCGTTTTTCCGTGGTAAGGCTTCCCTGGTACATATTGTTGGGAATGTCCAGAAAGGCAAAGGTGGTGCCCAGGAAGCGGGCATTGCTGCGCATCTCCCCCAGGGTCTGAAGCAGCGTGGAGATATTTTGGGACAGCGCTGTGACAGTGCCGATATACTGGGTCACATTTCCCACTCCAAAGGCCCCCGCCCAGGCTTTCAGGCAGGTAAAGACATAGATAATGCCGGTAAACACCACTGAAAGGGCGCTTCCCAGAGTGTGCAGCAGGCCTATGGGACCTGCTGCGGCCCGGGCAAGTGTACCGCCGGGAAGGAACTGATTTTGGTAGAAAAAGTGCCGGCAGATCTTCTGCTGATTGTATATGCGCACGTCCAGGGAGCGGCTTCTGTCGTGGGTGGCCATGTATCCATAGAAGCCGAAAGCGCGGTTTTCCATCAGGGTCTGGGAATCCTGCTTTGCCTCTATCTGGCCTGCTCTGGTGTGGCAGACCGGGGACAGAAAGGTGACTGCGGCCAGGAGCACCGCCACAGCCAGGACGGCCAGGGGGTGGTTGAGGAGGGTGAGACTGCCGGCCGAAGAAGGCACCTGGAGGGTAAAAAGGCTCACTGTCAGGGCGGCGGCGCTGACAATTCCCGCAAGGCAGCGGATAAGGGTCTCAAAGCATGGCCGTATCCGTATCAGGCCCCACCCGGCCCACTGGTCCAGCTGCTTGATCTGGGAGTAGAGCTCAAAGGTCTTCTGATCGTCCAGGGCCTGAAAATCCATTTTCAGCAGTTTATCCCGATAGAGCTTGTTTACCTGGTACCAGTAGGGAGCCTGACAGTAGCTTTTCCACCGGTTCAGGAGAGCGTTGCCCAGGGCAAGCAGAGCCCCGGAGATCAGGGCCAGCAGCACCAGACTCTGCAGTCTGCCAGGGTCCCTGGCTCCCGCCAGTTCGTTCAGGATCCGGGCAGAGATCCAGATTCCCACATAGGGGGAGACGGCTCCTGCGGCGGCACATAAAAAGGAGGAGAGATAGGTGCCCGGGCAGGCTTTTTTCAGCAGCAGAAATGCTCTGTAGTTCAGGGAGAGAGTTTGTCTCAGGGTTATCTTTTCGGTGTCTTTCTTCTGGCTGTCAGCTTTCATGGCTGTCTGCTCCTTCCTGGTAATATCTGCTCTGCACCTGGAATAGTTCGGCGTATTTTCCCTTCTGTGCCAGCAGAAAATCATGGGTTCCTTCCTCGGCGATCCGGCCCTCTGCCAGGAACAGAATCCTGTCGCAGAAACGGGTGGAGGCCAGACGGTGGGAGATGTAGACGGAGGTGTGGCCTGCGGTCATCTCATTGTATTTTAAGTAGATATCGTTCTCGGCAAGAGGGTCCAGTGCGGCGGTGGGCTCGTCCAGAACCAGGATAGCTCCCTCTTTGTAGAGGGCTCTGGCCAGCATCAGGCGCTGAATTTCTCCGCCGGATAACTCTACCCCGTCCTCATGGACTGTGCGGCCCAGGTGGGTCTCCAGACCCTGGGGCAGGGAGGCTGTTTTCTGGGTCAATCCGGCTTTTTCTATGCAGTCGGAGACTTTTTTCAGGTCTATCTCAGGGCCCTGGGCAGAGCCTTCGGGGGTCTGTGCCACATTTTCCGCCAGGGTGGCCTCCAGCAGGGAGAACTGCTGGAACACGGCGGAAAAAAGTCTGTAATAGTCCTGGCGGTTGTATTGGCGGATATCCTGGCCGTTTAAGAGCACCCTCCCTTCTGTGGGGTCGTAGAAGCCGCAGATGAGCTTGATCAGGGTGGTCTTGCCTGCGCCGTTAAGTCCTACCACAGCCAGTTTTTCCCCAGGCCGGATGGTTATGTTCAGGTCATGGAGCGTGTCTTTTTCTGCCTCAGGATAGCGGAAACTTACATGTTCCAGGCGCAGTTCCAGCCTGCCGTCCTCAGGGGCTTTCAGAGGCTTTCCTTCCTGGAAGGCAAAAGGTTCTGGTGTCTCCAGGAATTCCCGGATCAGGGACAGGGATATGCTCTGGCGGTGGAGCGTGGAAAAGCCTCCCAGAATGCCCTGGATCCATCCGGTGAATTCTCCTGCAGCGGTAAAATAGAGCAGGAACTGGGAGGCGGAGAGCCCTCCCTCCAGGGCCATGCCTATAAGGCAGGCATAGGAGACACCATTGCGCAGAAAAGTCAGCACCAGGTCCAACAGGCTGCTTAAAAAGTACACACGCTCCAGGCGGGCCAGCCAGGCCTGGTAGAGGCGCAGGGAGCTTTGATAGAGATCTTCCAGCCAGGGGCGCATGCGGAAGATGCGGATATCTTTGGCCAGACGGCGGTTCTCTGCCAGGCTGTTGAAATAAAACAATTTTGAAGTGTGCGTGGTCTGTTCTTCCTTGTGGCGGTATTCCCATTCCTGGATGCGTTTATTTACCACATAGCCTATGAGGGAAGTGGCCAGTACCGTGGCAATCAGCACTGGGGGCAGGGAGGAGAGCAGACTCAGGTAGATCAGGAAGCCCGCCAGGTTTCTCGCCAGGTCTGTGAGGGTGTTCCAGACTGCCTCCGCGGCGGCAGAATTGCTGTCTGTGGCCCCCTGGGCCTGGTACAGCTTGCCAAGCAGGGCGGCGTCCTCCGTGTTGGGATAGGAGGTGGTGCAGAACTTCCAGTGGATCCAGTCCACCAGGCGGCACCTTAAGTCGATGCGTCCGTACAAGGTATTGCATCCGATGTAGGTTCCCAGGGCGGAAAACAGCATTAGCGCCCCTGTGAAGGCCAGGATGGTGCCCAGAAGCTGGGGCAGGGGAGCTCCGGTTTCCACCCTGTTCAGAATGGCCGGCACCACCAGCAGGCCCGTGGTGGAACCTGCCACTGAGGCAGCGGCGGCTCCCAGGCAGAGAAACAGCACACTTTTCCGATGTTTCCAGGCCAGGGAGGTCATAAAAAAGATGTTCTGACACATATTGTACTTGGGACGTTCTTCTTTTGTTTTTCCTGTTGAATTTTTTTCGTTCATGGCACCTCCAGTGTTCTTCTTTGCATTTTCCTGTCAGGATGAATTGTGACTTTTTTATTATAACAAAAAAAGCCCTAAGGGCTTATTCTGGGGATGAATGAGTGGATTTTGGGGATGAACTGCAGGCCTGGGGAAGCAGAAGCTCTGTGGTGAAGGCGCCGTCTTCGCTGTTGCGGCTCAGATAGCCATCCAGGCGCTTTACGATGCTGTCAATGCGCACCAGGCCCAGGCCGCGCCCTTCTCCCTTGGTGGAACAGAAGCGCCCGCCCTGTTTTTTGAGTTTATTTCCCGCCGTGAAATTGGTAAAGGAGAGGTAGAGCTGGGTGTTTTTCATGTCCATATATACCCGGATAAGGCGTTTGTCAGGGGGAAGTTCCAGGCTTGCCTCAATGGCGTTGTCAAAGAGATTGCCGATGATGGCGCACAGGTCCAGTTCCGGTATCTCCAGGGTAAAGGGGATTTGGGCCTCCGCCAGGACAGGGATGTCTCTCGATCTGGCCAGGGAAATTTTGCTGTTTAAGATGGCGTCGGTCATGGGATTTCCCGTTTTGACCACGGTATCCACGGTGGACAGATCTGCGTCCAGGGCGTCCAGGTAGGAGATAACTGCCGCCAGGTCTCCGCAGGCGGCGTGGGCCTTCATGGCCTGGATATGGTTGCGGTAGTCGTGCCGCCAGCCGCGCATTTTCTGGTACATATTTTCCACCTCACGGAAGTGGGTTTCCAGCAGTTCTTTCTGGTAGGAGGCAATCTGCCGGTGAATTTTTCTGGAAAAAAGGGACATGGGGGCTCCTTTCTCTTGCAGCCCCTTCCTCAAAAAGAAGGGCAATCAAAGGGACAGGCCTATTGGAGGGAGATGACCGCCCGGTTCAGGGGTTCATACATGCCCCTGGGCAGGGGCAGCACGGAGCCGTTCTGGAGGGTGACTTCGGTTCTGGTTATGCGTACCACCCGGCTCAGATTCAGGATATAGGATCTGCCCAGACGAAAAAAACATGCATTCAGCAGGGATTCAAATTCTCCCAGAGTCTTTTTTACCGTGTAGTCCTGCTTTCCGTGGATGGTCACATAGTTTCGGCACACTTCCAGATAATGGATTTGGTGCAGGGGGATGCGCAGCACTTCTCCCGGCAGCTGCAGGGTCAGCATCTGTTCGCTGCGGTGCAGTTTTTCCAGGGCCCGCTCAAGCACCTGGAAGAATTTTTCTTTCTGCACAGGTTTCATCAGATAGTGCAGGGCCGCTACGTCATAGCCCTCTGCGATGTAATCGGAATATCCGGTGATGAAGACGATCTGAACGGACTCGTTTTCCCGCCGGATGGTTCTGGCCAGGGTCACGCCGTCCATTTTTTCCATTTCTATATCCAGAAGCAGAATGTCATAGTCCTTTTCTTCCTGGTAGTGAAACAAAAAGGCCTCTGCGGTGGGGAAGGTGTCTGTGCGCAGAAGAGTGCCTTTTTGCCCTGCCCATTCCTGCAGAAGGGTGGAGAGATACTGTATGTCTGCTGTATTATCGTCACATATTGCAATATGGTAAGCCATGGGTGTACTCCATTGTGTTTTGTGCGTGTGTCTGCCTCAATTATAATGCGGCCGGAGCGTGCCCGTCAATATGTCTGTTGGGAGTGGGTTTGAATTTTTTTTGAAAGTAGGTGACAGACATATGTCCCTGTAATTCTGACCCTTGTGCTATACTGTGCTTATAAAGTGGCTGCGCTGCTGCTCCTTGAATATTTCATACAAGGATATTTTCGCCTATAAATTCAATGATATCGTACTATAGGATGATGCAAAAAATATTTCACCAGATTAAAGCAAAAATTCAAGAGAAAGCGGTATTCCCTCCTGCAATCGCAGGAGGGAATCTTGCGTTTTGGGATTAGGCGTGTTATAATAAAAAACATAAACTTCAAATTAACATTTCCTCAGAAGATGGAGGTTAATGCATGGCCATTAGTTACAAAAAATTATGGAAGCTGTTGATTGATAAAGACATGAAGAAAAAAGATCTACAACAGTTGGCTGGGGTAAGCGCGGCATCTATCACCAAACTCGGCAAGAATGAGAATGTAAATACTGAAATAATTGAAAAAATCTGCGTAGCCCTGCAATGTGATGTCGGTGATATCATGGAAATGGCAAATGAAGATTGATAATAAATTTTGGGGCGACAAAAATAGTCCTGTAACTCGACAGAATCTAATTTCAATAAGGAAGGAAATAAGGACACATGGACAATCAGATTCACAATGCAATCGTGAGTTTTATATGGGGAATTGCTGATGACTGCCTGCGTGATGTGTATGTGCGCGGAAAATATCGTGATGTTATTCTGCCGATGACAGTTATTCGTCGTCTGGATGTTCTGCTGGAGGACAGCAAGGAAGCCGTCCTTGATATGAAGAAGAAACTGGATGCCGCCAAGATTTATGCAGAATACCAGCAATTTTACCAGAATTTCAAAAGACATACGAAAAGGTCGGGAATCGGATTTTTACATTGTTGCATATTACCAACAGGCCAATCAACAATGTCAGGCGTTTGGACAACTCTAAAATACGACGAATGCGAAATCGTAAATATGTTGCAGTAAAGCAGAAAAATGCTTATAAGAATTGTTTCACTGGTAAGGAGGGATGATAAGAATGGCTGATAGCAATTTAATTCCTTATGAGGACATCTATTCTGAGATAAAAGAGACTCTCCTGCTGTCGCGCAATCAGGCATACAGCGCGGTCAATTTCGCTATGGTGCAGGCTTATTGGCAGATTGGGCGCATCATCGTAGAGCATGAGCAAAATGGCAATGCGCGGGCCGGTTACGGAAAATCTGTGCTGCAGGAACTGTCCAGCCATTTGACCAAGGACTTTGGCAAAGGCTTTTCTGTGCGGACCTTGCAGCAGATGAAGAAATTTTATGTGATGTTTCCAAATACGAACGAACTGCGTTCGCAATTGACCTGGACGCACTATCGTCTCCTGATGTCGGTAGAAAATGAACAGGCACGGCTATGGTATATGAATGAGGCAATCGCTTCTGCATGGTCGAGCCGCCAACTGGAGCGGCAGATTTCCACACTGTATTATGAACGCCTACTTGCAAGCAGGGATCAGACGCCTGTGAGGGATGAAGCGATGGACCTTACGGCTCCTTTAGCTTTGGAGAATTTCATCAAAGACCCTTATGTGCTGGAATTTCTTGACCTAAAAAACTATCCGGCGTTGCGGGAGTCGGATTTGGAACAGGCCTTGATCGATAAATTGCAGGAGTTCCTGTTGGAGTTGGGGCGTGGCTTCTGCTTCGTTGCCAGACAGAAGCTGATGCGCTATGAAGATGAGGATTTTTATCTTGACCTCGTATTTTATCACAGCATCTTAAAATGCCATGTGCTGATTGATTTGAAAATCGGCAAGCTGACCCACGGTGACATTGGACAGATGGACAGCTACATTCGGATGTTCGATGCGCTTTATAAAAACGAGGACGACAATCCCACCATTGGCATCATCCTGTGTTCACAGAAGAACGAGGCAATCGTCAAATACTCTGTCCTGAATGACGCCCAACAGGTTTTTGCTTCGCGTTATCGTCTCGCACTGCCCACCGCTGAAGAATTGCAGCATGAAATTGAAGCTGAGCGCAGACGGATTGAAGAACAGGAGGGCTGATTATGCTGGGATTTACAAACACAAGAGAAAGTGGCCTGGAATCCCTCATCGTAAAATATCTGGTTGAGCAGAACGGTTATGAAGAGGGAAATAACGCCGATTACAATAAGGAATACACTATTGATGAAACCCGGCTTTTTCGCTTTTTACGGTTGATCATTTTCATGAGAAAGTCATTGCCAGGGGTAAAATTGGCGGACGGGCTCGTACGATATCAGAGCGGTACAGACGCTTTGAAAGTGAGCGTGCCTTGCAGCAGGTCATCTTTGCTATCATGGCAGACAATATGGAGTTGTTCAAGCAGTTCCAAGATAATCCATCATTCAAGAGATGGCTGTCTGACCTTGTATTTAATCTCACCTACAACAAGGAGGGAAAACCCTATGAAGCATCACCGCAAGAACATAAGTCGTTCGTTTATAACTTTGAGCCACAACAGGAAATGCAGATGGTAGCAGCGGAGCAAACACCTTACGGAAAAAAGAACCCATAATTCAAGGTTCATACAGACGATTCCTGCATATGATGTAAACCTGATGCATTCAAAAGCGGAGAATTGTGCTATACTTTCATTATGGAGAAATTTTGGAAAAAATCTTAAAACAGAAAGGAGCCGGGGATGGCGTCAAAGCAAAAAGAATGGGCCGAGGCCAGGGACGGACTGACAGATGCTGTGAAAAGTCTTGGTTTTCCTGGAGAACTGGGGGAAGCAATGGCAAAGAATCTCGGCAGTCCAAAGGCCATTAGACGTATGACACTGTATCTGAAAAATGAGAGGCCGGGACGGGTGGAAGTGGTGGTGGACGAGATGCTTGCCATATGCAGTGAAATAGATGCATGGAGAGAGAAAAAGGGAACTGAGACAGCCGGGGCCAGGTACAATGAAATGGGTTTCGGCAGATAAAGGAAAGGTATTACTCCGGAAAATATGACCAGGGAGGAAGAAGGATGGGGCAGGAATTTGAAGAAGGGAAATTAAAGCTGATCTCAGAAAAGGATGTGTCGCTGATCAAGTTGAAACTGGGAAAGAGCCACAGGAGTGAAGCGGACTGGACAGTCATAAAAGATATTTTGCTTTCGCACTATGTGATCTCTGCCGTGCCGCTGAAGCGGGACTCCAGGCTGAAGGCGGTGAATGGTATTCTGTGTGAGAAAAATTATCTTTTTGTTTTTACCAACAAGGAGGACTGTAAGAAGCATCTTCTGATGCTGAATCTCCGACAGGGTATGAAAGACAGAGATTTTGAAATGGGCGCCATGCCTTTTGAGGTGGCAGTTGATGTGGCGGAGCGGCATGGAATGAATCTGTACATAGATATGCAGGCGGAAGTAAATGCTGTGTGCATGTACTATATTCACGGTATAAGCCAGCTGAAGGCCGTGAGGTTAGCGGGATATAGAGAATGAAAAACAGTGATAAGACCAATGTGATGCGGGTTCTGGACGGGAAGAAGATACCCTATGTGAGCCATGTCTATACGCCGGATCCTGCTCTGAGCGGCCAGGAGATTGCAGCGCTGCTTGGGGAGGAGGCATGCAGGGTGTTTAAGACCCTTGTGACCCAGGGAAAATCCGGACAGCACTATGTTTTCGTGGTTCCTGTGGAGGAGGAGCTTGACTTAAAGAAAGCGGCTGCGGCGGCGGGGGAAAAGGCGGTCAGCATGATAAAACAGAAGGAACTGCTGCCGCTGACGGGCTATGTGCATGGAGGCTGTTCTCCCATTGGGATGAAGAAGCAGTTTCCCACATTTATCCATGAGACGGCGGGAGAATATGGGGAGATTTTTGTCAGTGCCGGGAAGGTGGGATATCAGGTGGAATTGTCCCCAAAGGATCTGGCGGAGACGGCAGGATGCAGGTTTGCTGACATTGTATAAAGGATGATTTTGACAGCGGGAAAGGGCCAAAAAGGGCAATACTGAATATAACTGCCTGGCATACTGTCTTGAGATGCTAAGAGCGTGTAAAACGGAGAAAATCGTCTGGAGGAATGGAATGAAACTAGAGAGGCTGTGATTAAAAGATTTTAGAGGGATTCACAATCTGGAGCTGGATTTTCAGGGAAAAAGTGCGGTGCTTTTGAGAAGGCGATTGAGAATCAGATTGCATTTTCCAGGCTGTTTGAATGGTTTCTGGAGCAGGAGCTCTATGAGACACAGGAGCAGAAACAGAATCCAGCCTATGAGGATATCCCGCTGAGGTCTGTGAAACAGGCCATGCTGGATGGGTACAGGAATGTGCATATTACGGTCAGACCCTATTCCATGAAGGTATATAAAGGAAAAGAGGTATTGGATATCCTGCAGCTGTCCGACGGTGAAAAATGTACTCTTGCTCTGTTTGGAGATCTGGCCAGGCGGCTGGCAGTAGCCAATCCCGGTCTGGAAAATCCTCTGGAGGGGGAGGGGGTTGTGCTGATTGATGAGGTTGAACTGCATATGCACACCTTATGGCAGCGGAAGGTGGCAGGGATTTTAAAGAAAACATTTCCTGGAATACAGTTTATTATCAGCACCCAATCGCCCCAGGTACTGGGAGAGATCAATTCCGATTATCAGGTGTTTTCTCTGCAGAAGAAAGCAGATGAGATTGTCTGTGGGGGGCTTCAGAACTACTTTGGCCTGGACTCCAATTCTATTCTGGAGGAAGCGCTCAGGACAGATTCTGTGAATGGTGATATTAAGAGGAAAGTCGGCAGGATGTATGATTCCATTGAGCAGAGAGATTTTGAGCAGGCGGAAAAATATATTGCCGACATAGATGGGCTGACGCAGAACAGAAATGCGGATACGGCAAGATATTACTTGCCATCATACCTCTAGGAGAAGTGGAAAATACCGGGAAGGAAAAAATAAAAAGGAGAAGAGTACTGTATGGCGGAGGAAGAACTGTATCATTTTCAGGTAAATCTGGGAGGGATGCTTGACATCCTGTCCAATCATCTCTACACTTCCGCGGATGTGTTTCTGCGGGAACTGCTGCAGAACGGTGTGGACGCCATTACCCTGCGCAGGCAGAAGTGTCCTGGATGGAAGGGAGGCTGCATTCATATCCGGCTTGTCCCCGGGAAAAAGATGGTTTTTACGGACAACGGGGCTGGGCTGACCCGGGAAGAGATCAATCGCTTTCTGTCGGTTATCGGCCAGTCCTCCAAGCATGATCTTCTGTCAGGGGAGATGTCAGGGGACTATATCGGACGATTTGGCATTGGGCTTCTGTCCTGTTTTATGGTGTCGGATTCCATTGTGATTCACACCAGATCCACAGAGTCTCCCTGTGCTTATGAGTGGACAGGCAGGCCTGACGGCACCTACACTCTGAGAGAACTGGAAGGGATGCCCCAGGAGGGGGAGAAGGCAGAAACAGATTTGTCCGGAACGGAAAAGGGCGGCAGTGCCGCCGGGAAGGTGCCCGTGGAGGAGAGAACAGCCCGGGGGTCCGGTGTGATCTCCTGGACTATATCCGGAGAGGAACTTACCGGGGAAAGCACAGGAGAAGTTCCGGCGGGAACCTCCGTGTTTCTGGAGTGTAAACCGGGATGTGAGGAGTATTTTCAGGCGGAGACTGTGGTGAGGCTGGTGCAGTATTATGGGCTTATGCTTCCGGTTTCGGTTTACCTGAATGACAGGGAGGAGCCTCTGAACCAGGTTCCGGAAGACTTCGCTTTTCTGGGCCGCAGCAGGCTTCTGGAGTTTGGAGCATGGATGTTTGAGGAGAGTTTTCTGGAGGCGATTCCCATCGATACGCCCCATCTGTCAGGGGCCGCCTATGTGCTGCCCTATGAGACGGATTCTGTTGTGAAAAGCGGGCACCGCATTTACTTAAAGCATATGCTGCTCACGGATCAGGGCACGCCGCTGCTGCCGGAGTGGGCCTTTTTTCTCCGCTGTTTTCTGAATACCACAGGACTGCGCCCCACGGCTTCCAGGGAAAGTTTTTATGAGGACTCGGAGCTTGCGCTTGCCAGGGAAGAGTTCTCTGCTGCGGTCAAGGACCATTTTAAACTGCTTGCCCAGGAGAAACCTGGGATTCTGCAGGAGATTGTCTCAGTCCACTATCATGCCATAAAGTCCATGTCAGTATGGGACGATGAGATTTTCCGTCTGTTTATAGATTATCTGCCCTTTGTGACATCAGAGGGAGATATGACAGGGGCGGCGCTGAAGCGTGTGGATGAGGCGTTGTATGTGAGTGAACTGTCCCGTTTTCAGCAGCTTAAATCCGTGTTCAACGCCCAAGGCAGGCTTCTGGTGTGCACCGGTTATACCTATGACGATGAGTTGATTCCAAAGCTTGCAGAGATGTTCGGGCTGTCCCTTATGCCCATGCATGAGGAGGACATGGAGGATGTGCTTCAGGAGATTCCCTGGAAGGAGAGGCAGGAGGCCCGCAGGCTTATAGATGCGTTCAACAGGAGTCTGGAGGAATTTGACTGCCGGGCAGAGATTCGCTCCTTCCATCCACAGGATCTTCCGGCGCTTTATTTTATGAGCGATGATGTGCGGTTTATGCGGAAGGTGCAGGACGTGAGGGAGAATACCACCGGCATTTTTTCCCAGGCTCTGGCCTCGCTTCTGTCCGGCACGGAGGAAAAGGCTCTGGCAACACTTTTTTTAAATTATTACAATCCCCTGATTCAGCGGCTGCGCCATATTCGGAGGGAGGAAACGCTGGAGAGTGTGGCCAAAATCCTGTATGTGCAGGCCCTGGCTTCCGGCGGTCATTCCCTGCACCACAGGGAGCTGAAGATTCTGGGAGAGGAACTGCTGTATCTGGTGGAGACGAAGGAAGCTTGAGATTTTCAGGCGATGGATCGGAGGGATATCTGTGAAAAAATTTGATTGGGACAGAATTCAGCGTAGATTAGAGGGCCTCAGGGGACCGGGAACTCTGGAGGCCATAGAAGAGGCCATAGGGCAGGCGGACCAGGCGGAGGCGCATTTTTACCGCATGCTTTTCCGGTATGATTATGCCTGTGAGGCCACATTTCATGACGATCCGCCCAAAGCCATGCCTGTGGCGGTGGAGTTCAGCAAAATATTTGAAGAGCACCCGGATGTTCTGGGGCCCGACGGCAGGGAAATGTATCTCATGATCATGCAGATGGCGGTGGATCCGGTGGTTTCTCTGCCCCAGATCCCCACTGCCCAGTGGGAGGCCATGATGACAGAATTTCTGGGTCTGGTGAAGCGTTTTAATGTGGGACACAGGGTTTACTGGTGGCAGATGTGTCAATACATGCTGTATCTGGATAAGCAGAAGGCATTTAAGTATTTTCAGAAGTTCTGGAAGACGGGCAGGGACGGTTTGTCGGACTGCCGTGCTTGTGAGCGCTGCTATGCCGTAAAGATGTATCTTGCCATGGGGGATGAGGTGAATGCCGCGGTGCATGCAAAGCCCATCAAGCAGCGCCATATCCGTTTCTGCTCTGACACGCCCCACCTGATGCTTCTGGCATATCTGGAGTATTATATGAACAGGAGGAATCTGAAGGAAGCCATCCCCTATGCCAGGGAGCTGAAGCGGATCGGGCACAGGGACCGGGGAGATCTGTCCTATGTGGGGGCGGTGCTGCGGTGTTATGCCTACTCTGACCTGGAGGAAGGGGTGCAGCTGATGAGGGAGACATTCCCCTGGGTGGGCGGAATGTGGAATCAGAAAATGGTGTATGATTTCTACAAAGGGGCGTGGACGGTGCTGCGCCGGTACGCCATGCAGGAAGAGAGCATAAAACTGGAGCTGCCGGAGCAGTTGTCCTGCCGCCGTGGGGATGGGATCTATTCCACCCGGGAACTGGAGCAGTGGATCGGTGAGCAGGTCCGGAAAATCGCGGAGCGTTTTGACAGTCGGAACGGAACGGACAGCTTCCGGAAGGATCTGGAACTGGCGGCCAGGGAGCCTAAGATGGGCGCGTTCTGACGGCGGCCTCCAGCTGTCAGAAGCCTGCAAAAGGCAGAGAGGGGGAATAATTATGCTGACAAGAGAACAAAATATTTTTTTGGCAAAAAAAAACTTCACAGAACTTGTATTTAATACTGCTTACATAGAGGGATGCAATGTTACATTTCCACAGACGCAGACCATCATTGATGGAGCAGTTGTAAATGGAATTTCTGTAGATGATATACAGACGGTTTTAAACCTTAGAGATGGATGGAAATTTATTCTCAGTTCTGTTGATGAACCTTTAACATTGGAATATATTTGCAGGGTAAATGAATATGTATCAAGGAATGAAAGTCTTGAATGGGGCGTATTGAGGAGAGGAACTGTTGGGGTTGGTGAGTTTATACCGACGATTCCCGTGAAAGAAGATGTTTTAAAGGAAATGGATCGCATAACTAAAATAAATCAACCTATTGACAGAGCCCTGGAGTATTTTGCATATGCCTGTAAGCAGCAATTATTTTGGGATGGCAATAAGCGAACTTCCACAATGGTTGCCAGCAAAATTCTGATAGAAAGTGGAGAGGGGATTCTGACTATTGGGAAGGATAATGCAGAAGAATTTAATATTGCTTTGAATAATTGGTATTTAAAGGACGAATTGCAGCCATTAAAACAATGTTTAAATAAATGTATAAAAACACTGAAGATATAGTTGGAAGAAATATGCCATGGTATTATTTGCGGCCTGCCTTTTACGATAGTTTGAAGTTTGGTCTGTTTGTTTGCAAGATATGCAGAGAGGGAATGAGGTATGTACAGAATTGGAATCTGTGATGACGACAAGGAACTATGTTCTGGATTGGAAGAACAGATTTATTTCATAGCAAAAGGATTGTCGATAGATGCAGATGTTGAAGTTTGGTATTCCGGTGAAAGCATATTGAATGATCTGCAGAAAGGCACACGGCTGGACTTGATATTTTTGGATATCCAATTGGTACAGGCAGATGGCATCCTGGTAGGGAAGTTTATCCGCAATGAAATGGAGGACATCAATACTCATATCGTATACATTTCTTCCAGACAGACATATGCAATGCAGCTGTTTAAGATTCAGCCTCTTGACTTTCTGGTAAAGCCCATATCCGATGGGCAGATAAAGGAAGTGATTATCAGAAGCATCAGACAGAAGCAGAGCCTCAGAAGCTGCTTTGAATACCAGAAAGGGGGTGCAGTCTTCAGAATTCCCACAAAGGATATTGCCTATTTTACGAGTATGGACAAGAAAATCCGGCTTGTCACCGACAAGGGCGAAGAGGAATTTTATGGAAAGCTGAAAAATATTATGGAAGAACTTCCTGCTGATTTTATGATGATACATAAATCTTATATTGTCAATCAGTTGTATATCAGAGAATACTCCTACGACTGCGTGAAAATGTCCGATGGGACTGTTTTAAGCATCAGTAAGCCATATCGAAAAGAGATAAGAGGAAAAATAAAGCAATATCGGAGAGCAGAGCTACATGGTGAGTTATAATGTGATATCTGAACTGATTGTAAATATCCTGCGGGTTCTGCTGATCAGGAAAATGATGGAGCTGTTTCTGCCCCCGGTGGGTGAAGACAGGAAAAAGGTGGGAACGGGCTTTGTATGTTATTATCTTCTTACTATTGTTCTGTCCGGTGTTTTCAACATATCAGTGCTGTATGGTATCTGTAACTATCTGGGGATGGTGGGACTGACCCTTCTTTATCAGGGGACATGGAAAAAGCGCATCTGGGTATCCCTGGCGATATTTGTTACAGATCTGGCCTGTGCCTTGGCGGTGTATTTTGTTTTTTCGCGGAATTACTTTGAACAGCAGCAGGCAGTCCGGACGCTTTTGCTCCTGATCTGCGTCACATTGATCAGCCATATGACTTATCCGGCGGACAGCAGGGAACTGGTATTTGATAAAAGGCAGACCTGCATTTTAATTGTGGTCCCTGCGGCAAGCGTATTTATTTTGTGTGTTCTGCTGTATGGGAGATATAAGGGTGTGGCGGCCATGTTGATCTGTATCTCCATACTGAGTATCAACCTGGGTATCTTTTATCTCTATCATATGATGGCAGAAAACTATAGGAATCTAAGGGAAAATGATATATACCGGCAGCAGACATCCATATACCGGAACCAGCTGGAGGTGATTATGGAATCTCAGGGGCGTATCCGGGCGTTAAGGCACGACATGAAAAACCACATTATGGCGCTTCAGCTGCTTTTGCAGAAAAAGGATCTGGAGGAAGCTCACAGGTATCTTGGCTCCATGCAGGATTTTATGGATAACCCTTCAGAGTATGTTGTCACAGGAAACGAATCTGTTGACGGCCTGCTGAACTATAAGCTGCAGAGGGCAAATGAAATTCTGGATGTGGTGGAGGCAAGGGTAAATATACCTGAAAAGCTGATGCTGCATTCTTTTGACTTAAATGTGGTGCTGGGGAATCTGCTTGACAATGCCATGGAGGCGGCAGTCCGGACGGAAGAAAAAGAACTGAAAATAGCGATGAAGCTTGAGAAGGGAATTCTGTTTATCCATATCCGCAACAGCTGCCAGGGGATTGCGGATGGAAGGGTGGAGCGCCTGGAAACCACAAAGGAGGATGGGCCAAACCATGGAATCGGTCTGGGCAATGTGCGGAGAATCATTGAAAAATATCATGGAGACATGGATTTGGTGTGTGAAGACGGATGCATGGAGACAGATATTATCATGTACATAAACGAACTGTGATTTGGGGAAACGTAGGCCTGGCCGACGTTTCCCCAAGCTGATTCCGGCAGAAATATGGTCTGATTTCGCCAAATTCCATAACAATGCTGTTTTTGTGGTATGCTTTGTTGAAAAACAAAAAAGTTTTTGAAGAATCTTGTCTTGGAGGTATCAGTATGAAAAGAAACAAAGTATTCTTAAGGATGGCGGCAATGTTTTGTGCGCTTGGTCTTACGGGTTGTCAGAAAGCGCCGGATGCGGCGGAGGAAAACGGCATTGTGCATGCCCAGGGGGATATGGAAAGGCAGATCCAGGACATTGCAGCGGCAGGTTCACAGGAGCAGACACAAGAGCAGACACAAGAGGAAGCCGGGACACAGCAGCAGGCGGCAGGCTGGTACCAGGGCACAGTGGGCACGGGCGAGAATATGATAAACATAAACGCCGAAATACCTGCCATGCCCAATGAACTGCATATCATTACGCTGAAGCCGGACGAGGGGCTTGACGGGGATGTTCTGCTGGCCTTTCTTGACAGCGAAAGCGGCAGCGTAGAGGACACTTCTCAGGAACTTTTACAGGAGATAGAGGAGAGCGACAGACATAACAGCACTCCCGATGAAAACGGCGAGAGATGTTTATACTCCAAATTCGGCGACCACAGCGCGAACCGTCTCGGCGACGGGAAAAAGGAGGCTTCTTTTGCGTCTCATACATGGGCTTCGTATGTGGATCATGAGCTGATGGAAAAATGTTTTGAGGCGTACCGTGAGGATGGCAAAACGACGCTTATTACTTTGGATGCCATGGACGAAGGCAGCTTTTCGGCGGACAGGGCCGGGGAAATTCTTCTGGACAAGCTGAAGGTACTGGGCGTGGATGAGCTTGACTTTCAGAAAATATATTATTATGAGGGCGGTGGTTACAGCTTTTATCAGATGGAATTTCTGCCCGTCTATGATGGAATTGCGGTGAGCATTGGAGCTGACAGTTATGCGCTGGGACAGGTTTGGCCAAATGGATATGCAAATGTTTTTCAGGAGGGCGTGGCGGAGGTGCATCTTGTGAATTTCTGCGGAAGGGCAGCGGCGAAAGAGCCTGTCACGGTGATTTCTTTTGAGCAGGTTCTGGAAATACTGGAATTGTATCTGGATAACGGCATGCTGAAATCGGACGGCAGGATAGTATATGACAGGGTGGAGTTGAATTATTATCCCATACCCAATCCCGCCCCTGCCCTGGACGGGATAGAGTATAAGCCCGAACTGGTGCTTACGCCCGTATGGCATATCTATATGCCTCTTGACGAATATGTGGAGGGAGACTACGGCGATGCCGTGGGGCCGACACACATATGCGTGAACGCAGTCACAGGGGAACTGGAAGAGGCGGACTAGCGCTCTATCCGGTCAGAAATTGCACTGCCAGTGCCGGATGAAGCACTGGAAACATTGGTGAAGGCGGAGAAAGTGATAGAAGGTGTAAGAAGGCGTGTGTATGAAATTTTTACGGATGGATATGAAAAGAAGCTTTGCAAATCCGGGATTTTTTGCGGGCATTTTTGGGATTGGGGCGCTGCTTGTGTATAACTTTGTCACAGAATCACTCCATTCGGGGAGCCCCTATTATGCCATTGTGAATATACTGGCCACATCAGGGTTTACTGTGTTTCTGCCTGTGTTTCCGGTGCTGGGGTACGCGTCCCGTTTCTGCGGGGAGTATGAGAGCGGATATTACAGGCTGATTCTTGCCCGTATGAAACCGCAGAAATTTGCCCGGATTCGGATCATCAGCACGGCACTGTCGGGAGGGGCCATTGTTGCGCTTCCTTATCTTCTCGTGTGCCTTGGGGCTGTGTATCTGGAGTGGCCGGGGGTGGCCGATGCCAATTTCCTTGGGTTGGACGCTTCAGGGGTGAATGTATTAAGGGTGGAGGCAGATATTGAAATGGTGGTTATAGGTCAGACCTATGGGCTTGGCGCGATGGTGGCAGTGAAGGTATTGCTGGGCTTTCTGTTCGGGGCCGCATGGGCCTTGGTGGGATTGGCGTTTGCGGTGTGGATGCCCAATAAGTATGTGTCGCTGATCGCTCCCTTTGTTCTGTACGAGTCCCTTTATATCTTGATGCCCAACTGTCTGAATCCCGCCGTGCTGGTGCGGGGGGACGATGCAGGGCATCTGCTGTCGATTGTGGCAGAGTGTGTCTGGCTTTTTGCCGCTGCGGCGGCTGTCATGGCGGGATTCCGGAGGAGATGCAGGGATGAGTAAGGCCACGAAGAATGTTAAGGCGATTAGAACTGCCAGGGCAAAGAGAAGTGCCAGGGCCATTCTCATTGCCTTTATGGTGCAGCGGCAGGAGATGGGGAGTGTCAGGGTGATCCTGGGATATCTGCTGGGAATGACGTTTCTGGCGCTGGGAACAAAGGACTTTTTGCAGTATGCGCTGGAGACCGGGGAACCGGTCAACATCTGCGAAACTTTTATTGTTACCGCCAGTCAGGGGATGGCGTGCAGGTTTTGGGTGCTGGGGTATCTGCTTGCCGTAGGGGATGCGCCTTTTGTCAAAGGGAACGCCTGTATGGTGCTGTATCGCAGCGGCAGGCAGGTCTGGAATACAGGTATGCTGCTTTATGTTTTTCTGCAGGGGTTTTTGTATACCCTGTGCCTTGCTGTCGTTTCTGTCGCTGCCGGCACTCCTTTTGGATTTGCCGGAGGGCTTTGGAGCAGCCCCACCTACATGCTGGCAACCGTTGCCTCCAATGGGATTGCGGGAAAATACCATATTTACTTTGACGGCGCGGCAATCATGGAACATATGACAGTTTACCAGGCGTTTGGCATAACCTTTTTGTATATACTCTGTTATTTTGTGTTTCTGGGGATTCTTTTGTATCTATGTAATCTTTCGCTTGGCGGTTTTTGGGGATTGGCGGCGGTGTCAGCGGCGCATTTGGGAGGGGTTGTGTTATCTTTTGCCGGCAGTCTGCATCTGAGCCCGGCGTACTATGTGGACAGCGCCGGCAGCCACTGGAGGTATCCGGGCAGAATGCTGGTGCTCATTCTGATGATGGCGGCAGTGACATCAGCTGCGGTGAAAAGGGCGGATATTCAGGAAAGATAGGCTTTGAAATCTGTGAATGCTGCCGCAAAGGCGGCGGCAGAGTACATGATATGCAGATGGCCCAAACAGTGAGGTATATGATGGAACAGAGTATGATTTTAAACTTTTTTGGAGGAGTTTCACAGGACCCTTCAAGTTGGACAGTTGACTTTGACAAGGTATTGCGTGAACTGGCAGGATGGCTTTTACCCATTGGCATCTGCCTGCTGGCAGAGGGCCTTTGGCTTGAAAAGTGGAGGAAAATAGAGCCCCTTGCAAGTTACCGTTATGTGACAGTAAAAAAATGGTGGCGGCAGAAATTTATGAAAAATTTACGAAACAGCGTACTGACGGCGGCAGTTTTGTTCGTCACGGCAATGGCGGCTGATACTGTGAGTCATGGGGAGCTTTCAGATAAAAACTGGAAGGTGCTCCTTTTATGGCTTGCCCATATGATCATGACAATGACTTTTTTTATGTTACTGGATCTGACCGGAGCCAGGAAGCTTGCGCCGGCAATTCTGCTGCTGGAAGGGGGAACTTTTCTCGTGGGATTTTCCAATGGGAGGATGGCCCGGTTTATGTTCGGAATGTGGGGGATGTATTGTCAGAGTGAATGGTATTTTCAGGACACAGGAGTCCCTGTGCTGTCTTCCCTTTTGATTGAGATGACGCTGATTGCGCTTGTCTATGTGGCTGGAGGGATTTTCCTGGAGAGGAAAGGAAAGGGGTTTTCGTATGGCAGAGATTGTCAGAATTGAGAATTTACACAAAAAATTCGGAGATGTTACCGCTCTTGAAAATGTGAATCTGAGCATGGAAAAAGGAAAAATCTACGGTATTATCGGGAGAAACGGTTCTGGAAAGACAGTTTTGTTTAAGCTTATCACAGGTTTTTTAAAGCCTACAAAGGGGCGGGTCATTGTATGCGGAAAAGAGATCGGAAAGGACACGGATTTTGCGGACAATGTAGGGATCATTATAGAAAATCCAGGATTTTTAAAGGGGTATACGGGGTTTAAGAATCTTGCATATCTGGCGGGCATTCGCAATGTGATTGGCAAAGAGGAAATCAGGGAGAGCATGCAAAAAGTGGGGCTTGATCCGGACAGCCATAAAAAGGTTGGAAGATATTCCTTGGGAATGAAACAGCGTTTGGGTATAGCGCAGGCTATCATGGAAAATCCTGAGATACTGATTCTGGACGAGCCCATGAACAGTCTGGATAAGCAGGGGGTGGAGGAGGTGAGAGGAATTTTGATGGGACTGCGGGATGAGGGAAAAACAATAATACTTGCAAGCCATAATAAAGAGGACATAGAGATCTTGTGTGATGAAGTGTATGAAATGGATCGGGGGAGATTGGAAATCTGTAAAAATCTGTAAAGTATTTCTCATGACTGCTTTATCCTCTCAAATAAATATGATAGAATCTTGTAGAAGTATGACGAGACAGCCCTTGGGAAAAGAAACGGGAATTCTTGCCATATAGCAGGGGTTTCCCGGCAGGTTTCAGATCCTGGTCGGCGGAAAGCTCCAGGTTGCCCAGCCGCCGGATGGCATGCTCCATGACCATGAGCTCCCGGCCTTCCCGGTACAGAATCAGCAGAGTGGTCAGAACAATCACAGCCGTAACGGCGGCGCAAAGTATGGCTGTCGTGGTGCGCACCTCCGCCACTTTTTCGTAGACTTCCGCCGCATTGTCATGAACCATAAACACCCAGTTTCTGTCCGCCAGATATTTATAGGCCACCAACTGTCGGACACCGGCCTCATCCTGAAAAGAATAGGTGCCTGCCTGTGTGTTCAGGCCAAGAAGCTCATCCGTGAGATGGCTGGCGTAAACGCCCGCGCCCACAAAGCCGATGCAGGTCCGGCCGTCGAAAATGGGATAGTACATGGACAGGATCATGCTTCCGGTTCCCGGAGATTTCATGATGCCCAGGTTGGTCAGCTCCGGCTCCGCCAGTATGGTGTTCTGGAATTCTTCCAGGGAATCCCCGGACCGGGTGGTTATCCCTATAGCCCCCTGAGAAGTATGGGTCAGAACATAGGTATCCGGTGTGGCAATGTACAATCCTTCAAAGATTCCTTTTATCGCCGCAAAATCTTCAGTATACCGCTGGGCTTCCTGTAACAGCGCAGGATTCTGGGGATTTTTCAGCAAGTTGTGCACTTCCCAGCGCGAAGGCGTTCATGTATTCTTCCGCGGAAGTTACATAGTTGTTTATGACAGCGGCTCTGGATTCCACGGCGTCGATCATCTGATTGGTGATATTGTTTCTGACCATGGCTGAAATGCGGTCGGAGACGACGAACCAGAGCAGCAGCATGCCGGTAAAAGTGATGGCGGTGGTGATAATGCCTATACGTGTGGCCAGTTTCAGGTTTGACAGAAATTTCATAAAATTCCTCCTGTGTTTACTCTAAGATGTCCTTTATTTTATGTCTATGAGACGGATCAAAATTTCCTGCAAAGGAAAGTGTAGCATGAGTTTTGCGGATTTTCAAGAATGAAATTTGCCCGGGAAGCAGTACAATGCAGTTTTTCTTGCAGTGCTTTTGGGAAATGAATAAATCTATGTTTTTTCGACGGGAATTAAAGTAAAATCACGTTAATACTGCCATGAAATGGATTGACTTTCTGTGTATACAGCCATATAATAAATGTGCCTGCAAAGAAAGTGAGGCTGGACTTCCTGGGATCTGCCAGGGGCCCTAAGACAGAAGAGAGAGGTGGTAGAGATGAGATTTCTGCATCTTGGAGATTTACATATAGGGAAATGTGTAAATGATTACAGTATGATTGACGACCAGAGATACATCCTGGAGCAGATCCTGGAAATTGTGCCACAGCGGCAGGTGGAGGGAGTTCTGGTGGCGGGGGATGTGTATGACAGGGCTGTCCCCGGAGAGGAAGCGGTGAAGCTTCTGGACTGGTTTTTGCGGCGGCTGGCGGAGGAGAAGGTGAAGACCTATCTGATCAGCGGCAACCATGACTCTGACGAGAGGCTGAATTTTGGCAGCGCTCTTTTTGAGAAAAGCGGGATCTATATTGCGTCAAAATATCAGGGGAAGCTCTACAGGCAGACGGTGGAGGATGCCTACGGCAGGCTGAATATCTACCTGCTGCCCTTTGTAAAGGCTTCCCAGGTGAAGTGTTTTTTCCCGGAGGAGGAGATTTCTTCCTATGACAGAGCGGTGGGGACGGTTCTGGAGAAGGCGGGGGTTGACAAAAAGGAGAGAAATCTGCTGGTGGCCCATCAGTTTGTGGCAGGATCCGGGGAGGATCCGGAACTGGGGGGCTCGGAAAACATAGCCCTGCAGACGGTGGGGGCGGTGGAGAAAGTGGGGACGGACTGTTTTGAGGCTTTCGACTATGTGGCGCTGGGGCATATTCATTCCCCTCAGAGAGTGGGCAGGGATACGGTGCGGTATGCAGGCTCTCCCTTAAAATATTCTCTCAGCGAAATCCGCAATGAAAAGTCCGTTCCTCTGGTGACTCTGGGCCCCAAGGGGGAGGTGGAAGTGGAGCTGGTGCCGCTTATTCCCCGCCGGGACATGCGCCATCTGAAGGGCGGGCTGGTGCAGCTTCTTGACGGCAAAAACATTCAGAGTCCGGAGGATTATATCTATGTGACCCTTACGGATGAGGATCCCATTCCGGACGCCATGGGAATTGTCCGGCAGTTTTATCCCAACACCATGAAACTGGATTATGAGAATTCCCACACCGGACAGGCGCAGCTGCAGCCTGCGGAAGTCCTGAGGGGCAGGGAAAAATCTTTCCGGGAACTGATCTCGGATTTTTACCGAATGATGTACGGATGTGACATCAGCCAGGAGGAACTTGAGATTGCCCGGGAGGCGGCAAAGGAGGCAGGGATCGCATATGAAACCGATGAAACTGACCGTTAGCGCACTGGGACCCTATGCGGGGACCATGCCGGAGATAGATTTTGAACAGTTTGAGGACAGGGGACTTTTTCTGATTTCCGGGGACACCGGCGCGGGCAAAACCACTCTGTTCGACGCGGTCTGCTTTGCCCTCTACGGCAAGACCAGCGGCAGTTACAGGGAGACGAAAAATCTCCGGAGTGATTATGCAAAACCGGGCACGGAAAGCTTTGCAGACTTTTATTTTTCCCATCAGGGAAAGGAGTACCGGGTGTACCGACAGCCTTCCTACGAGAGACCCAAGCATAGGGGCACAGGGACGATTACCCAGAAGGAAAAAGCCAGTCTCTACTGTGAAGGGGAGCTTCTGGCGGAAGGACCGGACGCGGTGAACAGAGCGGTGCAGGAGCTGCTGAAGGTGGATGTAAAGCAGTTTAAACAAACTGCCATGATCGCCCAGGGGGAGTTTCGGGAGCTGCTCAACGCGGACACCGCCGTCAGGACGGAGATCCTGCGAAATATTTTTATGACGGACGGATACTGGAATCTGGGCGAGTGTCTGAAGAAGAGAATGGACGCCGCACAGGAGGGCAGGAAGGCTGCGGAAGGGAGCATTGTACAGTATTTCTGCGAGGCGCAGGCTCAGCCGGAGAGTGTATCCAGTAGGGAACTTCAGGAGCTGCAGAACCGGGCCAGGGAGAAAAAAAGCGTCTGGAACCTGGAGGAGATGACCGGTGTTCTGGAGGAAATCCGGAAGGAGGATGGGGAAATCCTTACCCGTCTGGAGGAAGAACTGGCGGAGGCGGCAGCGCTTCTGGAGGGTGGAAAAAGGAAATTGGCCCAGGCCAGAACCAACAATGAATTTCTGCGCAGGTTAGAACAGCTGCAGCAGGAGAAGGAGGCGCTGGATGCCCTGAGAGAGCAGATGGAAGAGCTGTCCCGGCGGACTGCCAGACAGAGGACGGCGGTGCGGGAGGTGGGGCCGGCTTACCAGGCCTGGATCGGAAAGCAGAAGCTCCTGTCAGGGCTTGGGGAGGAGAAGAGCCGGCAGGAACAGAGGCTTGGGAAGACCCAGGAAAGGCAGGTTTCCGCGGCGGAAGCCCTGGAGGCGGCCTGCGCCAGAGAGCAGGAAGGGGAGGAGCAGAAGAGGAAGGCGGACAGGCTCCAGGAGGAGTTTGAAAAATATACCCGCAGAGAAGAACTGAGCGCCGCCCTGGCAGGGCTGGAGAAGCAAAGCAGACTGTTGGAGACGGAGGCTGCCAGGGTGGAGCAGCAGGAGAAGGAACTGCGGGAGAAGGTGCTGGGGCTGGAGGCGTCCGTGGAGGAGCTGCAGGAGAGACCGGCGCAGCTGACGGCGGTTTTGGCGGAAAAGAAGGAGGCGGAGGGGCTTAAGAAAAAACTGCAGCTGCTGCAGGGGGAGAGGCTGCCCTTCTGCCGGGACAAGGCCAGAGAGGTACAGGCTGGACAGGAGATTTTTCTGCAAAAACAGGAGCTCTGCAAGGCGAAGGAGCAGGAGCGGATACGGGCGGAACAAATCCTGGATTTCTGCAGGGCGGGGCTTTTGGCCAGAAGGCTTAAGGAGGGAGGAAAGTGTCCTGTGTGCGGCTCGGTCAGTCACCCGGAGCCAGCTGTCCTGCCGGAAGAAGTGGTCACGGAGGAGGCGCTGAAGGAGCTGCAGCGGGAAGAGGCACAGGCCAGAAAAGAGAAGGAGGAGGCTCTTCTGGGGGCAGAAAAAAGCCGGGCGGCGGCGGAACAGGGGATAACATCTCTCCGGGAAGAAATCCTGGAGGCGGCCGGAAATGAACTGCTCACAGAGACCGCTGCGGCACTGCGGGAGACGCCCCAGCCGGAAAGGGAAGGAGCTGAGTTTCTGGAGGAACTGTCCTGTGTGCTGGACAAAATGCTCCAGGAAACGCTCCGGATCCAGAAGAAGAACCGGGAGAGGGAGTGTGTCCTGAAGGCGGACTGTGACAGGCTGAGGGCGGACAGGGAAGCCCTGGCAAAAGCCCGGGGGGAGGAGACGGAGGCGCTTTCTGACAGGAAGAGCCGCCTGGCCTCTCAGAGGGAGGAGACAGGGAGAGCCCTCGCGGAGAACAGGGCCCTGCTCCAGGGGCTTATGGAACTGGAATATGCCAGTCTTCAGGAGGCCAGGAGAGAGCAGGAGGCGGCCCGGAAGGCCTGGGAAGGGATCAGGGATGCCATAACAGAGTCCAGAAAAGAGAAAGAAAAAGCAGATCAGGACAGAGCGGTGCAGCAGTCCGCTCTGGAGAATCTGGAAGAGCGGTTCAGGGCTGCTTTTGAGGAAGAGAAGCAGTGCAGGGAGCAGTTTGAGACCCTGTATGGGGAGAAAAAATTTGTCTCCCTGGAAGAATTTCTGGAGTATGCTGTGGAGGAGTCCCTGATCCGGGAAGGGGAGGAAAAACGGGCGGAATATGACCGAAAGACAGCGGTCAACCAGGCGGGGCTGGTCCAGGCCCGGGAAGACGCCGGGGACAGGGTTTGGATCGACGAGGAGGCTCTGGGAAAGGAGGTTCAGGACAGGGAAGTCAGGACGGCGGATCTGCGGGCCGGAAAAGCTGCGGCGGACCACCGAAGGGCGGACAATGGCAGGATTCTCCGGGAAATTCTTGGGAAGAAAGAAGAATTGGCAAAGTGTGCGGACGAAGAAAAATACTGTATCCGCCTGTACAAACTGGTCAGAGGACAGATCAGCGGCAGCAGGATCAGCCTGGAACAGTATATTCAGGCGGCGGGGTTTGACAGCATTCTGGCGGCGGCAAACCAGAGACTGCGGTTTATGAGCCAGGGCCAGTATGAGCTTTTCCGGCAGGAAGACCAGGGAGCCTTCAAGTGGGCGGACTCCAAGGGAGCGGACGGCAGAAAATCAACCTTTCTGGACCTGGTGGTGCAGGACAATTTTACCGGCCGCAGAAGGCCTGTGGGCAGCCTGTCCGGAGGGGAGAGTTTTAAGGCTTCCCTGAGTCTGGCCCTGGGGCTCTCGGATATGGTCTCCTCTCATATGGGGGGGATTCAGATGGATGCCCTTTTTGTGGACGAGGGTTTTGGCTCCCTGGACCGCAGGTCCATGGACGGGGCCATGGAGATTCTGGCCCGGCTGTCCGGCGCCAGCAAGCTGGTGGGCATTATCAGCCACAGGGAGGAATTGATTGAGAACATACCCCGGCAGATTCAGGTCCAGAAGACCAGGGAGGGAAGTCGGATCAAGGTGGAACTGGGACTGTAGAGCCAGGGGCTGTCTGAAGAGTTACGAAAAAGCAGCCATTGCGGGACGGTCCAATTGATGGTAAAATGTGGGGGAAGTTTTGGACACTGGAAACTGGCCCGGCGAAACACGGCGCAAAAGGAGGTTCCATGGGATATTATCTGAATCCAGGAAATGATATTTTCCGCAGGATGGTCAACTCTCAGATTTATGTGGATAAAACGGGGATGCTGGAGTATACCAACAAAGTTTTGAACACTATGGAGGAATATATCTGTGTAAGCCGTCCCCGCCGTTTCGGCAAATCCATGGCAGCGGCCATGCTGGCGGCATATTACAGCCGGGAATGTGACTCCAGGGAACTTTTTTCCCCGTTTCAGATCTCCCAAAGTGAGGATTTTGCTTTATATTTGAACCAATATAACACAGTCTTCCTGAATATGCAGGAGTTTTTAAGCCAGTGCGCCGGGGTAGAACAGATGCTGGATCTGGTCCGGAAGAGCCTGCTGAGTGAACTGTTGGAAAAGTATCCGGATTTCCAGTATTTTGACCGGTTAAATCTGACAAGGACAATGCAGGATGTGTATGCAAGAACCAGGAGTCCTTTTGTGGTCATCATTGATGAGTGGGACTGCGTTTTTCGAGAGTACAAGGAGGAGCGGGAGGCACAGAAGCGCTATCTTGACTTCCTTCGCGACCTGCTGAAAGATAAGGTGTATATCCACCTGGTCTATATGACGGGCATTCTGCCTGTCAAGAAGTACGGCACGCATTCGGCGCTGAACATGTTTGATGAATTTACAATGCTGGAGCCCGGACCCCTGGCGTCTTATGTGGGGTTTACAGAGAAGGAGGTTCAGGCGCTCTGTGCAGAGTACGGGATGGATATGGAAGAGGTGAAAAGCTGGTATGACGGTTATTCTTTTGAAACGGAACCCTCTGTGTACAGTCCCCGTTCGGTGGTCAGCTGTATGCGGTTTGGAAGGATAGGAGATTACTGGAACCAGACGGAGACTTTTGAAGCTCTGCAGGTGTATATTGATATGAACTTTGACGGTCTGAAAGACGATGTGCTATGTATGATGGCAGGGGAAAAGATTCCGGTGAATACAGGAAGTTTTGCCAATGACATGGCTACATTCCGGACGGAGGATGACGTTCTCACCCTGTTGGTACATCTGGGCTATCTGGGATATGACAGGGCAGATAAATCTGTGTTTATTCCCAACAGTGAGATTCATGCTGAGTATGTGAACGCGGTATCTGTGTCGAATTGGGGGGAAGTTTCAAGAGCGCTGATCAATTCTGCAGAGACGTTAAATGCCATCTGGCAGGGCTGCCCCAGACGGGTTGCGGAGGGCATGAGAGAAGCACATTTTGAAACTTCCCATATTCAGTACAACGATGAGAACGCTTTGAGCTATACCATTTCTCTGGCTTTGTATGCTGCCAGAAATTATTATACCGTACATCGTGAGCTGGCTGGGGGGAAAGGCTTTGCCGATCTGGTATTTCTTCCAAGAAGGGGTTTTCCTCAAAAACCGGCTTTGGTGGTGGAGCTGAAGTGGGATGAAAGCGCTTACGGTGCATTGGCACAGATTAAGAAGAAGGAGTATTGCAGAAGTCTGGAAGAATATAGGGGAGCGATTCTTCTGGTGGGGGTCAATTACAATAAAAAGACAAAGGAACATGAATGTATGATTGAGACATTTGTCAAATGAGAATGCCGGGGCATTCGGGGGATGGGTTGTTTTCCGACAAGGGAGGAAAAGTATGAGAAAGAACATTGCCGCGCTGGGTTTTGCCCTGGTGATACTGCTGACAGGATGCGCAGGGCATGGAGCGGGAGGAACGGTGGCCTGCACTCCGCTGGACACCCGGTACCGGCTGAAACAGATTCAGATGTGCGGCCCGGAGCAGGGGTGGGCGCTGACCACAGAGAACGAGCTGCTGTTTACCAGAGGGGGAACGGGGCGTTTTTTCACGGTCAGGCAGATTGGGGAGACGGATTCCCGGACGGAGGGGTTTGTCAGCGCTTTCTTCCTGGACGAACAGAGGGCGTATCTGGCTTATTTTTCTCCCGACCAGGAGCACCTGGTGGTGGAGCACACCGGGGACGGAGGCAGCACCTGGCAGGAGACCCTGCTGGACTACGGCAGCTACGGCGACGCCTGTGATGCGGGCAGTGTATACCTGAGCTTTAAAGACGAGAAGACAGGATGGCTGCTGTACTGTTCCACGCCCGGGGCGAGGCTTATGACCAAGCTGCTGTTTGTGACCTTTGACGGCGGGGAGAGTTTTTCTCTGAAGGCGGATCTGTCGGAGGAGATCACAGGGTATCCCCAGGGCATCTCTTTCCAGGGGGAGAAGGGCTATATTGGCGCCGCTTACCACGGGGACAATGGGTATCTCTATGAGACCCAGGACGGCGGGGCCACATGGGATATGCTGGAGATACAGCCTCTGCGGCGGGGAGTGAACTATGTGGACGGTTATGCTCCTGTATTCAATCCCCAGGACAACAGGGGAATGCTGGTTCTGAAAGAGGCGGGGGAGGAGGTTTCCTACCGTATGTACACTTTGAAAGAGGGGGAGGAATCCTGGGAGGAGGCTGGAAAAATCCAATGCCGGTCCCTGGGCAGCTATGGAGCCGGGGTCGACGGCAGCTTTTTTCTCCTGGACACATCCGGGCAGCTCTATGGGCTGGAGGAGTGAAGCCCCACGAAGATGCCGGGAAAAGGCGGCGGTTCAGACAGAGTACTGAAGGGCTGCAGGAGAGCGGCATTTTCGGGGCCGCGGGGAAATATAGAAAAAATTGGCCGCCAACATTTGTCAAATCGTTCTTATTGTGGTAAAATAAACCGATATCTGCAGAGGCCTGCTCCGGGGCCTATATCGCCCAGGGCAGGGGGCACCATTTAGGAGGTTGAAACATGCCAAAGAGAACTGATATTCACAAAGTTTTGATCATAGGTTCCGGGCCCATCATCATAGGCCAGGCCTGTGAGTTTGACTATTCCGGCACCCAGGCCTGTAAGGCGCTGAAGAAGCTGGGCTATGAGATCGTACTGGTGAATTCCAATCCGGCCACCATCATGACAGATCCGGAGACGGCGGATGTGACCTATATCGAGCCGCTGAACAAGGAGCGTCTGGAGCAGATTATTGCCAAGGAGCGTCCGGATGCGCTGCTGCCGAATCTGGGCGGACAGTCGGGGCTCAACCTCTGTGCGGAACTGGCAGGGGCGGGAATCCTGGAGAAGTATCAGGTGAAGGTGATAGGCGTTCAGGTGGATGCCATTGAGCGGGGAGAGGACCGGATTGAGTTTAAGAAAGCCATGAATGCCCTGGGCATTGAGATGGCCCGCAGCGAAGTGGCCTACACTGTGGAGGAAGCGCTGCAGATTGCAGAGACACTGGGATATCCGGTGGTGCTGCGGCCTGCCTACACCATGGGAGGCGCAGGGGGCGGTCTGGTATACAATAAAGAAGAACTGCGCACAGTCTGCGCCAGAGGCCTCCAGGCCAGTCTGGTGGGCCAGGTCCTGGTGGAAGAGTCCATCCTGGGATGGGAGGAGCTGGAGCTGGAAGTGGTGCGGGATGCGGAAGGGAAAATGATCACCGTCTGCTTCATTGAGAACATTGATCCCCTGGGCGTGCACACGGGGGATTCCTTCTGTGCGGCTCCCATGCTCACCATCTCCAAAGAGCTCCAGGCAAGGCTGCAGGAGCAGGCTTACCGGATTGTGGAGTCCGTGCAGGTCATCGGGGGAACCAATGTACAGTTTGCCCATGACCCGGTCAGCGACAGGATTATCGTAATAGAGATCAATCCCAGGACTTCCCGGTCTTCGGCTCTGGCCTCCAAAGCCACCGGTTTTCCCATCGCCATGGTGAGTGCCATGCTGGCGGCAGGGCTGACCCTGAAGGACATCCCCTGCGGAAAATACGGTACCCTGGACAGGTATGTGCCCGGGGGAGACTATGTAGTGATAAAATTTGCCCGCTGGGCCTTTGAGAAATTCAAGGGCGTGGAGGACAAGCTTGGCACACAGATGCGGGCTGTGGGCGAGGTCATGAGCATTGGAAAGAACTATAAGGAAGCGTTCCAGAAGGCAGTGCGCTCCCTGGAGACGGGCCGCTATGGCCTGGGCCAGGTGCCTGCGCTGGAGGAAAAATCCAGGGAGCAGCTTCTGCGGATGCTGGCCACCCCTTCCAGCGAGCGGCATTTTGTCATGTATGAGGCCCTGAAGAAAGGGGCCACGGTGGAGGAACTCTATGAGGCCACCCATGTAAAAGAGTGGTTTATTCAGCAGATGAAGGAGCTGGTAGAGGAGGAGACAAAGCTTTTGACGTACAGGGGAAGCCTTCCCTCGGACGCAGAGCTTATCCAGGCCAAAAAGGACGGATTTTCGGACAAGTATCTCAGTATTCTGCTTGGCATTCCCGAACAGGAGATCCGGGAGCGCAGGACTGCCCTGGGGGTGGAGGAGGCCTGGGAAGGGGTTCATGTGAGCGGCACCCCTGACAGCGCCTATTACTTTTCCACCTACAACGGGCCTGACAGCAACCCTGTCACCAGCGGCAGGCCCAAGGTTATGATCCTGGGAGGGGGGCCCAACCGCATCGGGCAGGGCATTGAGTTTGACTACTGCTGTGTCCATGCTTCCCTGGCTCTGCGGAAGCTGGGATTTGAGACCATTATTGTGAACTGCAATCCTGAGACTGTCTCCACAGACTATGACACGTCGGATAAGCTTTACTTTGAGCCCCTGACCCTGGAGGATGTGCTGAGCATCTATAAAAAAGAACAGCCTGTGGGCGTCATTGCCCAGTTTGGAGGCCAGACCCCTCTGAATCTGGCGGCGGATCTGGAGAAAAACGGCGTGCGCATTCTGGGCACTGGGCCGGATGTGATTGATCTGGCGGAGGACAGGGATCAGTTCCGGGCCATGATGGACAAGCTGGGCATTCCCATGCCCCAGTCCGGCATGGCGGCTACGGTGGAGGAGGCCCTGGAGGCAGCCCGCAGGATCGGTTATCCCGTGATGGTGCGTCCTTCCTATGTGCTGGGAGGCCGGGGCATGGAGGTGGTATACCACGACGAAGGCCTGAAGGAGTATATGAAGGCCGCGGTGGGTGTGACTCCCGACAGGCCCATTCTCATTGACCGTTTTCTGAATCATGCCACCGAGTGCGAGGCGGACGCCATCAGCGACGGAACCCATGCCTTTGTGCCCGCTGTCATGGAGCACATTGAACTGGCGGGGATTCACTCCGGCGACTCGGCCTGCATCATACCTTCCAGGCATATCTCCCAGGAGAATGTGGCCACCATCAAGGAGTACACCAGGAAGATCGCCGAGGAGATGCATGTGCGGGGACTGATGAACATGCAGTATGCCATTGAAAATGACAAAGTCTATGTCCTGGAGGCCAACCCCAGGGCGTCCCGCACGGTGCCCTTGGTGTCCAAGGTGTGCAATATCCGCATGGTGCCCCTGGCCACGGAGATCCTCACCGCGGACATTACAGGAAAGCCCTCCCCTGTGCCGGAATTAAAGGAGAGGGAGATACCTTATTTCGGGGTGAAGGAAGCGGTGTTCCCCTTCAATATGTTCCCGGAGGTGGATCCGGTGCTGGGGCCTGAGATGCGCTCCACAGGGGAGGTGCTGGGGCTTTCCGCCTCCGTGGGAGAGGCGTTTTTCAAATCCCAGGAGGCCACCCAGACCAGGCTTCCTCTGGCGGGCAGGGTGCTTATCAGCGTAAACCGCAGGGATAAGTCCGAGGTGGTGGAAGTGGGCCGGGGCTTTCAGAAGACCGGATTTAAGATCTATGCTACGAGAGGTACCTGGATGCTGTTCCAGGAGGCCGGCATAGAGGCCACTTTGGTGAAAAAGCTCTATGAGGGCAGGCCCAATGTGCTGGATCTGATCACCAACGGGGAGCTGGATCTGATTATCAACACCCCTGTGGGGGAGGAGAGCAAGCATGACGACAGCTATCTGCGGAAAGCAGCCATTAAGGCAAAGGTACCCTATATGACCACCATCGCCGCCGCAAGGGCCACCATAGAGGGGATCCTCCAGGTGCAGAAGGCGGGCAATGGGGAGGTGCATTCCCTCCAGGAACTTCACGCCAGGATTCGGGAAAAATAAAATAGAACCTGTACAAGAGGACTGTTCTTCCATGGCTGCCTGTCATGGGGGAACAGTCTTTTTAAGCTTTTTTAATGTTTTTTTAATTGCAAAGGGGGTGAGGGGTTACTATAATGTAAGAACGCCGTTCTGGGAAAATCTGGAGTAAAAGTTCAACGTGCTGTCTGAATTTACAGGCTGGAGGGAGCCGGCGGCGCAATCACAGGGAATTGCTGCACTGCGGGGCAGTTCTCTCAGGAGAGGAGACAGGCATGCTGAAGATTTTTAAGTACTTAAAAGAATCCAAATGGTCCGTGCTTGCAATCATTGCTCTGCTGGTGGTGCAGGCCTACTGTGACCTGGCGCTGCCCCAGTACACGGCGGATATTGTGGACGTGGGCATAGGGCAGAAGGGAATTGAAACTGTGGTGCCGGAGCGCATGAGGGGCTCCACCTATGAGGTCCTGGGGGCGCTTATGACCCAGGAGGAGAAGGTCCTGTTTTCCTCCGCCTACAGGCAGGAGGCGGACGGAAATTATGTGTTCCAGGGAGACCAGGACACAGTGGAGTTCCTGGAGGAAGCCCTGGGCATTCCCGCCCTTCTGCTCTCCATGGGGAACACCGGAGGAATATCCGAAGCGGAAGGGCTGAGGGATCTGTTGGGGGCAGAAGTGACAGATCAGCAGCTTCTGCAGATACGGGAACAGGTGCTTCAGGAACTGGGGGAGTCGGGGGAAACCCTTCTGGCCCAGCGGGGGATTCTCTTTGTGCAGCAGGAGTATGAGAGCCTGGGAATGGACATGGGCAGGATTCAGACGAACTACCTGCTGAGAACCGGGGGCATGATGCTTGTCTACTCTGTGGTGATGATGGCCACGGCAATCCTGGTGGGACTTCTGGCCTCCCGGATCGGAGCAAAACTTGGTCTGAATCTGCGGGAGAGGGTCTTTACAAAGGTGGTATCCTTCTCCCATGGGGAGATGGAGAAATTCTCCACCGCTTCTCTGATCACCAGAAGCACCAATGACATTCAGCAGGTCCAGATGGTGGTGGTGATGATGCTGAGAATGGTGGTGTACGCTCCCATTATCGGCGTGGGAGGCGTGGTGAAAGTCCTCCGGACCAGAACCGGCATGGGATGGATCATTGTGGTGGCAGTGGCTCTGATCCTGGGTCTGGTGGGCGTGCTTATGGGGGTGGCCATGCCTCGGTTTAAGAAGATGCAGACACTGGTGGACCGGCTGAATCTGGTGTCCAGAGAGATTCTCACAGGAGTTCCTGTGATCCGCGCTTTCAGCCGGGAAAAATTTGAGGAGGAGCGCTTTGACAGGGCCAACCGGGATCTGATGAGTACCCAGCTTTTCACCGGCAGGGTCATGACGATTATGATGCCTGCCATGATGCTGATTATGAACGGCATCAGCATTATGATTGTGTGGTTTGGGGCCCAGGGCATTGATCTGGGGAATCTGATGGTGGGGGATATGCTTGCCTTTATCACCTACACCATGCAGATTGTCATGTCCTTCCTGATGCTCACCATGATCTCCGTGATGCTGCCCAGAGCGGGAGTGGCCGCAGGCAGAATTCAGGAGGTTATAGACACCCAGGTGAGTATCGTGGACTTGGAGCAGGTTCGGGACAAGGAACTGGGGGAGGCACGGGGAGTGGTGGCTTTTGAGGATGTGTCCTTCCGTTATCCCGGGGCTGATGAGGACGCCCTGGAGCATTTGACTTTTACGGCCAGGCCCGGGGAGACCACCGCCATCATAGGCGGTACCGGCTGCGGCAAATCCACGCTGCTGAATCTGATTCCCCGCTTTTACGACGTCACCGGGGGCAGGATCACTCTGGACGGGGTGGACATCCGGGAGGTGTCCCTGCATAAGCTGCGCAGTCTTCTGGGATATGTGCCCCAGAAAGGGGTGTTGTTCTCCGGGGATATCGCCTCCAACCTGAAATTTGCCGGAGGGGATATCAGCGATGATGCCATGGAGGAGGCCGCCAGGATAGCCCAGGCGGAAGAGTTTATTCTGGCAAAGGCCGAAGGCTACCGCAGCGAGATATCTCAGGGGGGCACCAATGTGTCCGGGGGACAGAAGCAGAGACTTTCCATTGCCAGGGCCATTGCGAAAAATCCCAGGGTATACCTGTTTGATGACAGTTTCTCCGCACTGGATTATAAGACGGATGTCACCCTGCGGAAAGCGCTGCAGGAGAAGACAGCCCAAGCCACTGTGATTATTGTGGCCCAGCGCATCAGCACCATTCTCCACGCGGACCAGATTATTGTGCTGGAGGAGGGGAAGATTGCGGGCATGGGCACCCATGGGGAGCTGCTGCAGGAATGCCAGGCATACAGGGAGATCGCCAGGTCACAATTGTCAGAAGCAGAACTGGAGGGAGGCAGGGCAGGATGAGCGAAGAGAGAAAAGCGCCCGCAGGAGGGCGGGGGCCTCATGGCCCTCACGGTATGATGCCAGGAGAGAAGGCAAAGGATTTCAAGGGCACGGTGGGAAAGCTGCTGTCCTATATGGGCAGGTATAAAATCGCCCTTGTGGCCGTGATGCTCTTTGCCGCCGGGAGCACGGTATTCAACATTGCGGGCCCTAAGGTGCTGGCGGAGGCCACCACGGAGCTGTTCAATGGCATGATGGCCAAATTCTCAGGCACCGGGGGGATCAATTTTGAGCGGATAGCACAGATTCTGCTGTTCCTTCTGGGGCTGTACACCATCAGCGCCCTGCTGTCCTTTGTCCAGGGGCTTGTGATGACAGGGGTCTCCCAGAAGCTGGCCTACCGCTTCCGCAGGGAGATCTCCGAGAAGATCAACCGCATGCCCATGGCCTATTTTGAGTCCAGAACGGTGGGGGAGGTGCTCTCCCGCATTACCAACGATGTGGACACCCTGGGACAGAGCCTGAGCCAGAGCATTACCACCCTTATCACCTCCGTGGCCACCATTATCGGAATCCTGGTGATGATGCTCTCCATCAGCCCTCTGATGACCCTGATCGCCCTGGTGATATTGCCGGTGTCAGGAGGATTGATCGGGGTGGTGGTGAAGCACTCCCAGAAGTATTTCACCGACCAGCAGACCTATCTGGGCAAGATAAACGGGCAGATCGAGGAGGTGTATTCGGGGCAGAATATTATCAAAGCCTTTAACAGGGAGGAGGCCAGCCTGGGGGAGTTTCACGCCACCAACAAAGTCCTCTATCAGAGCGCCTGGAAATCCCAGTTTATCTCCGGCATGATGCAGCCCATCATGACTTTTGTGGGAAACCTGGGCTATGTGGCGGTGGCTGTCAGCGGCAGTATGCTGGCGGTCAAGGGTGTCATTGACGTGGGTGAGATTCAGGCCTTTATCCAGTATGTGAAAAACTTTACCCAGCCCATCGCCCAGGTGGCCCAGGTTTCCAATATGTTCCAGTCCACGGCGGCTGCGGCGGAGCGGGTGTTTGAATTTCTGGCGGAGCCGGAGGAAGATGTGTCCGTGGAGAGAGCGGTGCACCCTGACAGGCTTAAGGGGGCGGTATCTTTTGATCATGTGAAGTTCGGCTATCAGCCGGACAAGACCATTGTCCACGATTTCAGCTGTGAGGTGGAGCCGGGGCAGATGGTGGCCATTGTGGGGCCCACCGGTGCGGGTAAGACCACTATGGTGAAGCTGTTGATGCGGTTCTATGATGTGGACAGCGGCGCTGTCCGGGTGGACGGTCACGACGTGAGAGATTTCAACCGCAGTGAGCTGCGGGAGGGATTCGGCATGGTGCTCCAGGACACCTGGCTCTTCCATGGAACCATTATGGAGAATATCCGCTATGGCAGGCTGGACGCCACGGACGAGGAGGTGGTGGCTGCGGCCAAGGCGGCCCATGTGCACCGGTTTATCCAGACCCTCCCCGGGGGCTATCAGATGGAACTCAGCGAGGATGCGGGAAACATGTCCCAGGGGCAGAAGCAGCTGCTGACCATTGCCAGGGCCATCCTGGCGGACAATCCGGTGCTGATTCTGGATGAAGCCACCAGTTCCGTGGACACCAGGACGGAGATCCGGATCCAGAAGGCCATGAACAACCTTATGAAGGGCCGGACCAGTTTTGTCATCGCCCACAGACTCTCCACCATCCGGGATGCGGATGTGATTCTGGTTATGAAAGATGGGGACATTGTGGAGCAGGGCAGCCATGAGGTGCTTCTGGCCCAGGGAGGATTCTACGCAGATCTGTACAATTCCCAGTTTGAGGGAGGGAGCGGAGCTGTTCAGACGGCATAAGGAAGTGCAAAACGCCCTGTCCGAGGTGAAACGGACAGGGCGTTCTTGACTTTGTGTGCCTCCAGGATTTCCAGGATTCATGCGGCAGCTGTATTATCATTCCGATTTACAGGTTGTCAAAGACGGCTGTTTCATTTTCCAGGTCTTTCACCACTTCCTGATTGTGGCCCATGCGCTGGGTGATATCTTCCATATCGGCGGCCAGGTTCATGGTATTGCCCGCCACGCCGGAGATTCCATGGGCGCCTTCGTCGATGGCGTTTCTGATGGTGCCCAGGGAGCTTGTGATGTCGGACATGGAATGTTTCAGGTGCTCGGTGCGCTCCTGGAAGGCATCCATGGCCCTTCGTATGTAGGCGGCATCTTCTCTGTACTGACTGCCGGACCGGACAAAGGCCTGGAACTCGGTGAGAACAGACTGATTGATATAGTCTACCAGGCACTGGGCGGTTTCAGAGAGATTGTACACGGCGGCTGTGACCACACTGTTGATCTCCTGGATCCGGTTGGCGGCCTCCTGGCTGGAGTGGGAGAGTTCGCGGACTTCGCTGGCCACCACCGCAAAGCCGTTTCCCGCGTCCCCGGCGTTGGCGGCCTCCACGGAGGCATTCAGGGAGATCAGCCGGGTCTGCTGGGAGATTGCCAGGATTTCTCCGGTGAGATTTTTAATCTGATCCACACTCCGGCTCTTTTCAATGGCGTCGTTCAGGGACTGCAGCAGTTCTTCTGCCTTGGCGCTGGCGGCATCTGCGCTGTCCTGGGCGGAACGCTGCATGGTCTGGGCTCTCTGGTTCATCTGGGCGGAGTAAGCGGTGATGGCGCCGCATTCCTCGGCGATATTGCTCACATCCAGCCGTACATTTTCCGTGTTGTCATTGATGGCGGCCACATTGCTGGCCACTTCCTGGATGGTGTCCGACAGCTCCTGGGCCAGGGAGGAAAGGTCGGCTGCGCTTCCTTTGGAGGCCTGGGTTCTTTTCAGAACTTCTCCGGTCATATTGTTGATGTGTCCGGAGCTGTCCTGGATGGTCTTTAAGATGCTCTTCACAGGGCGCACCACATATTTGGTGATCAGTTTCAGATCTGCAAAAATCAACAGAATGCAGGCCGCCGCCGCCGCGGTGCCCACCACCAGGGAAAGCACATACACAGAGGAGAGGTGGTCTCTGGCCCAGGAAGTCTGCTCCTGAATGGAGCTGCTGAGGACATTGATATCCTCCTCCATGGCGTTGGCCCAGGAGGCCACGTCCCCGTTGGCCAGGGTATAGGCGTACTGGGGTTTGTGGCCTGCGCTGGCGCAGACCAGCTGGACCAGGGCATGTTTGAAGGAGGCATAGTCCGACAGAAGTTTCTCATAAGACGCCCGATCCTGGGGCGTTACATGGAATTCATAGGCTTCCAGCATGCCGTCCAGAAGGGTTTCCTCCTCCTTGATCTGCTGAACAAGAACAATCATGGTCTCATAGTCGGTGGCCACAATATGGCTCAGAGCCATCTTGTGGATGGTCATGGAAGTCTGGTAGATCTGTGCCAGGCGGCTCTGGGCATCCATGTGGTTGTCGGAGATGGTGGCGGCGCTGGCGTTTACATTTCTGATATTTATGATGGACAGTATGTTTGAAAACAGCGCTACGATCCCCAGAAGGGCAATGGGCAGTATCAAACGATTTTTCAGGCTGATATTTTTCATCTTTCTGGGTACTCCTTTGGGTCTGGGCTAAATGGGTCAGGGGGAGGTGATTCCCTCCACCATGGTGTCAAGCAGTTCCTGGTAGCTTTTTCCGGAGGGATTTCCCGCCAGGATTTCTTCGGTGAAGGCAGTGACGGGATCCCAGAAGTTGCCTCCGATGTGCTGCAGACAGGAAAATTCCGCCTGCTCCAGCAGGGCAGTGATGGCGAGGGAATCCTGGACTTCCTTTGAGCCCGCCACAGTAATATTGGAGGGACCCTGGCCCCGCATCTGGAAGCGCAGTTCCTGATTTTTCTGGCTGGTAATCCATCGGGCCAGTTTGTCGGCCCATTCCTTCTGCTGGGAGTAGGCGTTTACGCCCACCAGCTTATAACCTGAGAAAGAGGCCATCTGCACCTGCTGTCCGGCGCAGGTGTAGGCGGGCAGCCTGGCCGCGCCGTAATCCTCGCCCCAGGCTTCTTCCACCGCCACCGCGTTCCAGACGCCGTTGACGCCTGCAATGACGGTGCCGTTCTGGACCCCTTCCAGAAATCCGGCGTCGCCGGTGCTGAGAAAGCCCGGATGCATGGCTATGCCGCCCATGGCCTGGGCCACGTCGGTTCCTTTGATGCTGCCCTCAGTGCTGTTCCAGGTGCAGTAGTTGGTGATTCCGTCGCTGTTTAATCCCAGCGTGAGGCCGGTGCTGCCAAAGAAAGAATACACATACCATCCGGAGTCCCACTCCATGGATACCTTTTTGCCCTGAGCTGCGGCGATTTCCAGCATGCGGTCCAGGGAGGTGATATCCGTCTCCGAAAAGTACCGTTTATTATAATATAGAAAATATCCGTTGTCGGCGGTGAGGGGCAGGGCGTAGAGGGTGCCGCTGACGGAGGCGGCCTGGACGGACTCAGGGAGATTTTCCTGTCTGACGGCGTCTGCATTTTCCACCGGATCCAGTGCGCCGGCGGCCACCAGTGTGTTCAGCTGGTCGTCGGCAAAGGCAAACACATCCGCTCCAGCCTCCAGGTCAGCCATCAGCACGTCGGTGACGCTGCTCTCGCTCTGAGGTTCATAAGTGATCTGGAAGTCCGCCTGGCCCCGGTATTCTTCCTCAAATGTTTCGATAATCCGACGGAGCAGTTCTTCGTCCTCCGCGCCTCCCCAGACAGTCAGGTGCACGGTACCGTCGCCGGAAAGGGGGGCCTCCTCCACAGGGACGGTGCCTGTGTCCCCGCATCCGCTTAAAAATGCAGCCAGTATAAGGGCTGTAATTGTTAAAATTTTTTTCTTCATGGTTTTCTCCGTTGCCTGTATATTTCGACTCTTTATCATAACATTTTTTTAGGGCTATTGCAATCCGGTTTTTCCTGATTACAACAGTATGATGTTATTCTTCAGTAACAGTTCAGACAGCCCCTCTCGCGAAGTCAAAATTGCGCTCTGTCTGAACTGTTACATTCTTCAGGAATTCAGCGTGGGACAGTGTTTCAGAGCGGTGCGGAATGTACCTCAAAAGGTGCGATTCATGCCAAAGTGCCCTGAAAGTCGGGATTTCCTGCTATAATTAATCACGTCTCATTTGTATTGTGTCTCCCGGGCGGAGGCTGGGCAGGAGTTTTGGTACCATTTCCGGCAGCCGTCAGGGGATATAATAAATATAAATACGGAGGGAGAAAATGAGGAAAAAGAAGCAATTGCAGTATGTCGCCGTGGCGCTCTCGGCGGCACTTGTGTGCGGACCCGTCATACCGGCGGACGCAGCAGGAATTCAGAGCGCAGGCAGTAGTCGGAATACCGAATCCGTCCTGTCCGAGGATATTCCGGTGGCCTATGCCGCAAGGGGTGCGGCACCGGAGCTGTCCGTGGCGGAGGCCGTGTCCGATGAGACGGCCATGGAACTTGCCAAGACTCTGGTGGGGGAGGATGTAAATGTCACCAGCGCCACCATGTATGGCACGGCGGGGGCTTTCGGCACTTTTGACAAGGCGGAGGAGATCGTGGGATTTCCCCGTGGCCTGGCTTTGAGCTCAGGTGTGCTGGAGCGGGGTGAGGGTGAGAATATTTTCTCTGCCGGGTACTCCGCCCATTATTCCATGAGCAACAGCAGTGAAGCCGTGAGCAGGGATCTGCTGCTGGGATTTGGTGAGGAGAACTCTTATTATGACCTTGCCATGCTGGAGTTCAGCTACATACCCGAGGGGGAGAATGTCTCCTTTCAGTACGTGCTGGCTTCCGAGGAGTATCCTCAGTTCATCAACTCCTTTTTCGACCAGTTTGTGCTTATGGTCAATGGGGAGAACTATGCCCTTGTGCCTGGGACAGAGCTTCCAGTCACCATCGGAAATGTAAACCATGAGCGGAACACCCTGTTTTACAGGGGGCTGAACGACGGCTCGAGTACGGAAGGGGCTATTTCCGACACAAATTTTGTGTTCAACGGCATGACTACCACGTTTTCTGTCAGCGCCAAGGTCAACCCAGGGGAGGAGAACACTATCCGCATTGCCATCGCGGATATGAATGACTCGGTCTATGACTCCGCAGTGTTTATCAAGGCAGGAAGCGTTCAGGAGAAACCTGCCACTCCCGGCAGGATCGAGGCAGGGTACAGCGATGCGGATGCCCTGACCCTGCACCGTATCAACGGTGACAACGGCTATGTGTCCGCTGATGTGATTTTCCTGGGAGCGGACAATGCTCAGATTGCCAAAGAGAGGGCTGATTTTACCGATGGAAACAGCACGGTGAAAGTGCCCATTCCGGACAACGCAGTGTATTTTTATGTGGTTTCTGGCCGGGGAGGGGTGCTGATTGATCCGGAGATCACTGAGGCAACACCACTGGCTAACTATATGAAGATTTACTCTGTCACCGGAAAGGTTGTGAACATGAAGGGCACCACGGTGCCTGCTCCCAGCGTGTCGGAAGGGGATGTGTCCGGAGGAGATATCTCTGGAAACAATTCATCCGGCGGAAGCCCTGACACAAAGCTCTATGTGATCCTCACAGGGGACGGCGTGGAGGAGAAGGTGGAGGCAGGAGCTGACGGCAGCTTTAGCTTTGACCACCTGGCACCGGGATTCTACAATGTCACGGCAAAACAGGGCAGCGCTACCATGTCCAAGCTTGTGGAGGTGGCAGCGGGCAGCAGTACCAGTGTGGAGTGCATTCTGGACGGCTCGGAATATGTCTATAAAGGCTCTTCCAAGGTGGAAGTGGATGAGGAAGATGCGAAGGTCATGGTGGGCAGCCTGGATGATCTGCTGAAAGAGGGCTCTGCTGTCATGGAAGGTCTTACGGAGGAAGAGCGCGACGTACTGGACGATGGAGGCAGCCTGGATCTGTCCTTCCAGTCATCGGTGGCGGACCCTGAGAGCAGTGATGCCAAGGAGTTAAAGCAGTATGCAAAAGACAATGGTATGGGTACCATTAACATTAAGATGCTGGAGTTTGGAATCCAGAAGGATGTCACGGACAAGGAGGGAAATGCATTTTCCTCAGGCGCAGTGTCCGATACGGGAATTGCAATCAAGATCGTTATCCCTCTGAAGAATATTGAAAAAGGGAATAACGGTTATGTGATCTACAGAATGCATGATGGAGTGATCGAGATTATCACCGAGACGGCAAACGGTCAAGGCGAGAAGATTGTGATCGGAAAGGACTATGTGGAGCTGTATGCTTCCAAGTTCTCCACCTATGCGCTGACCTGGAAGGAAAGCTGGGCGAAGCCCGACCAGCCGGAGGAACCGGATACGACACCGGATCCCGACGAAACACCGGGCCCTGACGCAACACCGAACCCCGACGCAACACCGAACCCTGACGCAACACCTGCTCCCGGCGTCACACCTGAACCTGAAGAAAATCCTGGACAGGATGAGTCTTCTGATTCAGCTACAGGCGCTGGATCGGAGGGAAAATCCAAGGACGGTGGCTCCAGGGAAAGTTCTGTGGACTGGAACCTGGTGAACAGCATGATTACCGCAGCCAAGGCCGGTGAAAATGTGAATGTGTCGGCAGTCAACGGCGGGGTAGTGCCCGCAGGGGTGCTGGAGCATATCCGGCTCAGGAATGTGGTGCTTGCCCTTCACACCGGAGGAGGCGTGACTTTCTCTGTACAGCCTGGGGATCTGGGCGCGGGAACCGTCAAGGAAGATCTGGATCTGACCCTTGTGAAGAGCGGTGTACCTGTGGCCGCTGTGTCAGAGAAGACGGCCGGGTCCGCTGCCAGCAGGCAGTTTGCCCTGAACCATAAGGGCAGTCTGGGCGCAAAGATTGACGCGCATATGAATTTTGGAACAGGCATGGCAGAAAAATATGCCAATATCTACAGCTGGAATCAGACAGCGGGCAGGTATGAGTACAGGGGCAGCGTAAAGCTGAACGCCAAAGGCACAGTGATGTTCGCCCTTACAACCGGCGGCGATTACCTTGTAACCGTCACAGATACAAAGCCCCAGGAGACACTTGTGCCGGGCATCAGCGGCAGTGTAGGTAATGTTATCAGCAGCGTCGTCAACAGCACCTATGTGGTAAGGCCCAATGACTCCCTCTACAGGATCGCTGTCAGGAATGGTATGAGCCTGAAGGAGCTTATCTCCAAAAATCCTCAGATCTCCAATCCCAACAGAATCCGTGTAGGACAGGTGATCAATCTGTAGTAATAATCCGCTCCAGAAGTCAGTTTGGTCTGGAATTTTGTTCGGAAGAAGTCTTATATTTGAGATAATAAAATCTCCTCATGGGAAACCATGGGGAGATTTTTACGGATCCTGAACTTGCTTTTTTGCGGAATCTGATTTACACTGATAACAGGAATCAGCGGTTTTCTTCACTTGATCAAAAGAAGGGTGTTCCCATGAAACCTCACGCAGGCTTCAGGAACGAATCACCCTCTGGGAGCTTGGAAGAATTATGGAAACAGGAGAGTAGAAGTATGGGAAAACCTGCGCAGAATGAGGATTATAGAATAGCAGATATTTTTTCTCTGCCGGATGGGGAGCGGGCGGAACTGCTTGATGGGAAAATCTATTATATGGCGCCTCCCAATACAAAACATCAGAGACTGCTTAATTATATCAGCACAGAAATAAATTTATATATCCGCGGTAAGAATGGTGACTGCGAAGTTTTTCCGGCTCCCTTTGCGGTTTTTCTCAATGGGGATGACAGAAACTATATGGAGCCCGATCTCTCTGTTATCTGCGACAGGAATAAAATTACGGAGAAAGGCTGCTTGGGGGCGCCTGACTGGATCATTGAGATTGTCTCCCCCGGCAGCAGGCAGATGGATTATTATAAAAAACTAATTAAATATCGTACTGCAGGTGTCAGAGTGTACTGGGTGGTAGATCCGGATAAAGAATGTGTAACAGTATACGATTTTGAAAAACCTGAATCCGTAAAGTTCAATTCATAATTAAGTTTAGAAAGCCAGTATTTATGCCTTATTCCGGCTTTTTGAAACACTAAATTTTTATCACCCAATGGGTGAATAAATTTTCGTGTTTAAATCCAAGAAATTCCTATAAAATATGGGTTAAAGGCAATTGTACCAAGTTGAACTTCACGGATTCAGGAAAAAGACACCATGGATGAATATTCTTTTGGGCTGGAGGTGCCGGTTGGTATATACAATGGTTTCAGTATAAAGGTGCAGTAATATTGAAAATACTCGACAAAGAAGTCACAAAATGGTATTCTAAGAGACAAAGAACTGGAAGGTTGATTCCCCGCAAGGGCGCTGCAGTGTAGAAACAACAACTGGAAATAAGAAAGGCCAACATGAGTTACCTGGGTTCAATAGAGGAGACATCGTACCTGTCGGCGCCCAGCGCGGCCCAGTACAGGGCGATTATGCGTGTGTTTTACCGCGAATATGAGAAGATGCATTTTCAGCTGTACAAAGAGGATGTACTGAAGCAGCTGCGCCAGGATCCGGATTTTGCCGATTATGGCATGGACCAGCTGAAAGGGGATCTGGAGGCCCTGGTCCGGTGGAAGAACCTGACTCCCATCCAGGATCCCGGGCGTGTGTACACCATAGCAGATTATAAGAACAAGCAGTACCGGTATGTGATGTCGGAGTACGCCGTGGAAATTGAAAGACTCACCGTCCGTCTGGAAAATATCTTCCTGGAATCAGGAAATCTCTCCACAAACCTGTTTGTAAGGCTGGAGAAAGGCCTGGAAGAGGCGGAGGAGATGGATGTGAAAAGCGGCAAGGAGGTAAATGAGTGGTGGAGCAGTCTTCAGGAAGATTTTAAGAGGCTCAACCAGAACTATCAGGATTATCTCAGAGAGTTCTACTCGGGAAAAGCGGACAGGCTTATGAAATCCGTGGAGTTTATCCTGCACAAGGACCGTTTTATCCAGTATCTGAGCGAATTTATCCAGGAGATGCAGCGCTGTTCCAGGCGTATCGGAAAACTGCTCCTGCAGAATGCCCCTCTGATTGAGGATAAACTTCTGGAAAAAGTGATCCACAGTGAGCTGGAGATTCCCCATGCTCTCTCGGAGAAGCGTTCCCACATGGAGGAGAGTATCCGGGAGAATATCAGGGGAAAGTGGACTTCCCTGAAAGGATGGTTTCTGGACCTGCCAGGGCATGAGAGCGAGTGCAGAAAAGTCCTGGTGATCACCAACGACGTGATCCGAAATATCATACAGAATGCGGCTCTGATTGTCCAGGTGCAGAACTGGGGGATCAGCAGAAAAGACGATTACCGCAAGTTTCTGGAGCTTTTTCTGGGGGCCGGCAGCCTGGAGGAGGCCCACAGGATCTCTGCCCATGTGTTTGGCATTCAAAACATAGCTCATCTGAAAGAAAACACCCTTCGGGACACGGACAGCATTAACAGCAGTGTCTATGAGGAAGAGGCTTTTGCTTATCAGCTGCGGCCCCATACCAAGACCTACAGGGAGAGGAGAAAGCAGCAGGGATTTACGGACAAGACCATGGAAAAACTGGAGCAGAGGGCGGCTCATTTAAGGCAGGTAGAGAGCGAAAGACAGCTTTTAAACCGCTATATTAAGGACAACAGGCTGGACGTTTCTGCCATGGAGGGCGTGGTTCCAGAGACGGTGAGAGTGGTTCTTCTGCAGTGGATCGCACAGGCAAATATGACTGCCGGAAAAACGGGAAAAACAGAGTACGGGCAGGAGTTCTGTCTGATTCGGAAGGAGGGAACCTGTGTGCTGCGCTGCCAGGACGGGAGGCTGAGAATGCCCGCCTATGTGCTGGAATTTAAATAGAAAAGCCGGGAGGAGACAGGATGAACAGGGTGAGGTCCCTATTGGAAAACCTGTGGATCTGCAAGGATACCCAGAAGGATGAATACTATAAAGTCAAGCATGAGATCCCCCTGTTTCAGAAGTTTATCCGGGAGCAGCTGGGGTGGAAACTGGTCAACACAGAGCGACTGTTAAAGCTGGAGAAAGTGCCTGTGCGGGGAGAGATTTTCATGGGAATCCAGGAGTTTACGGAGATCCGGGACTACTGTTTTCTATGTGCCGTGCTGATGTTTCTGGAGGATAAGGAAGAGCAGGAACAGTTCCTGCTGTCGGAGCTTATTGATTACGTGGAGACGCAGTTAAAGACGGCCATGGAGGTGGACTGGACTTCCTTTTCCCAGAGAAAATCCCTGGTGCGTGTGCTGCAATACATGGAAAAAAACAATATGCTCAAGGCCTATGAAGGCAACAGCGAGGGTTTTGGACAGGAGTCCGGCAGCGAAGTTTTGTATGAAAATACCGGATGTTCCAAGTATTTTGCCACCAGTTTTGCCCAGGATATCTCCGGCTTTCACAGCCTGAAAGATTTTGAGGACAGGGAGCCTGAGGAAGCCAGGGACGACGGAGGACGGGCCAGAAGCAGCAGGGTCTACCGGCAGCTTGTGTCCTGCCCTGTGATGTACTGGGACAGCCAGGAGGATGAGGATTATCTTTATCTGAAAAGTCACAGGAGTCTGGTGGAGAAAAACCTGGAAGAGAACCTGGGAGGGCGCCTGGATCTTCACAGAAATACAGCTTTTTGGATGATGGCGGAGGACGATTGTTATGGAAAAGTACATCCCCGGGACGCTGTGATCTCCGAGGCGGCGCTTCTGGTCTGCACTGTCATCCGGGAGCGGGTGACTGCGGGAATCTGGGCCCTGGGAGAGGATCAGTGTGTCCATGTGTCGGAGGAAGAACTGGATAAGCTGATCCGGGACTGCCATGAGCGTTGGAAGGATGCCTGGGGCACAGGATTTCGGGAAAAGGATCCGGACAGAGCGGTGCAGGAGATAAAGGAATACATGGAAGAATGGATGATGTTTTGGAGGACGGAGGAAGAAATCCGGCTGCTTCCCATGGTGGGAAAAGTGTCGGGTTTTTACCCGGATGACTATGACGAAAAAGATAAGGTGGGAGATGGAGATGCGTGATCGCTGGACAATGAACAGGATGGGTTTTGTGAATTTCTGGCTCTATGATGTGGAGGAGTTTACCTTTGAGGACGGAAAGCTTCTGCTGCGGGGACAGAATGGTTCCGGCAAGTCCATCACCACTCAGAGCTTTATCCCTTTTATTCTGGACGGGGATCGGACGCCCAGCAGGCTTGACCCTTTTGGATCCGGGGACCGGAGAATGGAATTTTATTTTCTGGGAGAGGAAGGCAGGGAGGAATCCACGGGATATCTGTACCTGGAATTTCGCAAAAAAGGCACGGAGGAATACCGCACCATAGGCATAGGACAGAGGGCCAGAAAGGGAAAGCCCATGGATTTCTGGGGCTTTGTGGTTCTGGACGGCAGAAGAATGGGGTGGGATCTGTGGCTTTACAAGGAAGTGGGGAGCAGTAAAATTCCTCTGGAAAAGGGGGAGCTGAAAAAAGTTCTGGGGGAGGAAAATCCTCTCACAGATGTGCCCCGGGAATATAAGGAACTGGTCAATAAACACCTCTTTGGCTTCGGCAGGGCGGAGCAGTATGAACAGTTTATCAAGCTGTTGGTGAAAGTGCGCGCCCCCAAGCTTTCCAAGGAATTTAAACCCTCCAAGGTATATGATATTTTGAATGATTCCCTCCAGACGCTCACGGATGAGGATCTGCGGCCTATGGTGGATGCCATGGAGAAGATGGACACCATCCAGGGAACTCTGGACCAGCTTAACAGGGCTCTGGCAGATGCCAAGGCTCTCCGCAGCGAGTATGCCAGGTATAACAGGTACATGCTGGGGAAGAAAGGGCTGGCGTACCAGGGGGCCAGGAAAGCCACGGCTCTGGCCCAGGCGGAAGTGGACAGGCAGAAGATAGAGAAGGAGAGTCTGCTGGAGGAGCAGAGGGCGAAAAAGGAGGCCCAGGAGACTCTGGAGAATCGGGAGAGAATGGCTGCAGCGGAACTGGAGAGCCTTCTGGATACAGAGCTGGAGGAGATGGACACCAAGCTTGACAAGGCCCGTCTGGACCTGGAGGATGAGCAGACCCGGGAGGAAAGGGTGAAGGGAAGGATTGCCCTGAGCCGGGATAACATCAGGGAGTGTGACGGTAGGATCCGCCGGATGGAGGGAGAGAGGGATGCTTCTCTGTCCCGTCTGGAGGAGGAAAAAGAGGAACTTCAGGAGATTCAGGAAACGCTTCAGTGGGAGAAGCACAGCAGGGTGCTGGAGCTTTTGGAAGAAGCCCGGATTCCGGCGTCGGGGACGGTGACGGGAGAACTGCAGCGGTACCAGAAGGAGGTGGCCGCAGGAAAAGAAGCCGTGGAACGGCACGGGCAGGCACAGAGACAGCGCGACGAAATGATGGAGGAAGCGGAAGTCCGGCGGAGGGACCGGGAGGAGAAAAGAGCAGCCCGGGATCGGGCTCTGCGGGAGCAGGAAAACGCCCGGGAGGACTGCATCCGGCAGGTCTACAGGGCGGGCCGTGAGAGCCAGGAGTGGAAGCTGTCCCGGGAGGTGCTGGAGACAGTGGAAAAAATCCTCCAGGAATACCATGGTTCCGGCGATGGAAGGAAGATTGACCAGGTATTTCAGAGGGCATATCAGCAGAGCCGTGACGGGCTGGCGGATGCAATGCTGCGCCGGGAGAAGGAGCTGGAAGAGCAGCAGATGATTCTGGAGGAACTGGAGCGGAATCGGAAGGAACTGGAGGCCCGGGAGGATCTGGAGCCGGAGCGCAGGGAGGCGGTGGAAACTTCCCGCAGGATGCTGGAGGAGGCGGGGATCCAGGCTCTGCCTTTTTACAAGACGGTGGAGTTTGCAGAGAATATGAGTCCTCAGGAGTGCGCCTGGCTGGAGGCACAGCTGTGGGAAATGGGCCTTCTGGACGCTCTGGTGGCGACGGAAGAAGCCTTTGCCCGAATTTGCACGGAGTTTCCGGCATTTGTGGACTGTGTGATACGCCCCGGTGAGAGCAAAGGGCTGAGAACTGCGGGGGGCATGGCGCAGCCTGGCAGAGAGTCCGGGGGCGCAGATGATGCGGCATGCCCCGGCCAGGACGGGAGTCAGGGGATTTCGGGCCTGGTGGTCAACTGCGAAATGGATCCTGCCATGCAGGAGGCAGCGGGAGCGATTCTTGGGCAGATTTCTCTGGAAGCAACGGCAGAAGGGGTGCGGGAAAAATCTGAGGACATGTCCGACGGCAGTGCAGAGCCGGAAGGAGCTGCATGTTTGTCCGGGCGGGCATATCCATGTCCGGGGGAGCGTGGCGCCAGTGCCTGGGTGGCTCCGGAGGGGTACTATGGCCAGGGAATTCTATTCGGAAGAACGGAGGGGAAAACCCAGGCAGAATATGTGGGAGTGCTTGCCAGAAAGCAGAAAAAAGAGCGGCTTCTGCGGCAGCTTTCAGAGCAGATGCAACAGGTAAGGGCGGCTTTGGAGGAGCTTGAACGTCAGAAGGAGCAGGTCAGCGGCAGGATGAAAAAACTGGATCAGGAATACGGCGCTGCTCCTTCCACAGGGGCCCTGGACGCCGCCCTGGAGGCGGCAGGAAAGGCCGGAATTGCTCTGGAAAGCGCAGAAGAAAACTGCCGTATTCTGGACAGCCGTCTGGAATCATGTCAGCAGGAACTGAAAAAAAGATACCAGGAGATGCTCACCGCCTGCAGGCCCTTTCCCTATGGAAGAACCCTTGAGGAGTACAGCGCGGCCATGGATGCAGCGTCGGATTATCTGCGCAGCTGGCAGGGTATCTACGCTCTTCTGGTTCAGATTTCCCAGAAAGAGTCGGAGATCCGGGCGCAGCGGGATATGATAGAGAAAGAGGAGGAAATTATCGACGATGCGGAACTGGACAGGAGGAGCGCGGCCGGGAAAATAGAGGAACTGAATCTGAAGATCCGGCAGTATGAGGAATATCTGGACCGGCCGGAAGTCAGGGAGAAGGCCCAGCGCAGAGAAGCCCTGAAGGCCCAGCGGGAGGAGATTGGCAGGGAGCTGGGAACTCTTGGGAGAAGACTGGCGGTACTGGAGGACAGGCTTGCAGGGATCTCCGATACGGAGAAAAAACTCAAAGATGCGCTCATGGAAAAGATTTTCTGGGAAGAGCGTCTGCGGAAGTACTTTGAAGAGGAACTGGGGCTGAACCTGGTCCTTGACAGGGGGACAAAAGATCTGGAAACCTGTGCAAAAGAGGCACAGCAGTGTATGCGGGAGGGGGATGAAGGCCGGGATGCCAGCACCTTAACCACAGCGCTGCACCAGTCGTATGCCGCCCATAACAGCAGTCTGGCAGGCTATGGAACTTCTCTGGAAGAGTGCTTTGGGGAGGCTGGAGAGGGCACGGGAGCTCTGCGGAAACGGCTGCGGGTTGTGTCTGTGTGGAACGGCAGGAAACTGTATCTGGAAGAGTTTTACCAGATGCTGAAGGATGCTCTGGAGGAGACGGCGCTTCTGATTGGCCAGAAGGACAGGGAGCTTTTTGAGGATATTCTATCCAGGACCATCAGCCAGCAACTTACGGACCGCATTGCGGAGAGCAGGAAATGGGTTCAGGACATGTCGGCGCTGATGAAACTGGATACCTCTATGGGACTGTATTTTTCCCTGGAATGGAAACCCAGGAAGGCGGAAAACGACCAGGAGCTGGACACGAAGGAACTGGAAAAAATCCTGCTCCGGGACTATGAACTGCTCAACAGCGGGGACATTGAGAAGGTAGCCGCCCATTTTCGCAGCAAGATTCGATCGGAGAAAATAAGGACGGAGGAGACAGGGGAGGTTATCAACTATATGGACCTGGTCCGGGACGCTCTGGACTATCGGAAATGGTTTGCATTCCAGATGTTCTATTACAGGAACAATGAGGGGAAAAAGGAACTGACAAACTCTGCCTTTAATAAGTTCAGCGGCGGCGAGAAGGCCATGGCCATGTATGTTCCTCTCTTTGCGGCGGTGAATGCCCAGTACAAAAAGGCGGAGAACAGGGATCACCCCAGAATGATTGCCCTGGACGAAGCTTTTGCAGGAGTTGACGATAAAAATATCAGCAGCATGTTCCGCCTGGTGGAGGATATGGACTTTGACTATATCATGAATTCCCAGGCTCTGTGGGGATGCTTTGAGACGGTTCCCGCCCTGCACATTTCGGAGTTGCTGCGGCCCTTGAATTCCCAGGTGGTGACGGTGATCCATTACACCTGGAATGGGCAGGAGAGGGTACTGGATGAACAGTAGTTTCAGAACAGAAAATATGGAAGTATTGTTGGAATGTTTTGTGGCAAAAAGCAGAAATATTCTGGAAGATGCCCTCACGGGTATTTATCTTCATGGCTCAGCCGCAATGGGGTGTTTTCAGGAAAATGTGAGCGATATTGATCTGATTGTTGTCATTAAAAGTGAAATTTCTGACAGGATAAAGCGCAGATATCTGGATATGACGGTGGAGCTGAACCGGCAGGCGCCGGCCAAGGGGATAGAACTCAGTGTTGTGAGAGAAGAGACATGCCGGAATTTTACCTATCCCACTCCTTTTGAACTGCATTTTTCAACAGCCCATCTGGCATGGTACAGGTCCAACCCGGATGAATATGTCAGGAAAATGAAGGGCACGGATAAGGATCTGGCGGCTCATTTTACAGTGATTTACCACAGAGGAAAGAAGCTTTATGGGAGAGAGATTCGGGAAGTCTTCGCTGAAGTCAGCCGGGAAGATTACCTGGACAGCATTCAGGAGGATGTGGGAAATGCGGAAGAAGAAATCCTGGAAAATCCCATGTACTTTATTCTGAATCTGTGCCGGGTTCTGGCATACAAAAGGGAGGGAATGATTCTGTCAAAGCAGGAGGGCGGGCAATGGGGAATTGAAAATCTTCCGGAGAAATATGCCGGCCTGGCAGGGGCTGCTGCTGCGGCATACAGGAGGGGCGGTGCGGTGGCGCCGGAGGAAAGCATTGCCAGAGAATTTGCCGGGTTTATGTTAGAACAGCTGCGGTTATAGGATGGGTGAACAGGCGGTTGTGGGGTGGAAGCGGAATTGCTGTCAGCTGCAGCATATAGATGGATGGAGGAGGATAGTATGGCTTTACTGCATGTGAATTTTTTCTCGATGGTTCTTGGAATGAGTATGAATATGGATGTAATACTGCCACAGCAGACCTGGGGGCAGATCGGCATGGAGGGAAAGGGTGCGGATGGGAAATGCAAAACCGTTTACCTGCTCCACGGCATGAGTGATGATCAGACCATATGGCAGAGAAGGACATCCATTGAGCGCTATGTGAGCCGCCTGGGGATTGCAGTGGTGATGCCCACCACGCACCTGGCTTTTTATACAGATACGGCCTATGGAATGAAATACTGGACATTTATTTCTCAGGAACTGCCCAAAATCTGCCGGGAATTCTTTCCACAGATGTCTGAAAGGCGGGAGGATACTTTGGCGGCGGGACTTTCCATGGGTGGATATGGGGCGTGGAAACTGGGGTTGAGGGCCGTGGAAACTTTTGGCGCGGCGGCTTCCCTGTCAGGCGCGCTGGATATTGTGGAGGACTTTCGGAGAAATGTGAAGGAAAATCCTGCCAATGGGCCCCTTTTTCAGGGGATTTTTACTTCGCTTCAGGAGCTGGAAGGCTCGGAGAATGATCTGATGACTCTGGCAGCAAGTCTTGCGGCGGAAAAGCGGGAACTGCCGAGACTGTACGCCTGGTGTGGAAGGGAGGATGCTCTATACCAGGGAAATTTAAAGCTGTGGGAATATGTGAGAAAACTGGGATATGATCTGACAAGCGAGGAATCGACAGGGGATCATCAGTGGAAATACTGGGATGAAAAGATTCAGGATGTACTCCGCTGGTGGCTGCAGACGGATTTGGACCTGCAGTGAAAGAGGAATTTTGGAGTGAGTCAGCGTCTGACAGGTATAGCGGAAGAGAGCGGAGGTGGATCATGCAGATAAACCGTGAGGATATGCTGGAACTTACCAGAAGAACGACTGTATCCAGAAACTGCTTTGGCAGGCTGGCAGGGGCCTATATGGATGAAGAAGGCTTTGTTGATGGTACGTTTAATACACATTTTCAGAAATTATCCGGCGCGGACAAGACCAGGAATCTTAAAATTGTAAAGGCTGCAGTGTTTTCCGAGACAAATGTGGAGCTGAAGCAGTACCGTTTCAAACAGGAAGAAAAGAAGCCCGGCAGTACCTGGCAGCTGCTTATGGCGCTTCGGGAATGTGAGCTGAAAAACGACGCGTTGCTTCTCTCTTTTTATGAGTACATAGGGGAGAGATATCTGCCCGGTTATCCCTATGGCATTTATGTGTTCCAAGGGAATTATGATGTGCCTGTGAAAGGGAGCGACAAGGTGCGTCAGGGAGAATCGGAGGAAGTATACAGTTTTCTGGTCTGTACTTTTTGCCCTGTGAGCGGAGATTATGAGATGGGAATGCCGGAGCATGGTTTTTTGTTTCCCGCATTCAGCGACAGGAGCACGGATGTGGACGCTGTCAACATCTTTGCGGCGGACGGAGATCATGGCAAAATGCTTAAGCTGTTTCAAAAATAATTTTTTTGCCTGAGAAGGTGAAAGATTGACGAATGCTCTGATCTTTGTATTTGACTTGGGACAGCCTGTATAAAGCCTTCATAATGGCATATGCTATGCAAAACGTCAGTGTGGAGGTTGTTATGCAGTCTATCTGGATGGCAGAGACAAAAATCAGGGAGCGCCAGCCGCTTCCAGCGGATCTGAAGGCGGAAGCCGTTGTCATTGGAGCAGGTCTGGCGGGAATCTTAACAGCATATTATCTGAAACAGGCAGGTGTCCAGGCAGTGGTGCTGGAAGCGGACAGGATCGGGAGCGGCCAGACGAAAAATACCACAGCGAAAATCACATCTCAGCACAGCCTGATTTACAGCCGCCTTGTCCGGGTATTTGGAAGTGATCTTGCCCGGCAGTATGCCCAGGCCAATGAAAAGGCGATAAAAGAATATGAGAGGCTGATCCGGGAGAAAAGGATTGACTGTGACTTTGTCAGGTGCCCGGCCTGTCTGTATTCCTGTACCAGGGAAAAGATCTTGAAGGAAGAGGTGGAAAGGGCGGGGGAGCTCGGCATTGCCGCTTTTTTTGAGAAGGACTGTGAGCTTCCCTTTCCTGTGGCAGGGGTGGCACGATTTGAGGGACAGGCCAGGTTTCAGCCGCTTAAGTTCCTTCAGGCCATAGCGGAAGAGGTGGAAATATATGAGCAGACCAGGGTGCTGAAGGTGGAAGGGCAGCGAGTGGAGACTGCCAGAGGTGCGGTGACGGCGGAGCATATTATATTTGTATCACATTATCCTTTTATCAATGTGCCGGGATATTATTTTGCCAGAATGTACCAGGAACGCAGCTATGTTGTGGCTCTGCAGGGGGCGTCTCTGCCAGAGGGGATGTATCTGGGGATCGACGAAAACGGACTTTCCTTTCGCGCCCAGGGAGGAACGCTGCTCTTTGGGGGCGGCAGCCACAGGAGCGGGCTTAACCGTCAGGGAGGACAGTATGAAATGCTTCTGGATCTGGCCCGGGTATTCTATCCAGGCAGCTGTGAGACAGGGCGCTGGTCAGCCCAGGACTGTATGACTTTGGACGGAGTTCCATATATTGGCCGGTTTTCCCGGCGCAGGCCCCGGTGGTATGTGGCCACCGGGTTCGGAAAGTGGGGCATGACCTCGGCCATGGTCAGCGCCCGTATTTTGACGGATCTGATCACACACAGGGAGTGCCAGGATGCAGATATTTTTTCTCCTCAGAGGCGTTTTACTCTCTGTGGGGCCAGGGAGCTGCTGGTTCATGGAGGACATACAGTGAAGGGCCTGGCAAAGCATCTGCTGCCGACGGGAAAGGCCAGGGTGATACCCAACTGTCCCCATATGGGCTGTCGTCTGGAGTGGAATCCAGAGGAGGGAAGCTATGACTGTCCCTGCCATGGTTCGCGGTTTGACGGGGAGGGGCGGCTTATAGACGGGCCGGCACAGACGGACTGCCCCAGGAGGAAAAAGTGATGGAGCGCAGATTCTTCTATGGATGGTACCTGAAGTGCCAGGATTCCGGGCAGACCCTGGCTGTGATTCCAGCCATCCATCAGAATGGGCGCAAAACCACCTGCTCTATTCAGGTTATCACGGAGGACGGGGCATGGACAGCGGACTTTTCTGCCAGAGCTTTCAGAAGGGATGGGAAAGAAATATTGATTGGCCGGAACCGGTTTGGGCCGGAAGGCTTTAGGCTGGCAGTGGATGTTCCTGGGCTGTGCATACAGGGCAGGCTGTATTTTGGACCTTTGACTCCTCTGAAGTATGATATTATGGGGCCTTTTTCTCTGGTGCCGTTTCTGGAGTGCAGGCACAGTGTGTGGAGCATGCACCACAGTGTGTCAGGGACCGTGTGGGTGAACGGGCGGAACTATACATTCCGGAACGGGAACGGTTACTGGGAGGGGGACAGTGGGAGATCTTTTCCCAGAAAGTATATCTGGACACAGTGTCGTTTTTCAGGGGGTTCACTTCTTCTCTCCGTGGCGGATATTCCACTGGCAGGGTTTCGCTTTCAGGGGATCATTGCTGTGGTTCTGTGGCATGGCAGGGAGCACAGGCTGGCAACTTATCTGGGGGCCAGGGTGGTACGGCTGCGGAAGGGAGCAGTCCGGGTGGTTCAGGGAGACATGGTACTGGAAGCGGAGCTGTTGGAGTCCACGGGGAAAGCCCTGAAGGCTCCGGTGGAAGGCGGCATGGTGCGGACCATTCATGAGAGTGCCGCCTGCCGGGCCCGTTACCGGTTTCGGAAAGGCGGGCGTACTCTCTTTGCTTTTGAGACGGACAGGGCTTCTTTTGAGTATGAATATCCCTGGCGATAACTGGTGGACAAAGCATGGACATTGGGATATAAATTAGGAGGAAACATGAAGAAAGAGTACAAAAAGTTTGAAGCAGGTTTTCAGGAAGAAGTGGTGGATCTTCTGGTGCTGACTTCTGAGGGCGTGGGCGGAGCAGGACTTTATGCAAAAGGAATATGGCAGCCTTCTGCGCAGATTCTGGGCTGTGTGGAGCTTTCCACCGGCAGGCTCAGGGCGGGAAAAGGCTGCCTGTATTGGCTTTGTGAGGACAGTGATAAAAATGGCTGGATTCACAATCTGAGGCATCTGACCATCTACCATGTAAAGTGCAGGGAAAGTGTTCCAGATAATGAACGACAAGGAATTCCAGCGGGACTTTGGATGCTTTTGGAGGTGGTGGAGCGGGATCTGCATCATCCGGAGCTGGACAGAATTCTTGCAGAATATCAGCGCAGCGTGGAGATTACAGATCCGCTCTGCGGGCATTTTGTGCTGGAGCGCAACTATGACTGGTTCAGTGCAGAGGTGGACTGGCTGGGGGAGGAATGCGGCGTGTCTCTGACCTGTGACGAGGAAGGCGGTGAGACGGCGGAGGAAGCCCTGTCAGGTTTCCGCAGAATTTACGGCAATCTGCAGGAATGGGACAGGAATTTCAGAGCTTTTGCCGCCAGTGAGCTGACAGAACTGGCCAATGACTGGCGCGAGGATTCAGAGGAAGATTCGCAGCCCATCACGGAGGAAAGCTTTGCAGAGCGGATCTGCATCAGCGAGTTTACCATGGAGACGGAAGGGAATTATGTGGCATACTATGATGATGACGATATGTTTTTCGGACATGTCATTTTCATAGAGGGGAACATAGAAACCGGCATGGAGCGGGCGAATATTGCGGGATAGCCGCATAAGAGGGGGCAGCTGTGCCGGTTTGCCGGGAGGGAAAAGGATGAAAAGATATACATTGGAAGTATGCGTGGACTCTGTGGAGTCGGCGGAGGCGGCGGCCAGGGGCGGGGCCCACCGCCTGGAGCTGTGCGCGGATCTGGTTATCGGGGGGACCACACCCTGCCAGGCTTTGTACGAGAAAGTCAGAGAGGCAGGGGTGAGGACAAATGTGTTGATTCGGCCCAGGTGTGGAGATTTTCTGTACACAGAGCATGAATTTGACATGATAGCCCGGTGTGTGGAGCGATATCGGGAGCTTGGCGCAGACGGGGTGGTTGTGGGGTGTCTTCTGGCAGACGGTTCTCTGGACCTGGAGCGCATGAAACGGCTGCGGGAGCTGGCGGGCCCCATGGACATGACCCTGCACAGGGCCTTTGACATGTGCAGGGATCCTTTTGAAGCGCTGGAACAGGCAGCGGAGCTGGGGATTGGGACGATCCTGACTTCCGGGCAGAAAAGCAGCTGCGTGGAGGGCCAGGAGTTGATTGCAGAACTGGTGAAGAGGAGCGGCAGAGTGGATATAATGCCAGGCGGGGGCGTGGATGCCGCCGTGATCAGGCAGATGGCTTCCGCCACCGGTGCTGTGAGCTTTCACATGTCGGGCAAGGTGGTTCTGGACAGCGGGATGCAATACCGTAGAGAGGATGTGTCCATGGCTGGACAGGCAGGAGACGGCAGCGGAACAGGAGAGTACCAGATTCTGCGGACTTCGGAGAAGAAAGTCAGGCAGGCGAAGGCAGTTTTGGAGGAGCTGGAATCTTCCCAGTTGCTGATGGCATAAGGATATTTTTTCCGCCGTTCCTGTCCCGGAGCATCGCAATGTGGAATTTCCCATACTGGCTCTTAAGCCGCTTCGGTGAATGGTCATTGCGCTTGTTTACTGTAACAAACTGTCAAAGTTGTTCCTTTGCTATTGACATATAAATACTCCTTTTCAGTAAGAATCTCCATATCTTGATTCTTACTAAAAAGGAGTTACTTTTTACCAAAGACTCAAACTTTTTTACACTACTGGGAGAGCCGCTGCAAAATTATAACGGCTTTCAATTATTTTTGTTTAGAACGCAATATTTGAGCACTTTTTGATACAGCATCTTCATATTTTTCATTTGTTTTTTTGTATACAGCATTGAGTACTTCTATTTGTTTACTGGAATTATCTAACAACGCTTCTAATCTTTCATTTTTTTCCTTTTCTTTTTTATATGCATCTTTATAGTATTCTGCTTCATTCTTTTTGGATTCATATGCCATAGCATCTGCCATAGTTGAATTCATTACAAATTCATAGGTAGGTTTTGTTTTATTCTTCATAATTTAATAGCTCCATTTCTTTTTTTCTTGATTATACACAGAAAAGGCTATATTTGCAATTCCTGATTTATAAATTAATACAATTTTTATTAATGTTATCTTTTCTCCATTAGTTTTGTGTCACCACACTCGTTATGCAGCTTTGTGCAGGACGTGCCGGAAGGTAAGGGATATGGGTCTGGAACTGCGAAATCAGGCGGTTTATGGTTTGGGTAGAAAAATATTTGCGGCTGTGATAGAATGAAGGGGAGGAAAAGGACAGGAGAAGGACAACAAAATCTACAGGGGCAGGTCTGGCATGGAAAGAGAAGAACCCGGCAGGGGGAAGGAGCGTTTTATGGCTGATAAATATACAGTGTTAAAGAAATATTTTGGTTATGACAGTTTCAGGGAAGGGCAGGAACTTCTGATAGATTCTATCCTGAGGGGGCAGGATGTGCTGGGGATCATGCCCACGGGGGCGGGAAAGTCGGTCTGCTACCAGGTGCCGGCTCTGATGCTGCCGGGAATCACAGTGGTGGTCTCTCCGCTGATCTCTCTGATGAAGGACCAGGTGCAGGCTCTGAACCAGGCAGGAGTCCACGCCGCATACATAAACAGTTCCCTGTCCGAGGGGCAGATTTCCAAGGCTCTGTACCTGGCATCCCAGGGCAGGTATAAGATTATCTATGTGGCGCCGGAACGGCTGGAGAGCGGGGAATTTATGCGGTTTGCCCTGGGAGCACATCTGTCTATGCTCACGGTGGATGAGGCCCACTGCATTTCTCAGTGGGGACAGGATTTCCGGCCTAGTTATCTGAAGATTGTGCAGTTTGTCCGGCAGCTGCCCCGGCGGCCGGTGATCAGCGCGTTCACTGCCACTGCCACCGAGGCGGTGCGGGATGACATTGTCTGTGTGCTGGGGCTTTCGGAGCCTCAGGTTCTGACCACGGGATTTGACCGGAAAAATCTCTATTTTGGGGTGGAGTATCCGGGAAAGAAGGAGGATTATGTACGGGATTATGTGAAAAAACATTCTGAGGAGAGCGGTGTGATTTACTGCGCTACCAGGAAAGCCGTGGAGGGCGTGTATGAGATGCTGCGGAAGGCGGGAGTGCCTGTGGCCAGGTATCACGCGGGACTGGATATTGAGACCAGAGTCCGCAGCCAGGAGGATTTTACTTACGACAGAAGTCCGGTGATGGTGGCCACCAACGCCTTTGGCATGGGCATTGACAAGTCCAATATCCGCTATGTGCTCCACTACAACATGCCCCAGAGCATGGAAAACTATTACCAGGAGGCGGGAAGAGCCGGCCGGGACGGAGGGCCCGCTCAGTGTATTCTGCTCTACTCCGCCCAGGATGTGATAGTCAACCGGTATCTTCTGGAGAGCAAGGGGCAGAATGGGGAGATGGGTGAGGAGGAGTTGAGAATCATGCGGGAGCGGGATGAGGACCGTCTTCGGGCCATGAGCGGCTACTGCATCACAAAGAACTGCCTGAGGGAATATATTCTCCGGTATTTTGGGGAGTACGGCAGCGGGCCCTGCGGAAGCTGTTCCAACTGCCACAGAGAGTATGAGGAGAGGGATGTGACAAAGGAGGCGGCTAAGATCATAGGCTGTGTCCAGGAGATGCGGCAGCGCTATGGGATCAATGTGGTGGCCGGAACCCTTGCAGGGGAGACAAGGGCAAAACTGCAGGAGTACCGCGTGTCTGAATACCGTTCCTATGGGAGCCTGAAAGGGTGGCTGGAGACGGAGATTAAGGAGATTATCAGCCAGATGGTTCTGGATGGACTGCTGGCTCAGACCGAGGACAAATATGCCCTGCTGCGGACCACAGAGTTCTCCCAGGACGTGCTGCTGGGGAACAGAAAGGTTATCTTAAAGACGCTGAAAGGGCAGGGAGGCCAGGGGAGCGGGTCCGGAGTAAAGGAGCGGAAATCCGACATTCTGAATTCCAGGGGACTGGAGCTGTTCGACCTGCTGCGGAAGCTGCGGACGGAGGCTGCCAGGTCCCGGGGCATTCCGCCCTACCTGATTTTTTCAGACAAAACGCTCCAGGAAATGTGCATCAGGGTGCCCCTTTCCAGGGAGGAAATGCTGCAGATACCCGGGATCGGGGAATACAAATACGGACAGTACGGGGAGCGGTTCCTGGAAATGGTGAGTGAATTCACAGGGGGAACCAGGGAAAAATTCTACTTTGGCCAGGGGCCGGAGGAGGCCAGGAACAGGGAAAAATCAGGGGGAGCCAAGGCGGAGTTTTCTCTTACCAGAGACCAGGCGGAGACTTTCCCCTACCAGGAGAAATGTCTGCTGCCGGAGCTTGCCGCTGCCATGAGCGGATTCCGGAACTCGGCTCGGATGAAAAAGATCACGGGCGCGGAGATTTTCCGCTTTCTCACGGACCAAAAGTATGTGGAGGAAAAGTACCAGGAGGGTCGGTGGAAAAAGCTGGTTCTGGAGGCAGGTACGGAGGCGGGCATGTACTGTGCCCCCAGAACAAGCAGGAACGGCGTGGAGTACGAGGACATATATTATGATGAAAAAGCCCAGCGGATGATTGTGGCCCATTACACAGAAGAGTAGGGGGAGCCGCCGGAACCAGCAGGTGAGGTGGGCGGCGGAAAAGATGAAAAAGGGATGTTTTGAAAAGGAGAGAGTATGATCACTGTGAGAAATTATATCCCGGAGGACTGGGCCGAGATAGAGCGGATCCACGACAGTGCCAGAAAAATAGAACTGAAATATGCGGCGCTGGAGGGCAGGGATAAATGAAACGTATTTTAATATATATCAGAAGGCATCAGGGTATCTTTCTGCTGTCCACTTTTTTCCTGGCCATGGAGGCCCTGGCGGATCTTTTACAGCCTGCTTTTATGTCCATGATTGTGGACCAGGGCATTGAGAATGAGGATGTGGGACAGATTCTTTTCTATGGTGTGTGCATGCTGGGGATTGCCCTTACCGGGGTCTTCTGCGCCCTTGTGCGCAATCGTTTTGCCAGCAGAATTTCGCAGACCATAGGCGGGGAGCTGCGCCGGGATATGTACCGCAATGTGCAGCAGCTTTCCATGGAAAATATAGACCAGCTGCGCCCGGCTTCCATCATCACCCGCATCACCAACGATGTGGTCCAGACCCAGGGGAGCAGTGGCAGGGCGATGTAGGTCTGGCAGGTGTAAACTCCGGTGTGCCCTGCGCATAGGATAATGTATTTCAAAATCTTGGAGATGCCGGTTCCGGAGTAAACTTCGGGGCGGGAGGAAAGGGAGGTACATGAATCAGAAACTGGAGGAGCTGCTGCAGCTGGCGCTGCAGACACCGGAGGAAGTCAGAGCACAGACGGAGGAATTAAATGTGGGGTTTAACGGACCTGCCCGAACCTGGGAGCTGATAGTAAAATACCATGGAAGTCTGGATGTGCTGGAAGATCTGGGCATTAAAGTGGAATATCTGATTGCGGGTTATGCGGTGCTGACGGTGCCGGAGCACCTGGTGGACAGGGTGGCCGAGCTGGAAGAGATTGAGTATGTGGAGAAGCCCAAGCGGTATTTTTACGGCGCGGAAATGCCTTCCAACGTGTCCTGTATCGCACAGGTGACGCTGCGGGATCCAGGGCTGTCAGGGGAGGGTGTGCTGATCGCGGTTCTCGACAGTGGGGATGGTGTGGCGCCGCTGTCAGGAACGCCGCATAGGACAAAGGAATTTCCTCATATGCATGTGGCAGGAGGTTTTGTTGTGGGGAAAAGGCAGCTGTGAAGAGGCAGTTGCAGAGCGGGAATCAGTGGATGGGCAGCTGCGGAACTGGAATCAATGAATAGGCAGCTGCGGAACGGGAATCAGTGGATGGGCAGCTGCGGAAGGGGAATCAGTGAATAGGCAGCAATGAGAGGGATTGGAGGGAAGGATGGGCATGACAATGGAGGAGCTGCAAAAGATGAGAGATGCGGATATTATGGAGGCTGACAGGGCGCAGCTGGCAGACATTTCCGATCTGAAAATAGACAGGGAGGAGCCGGTGGAAAACCGCATAAGGAGCTATCTGGAGCAGACAGGGAATCCTTTTTTGGTAAAGTCCGGAGAGTATATTCTGAAGTTTTCCTATGGAGAGAAGGAAAAGGATATGAATGACAGAATGGCGGAGTATGTGGAGAGAATCGCCAGAATCCACTGGGGGAGCTGAGGCGGGCCAGGACTGTATCAGGAGGGATGAGAATGAAGGGAAAAGAGCATTACAGCGTGGGAATTTATCTGCGCCTGTCCCGGGAGGACGCCTGGGACGGGGGCAGCGCCTGGGGAAGAGCCGAGAGCAACAGTATCAGCTCTCAGAGGGAGCTGGTCCGGTCTTACGTGGAAAGCCGGAGGGATATGGAGATTTATGATATTTATATAGATGTGTAGAAGTTCAGTTTCATACAAATGGGTTTTGGGAGTGCTGGGTGTGCTTTACAAAAGGGAAAGTTGGAGTTTACCATGAATCAAAATACTTTGGTTGAAGTTGATGTTTATTTGAATGAAGTGGTTCAAAAAGAAGAAATTCCCGGAGCATGTATTTCGATTGGCGTTGGAAAGAGGCATGTTTTTCAGGGATGCTATGGGTATCAGCAGCTGATTCCTGCTGAAATTGAAATGAAAATAGATACCATTTTTGATCTTGCATCGCTGACAAAAGTGGTGTCTACATGGCCGGGCATTCTGATGCTTCTGCAGGAGAAACAGCTGTCATTGAGGGATAGAATTGGTGATTTTTACAGCTGCAGAATGAGTGAAAGCGTGAAGTACATCACCATTCAAAATCTCTTAACACATACATCGGGCCTGTCAGAATCCACCTTTTTAAAGCAGTATGGTTCTGACAAAAAGGGGATTATAGTAAAACTTTTGGGAGAAGATACCAGATGACATTTCCTACAGGAACTGTGTGGCGGAACATTTGGGTTATACGGGAACCAGCATCTGGATCGATCCGGTGGAAGGCATGTATGTGATTCTGCTGACAAACAGAGTGCATCCCACAAGAGAAAATACAAAGATACAGAATATTAGAAAGTGTGTGAAGCAGCTTCTTTATAAGAGATAAACTTTGTATTGCGATCCTTCATAAAGGGAGTATAATGTTTTATAGATGGTACAGCGCCAGATAAGATGCCAGGGGTGCGCCCTTGGAGTTTCAAAACAGAAAGGATGGATTATTCATGAAATATGAATTGAAAGGCGGCAATTTTCCGGTGGTGGTCTGCCAGCTGGAGGACCGGGAAAAAATGATTACTGAAAAAGGTTCCATGGTCTGGATGAGTCCCAATATGGAGATGGAAACCACCAGTGGCGGCGGCCTGGGTAAAATGTTTTCCAGAGCTTTTTCAGGTGAAAGTATGTTTCAGAACATCTACACAGCCAAGGGCGCCGGGATGATCGCGTTTGGATCCAGTTTCCCTGGATTAATTTTGCCCCTGGAGGTATCAGCAGGAAGAGAGTATATTCTGCAAAAGACGGCATTTCTGGCATCGGAGGCCGGTGTGCAGCTATCCATCCATTTTACTAAAAAGGCAGGAGTTGGCTTCTTCGGCGGCGAGGGTTTTATTATGCAGAAGTTGTCAGGACATGGGATTGTCTTTGTCGAGGTGGACGGCGAAATGGTGGAGTATACTCTGGGGGCCGGGGAACAGATGATTGTGGATACCGGGAATGTGCTGGGTTTTGAGAGTGGAGTTGACATTGATATTCAGCAGGTAAAGGGGCTGAAAAACAAATTCCTGGGCGGCGAGGGCTTTTTCAATACTGTCCTGACCGGACCGGGAAAAATCTGGCTTCAGACCATGCCTGTCTCCGGGGTAGCCTCGGCAATTCAGCCTTTTATTATAACAGGAGGAAATTGATTTTTTCTGATAGTGTTTCCCCCCTTCTGGACACAGAGGGGGGATTTTTATAGTTTGCTGATGTCTCTAAAAAGTGAGTTTGCTGAAAGACGAATAATGACAGGCCTGCATGTCATATGATGCCCTGCAGGAGGTGGTTTTCAGTGACAGGTTCAGCGACAGATTCGGGGGAAGCGGGACAGATGAGCCAGGAGCGGTTCCGGGCGGAAAAGCTTTACTATATTTCACTGTCCATTGCGAAATCCATGCTGGAAAAGGATGTTATTGATCAGGAAATGCTGGCTGTAATCAATGAAAAGCTGCTGGAAAAATATCATCCGGTCATGGGCATGCTGCTGGCCGGAAGAGATACGGCTTGCAGGTCCGCTGAAGCGGGTGCGGAGGTGTGAAATGGCAAAGAATGTGACAACCATACCGGCAACGCGCAGTCTGTATACGGCGGATTCAGTGAGCGTTTCAAAAAAGCGGCGGGTGGCCGGGTATGCCCGTGTCTCAACGGATTTGGAGGATCAGCGCAGCAGCTATGCCGCACAGTGTGATTACTATACCAGTTACATACGCGGCAGGGCGGACTGGGAATTTGTGGGACTGTATTCCGACGAAGGGGTCAGCGCAACTTCCACCCGCCGCCGGGAGGGATTTAATCAGATGGTGGAGGATGCACTTGCCGGGAAGATAGATCTGATTGTCACCAAGAGTGTGTCAAGATTTGCCAGGAATACGGTTGACAGTCTCTCCACCATCCGGAAACTGAAGGAGAAGGGCTGCGAGTGCTATTTTGAGAAAGAGAATATCTGGACGTTTGACGCAAAGGGGGAGCTGCTTCTCACGATAATGTCCTCCCTGGCCCAGGAGGAGAGTAGGAGTATTTCCGAGAACTGCACATGGGGAGTGAGAAAGCGGTTCGCGGACGGAAAGGCCAGCGTGCCCTTTGGAAGGTTTTTGGGCTATGACAGGGGAGCGGACGGGAGTCTTGTGATTAACCAGGAGCAGGCCGGGACGGTGCGTAGAATCTATGGAATGTTCCTCCAGGGGCATTCTCCTTACAGAATTGCCAAAATGCTCACGGAGGAGGGGATTCCCACTCCCGGGGGCAGAAAGGTGTGGGGCGGGGCTGTGGTGGAATCCATTCTCACCAATGAAAAGTATAAGGGCGACGCTCTGCTGCAGAAGGTTTACACGGTGGATTTTCTCTCTAAAAAGAAGCAGGTGAACCGGGGACAGGTGCCTCAGTATTATGTGGAGGGGAGCCATCCTGCCATTATTGAACCGTCCGTTTTTGACGGCGTCCAGAAGCTCATGAAGGCCAGGCGTCCGGGGAAGAACCGGAAGAGCAGCGTGGGCATTTTTTCGGGGAAGATCAAATGCGGGGACTGTGGAAGCTGGTATGGCTCCAAGGTGTGGCATTCCAACGATAAGTACCGTAAGGTAGTATGGCAGTGTAATGATAAGTATGGAGACGGGGAGAAATGTACCACACCCCATTTGAGCCAGGAGGAGATTCAGGGCTGTTTTATCAGGGCGCTGAATGTGCTCTGTGAGGAAAGGGACGAGATCACCGCGGTGTTTGTGGAAATGGAGAGGGATATATCCAGGGAGGGGCAGGGACTGCGTAATGTGAGGAAGACGGAGGAGCAGGGGCTGTGTGATGTGAGGAGGACAGAGGGGAAGGAGCAGGGGCTGCGTGATGTGAGGAAGACGGAGGAGCAGGGGCTGTATGGGGTTGAGATAAGATCCAGCCAGAAACGGCGTCTGCAGGAGGCGGAGATGATGCACAGCTTTGTGGAACGGCTGAAGAGAATGGAGGAGGCTGTGGACTGCTTTGACCAGGGTGCATGGTATGCTCTGGTGGATTTTGTGACAGTCTACAGCAGAGAGGATATCCGGTTTGTCTTTAAGAACGGGAGGGAGATCAGAGTGTAAAGAGCATTCCTGTTGCGGCAGTATGGCCGGGACGGGGATGTTTTTCTTTGGCTTGACAAGGCGTAGGGTGCAGTATATACTTTTTAAGAACAAATGGTCTTTCATAATTCAGTACATGTATAAGGCAGGTTTCAGGGAAAATATGGGTATGAAAATAAAACATGAAAAAACAACAGAATATGCGAAGAAGATAATACCGTTTATCGGTGGGACATGCTTTGTGCTGTCCCTGAACCATATTATTTCTCTTTTTGGCATACAGGGCGGTTTTGCCGGGGTGGGAGAATTCGGATACAATATCTGGAGCCTGCTGGGGTTTGGAGCGGCACTTGGGCTTATGGGGCGGATGCTCCGGAGGAGGGACAGGCGGCTGCACGTCACAGCTGCCATAAGCGGGCTGCTGATGTCGGCTGCCATTGTCTATGGGACATACGCCCATTTTGTCAACGATATCTTTCAGTCGGCCCAGGCGGTGTGGATGCAGTTTGCCGTGATGGCAGGGCTTTTGGCCGTAACGGTTCCGGCATCGGAAGAAATTCTGCTGCAGTTTGACAGACTGAACCGTTATGGGGAGCGGAAATGGGAGGGGAAAGTTAGGAAGGGATATTTTTTTCTTGTGTGGGCTCTTATCTTTGCCGCGTATATTCCTATTTTTCTGTGGTTCTGGCCTGGAAATTTTGTGTACGACGCACCCTTTCAGATGGCGGAAGTGGTCAGTGAACAGTATAATACCCATCACCCGCTGCTGCACACTATTTTGATGGGGCTCGCCTACAACTATGGCCGGTCTGTGGAAGATGCCTCCACAGGATTTCAGTTTTACACTTTATTGCAGATGCTGGTTTTGTCCGCTTCTTTTGCGTACTGTGTGTATTACCTGTACAAGCGCAGGGTGCCCAGAGTGTACCGTGTGTGTACCCTGCTGTTTTTTGCCCTCTTTCCCATGCATGCCATGTTCTCCATAACGGCCACCAAGGACGTGATGTTCGCCGCGTTTTTCCTGTGGTTTATGATCTTTGTGGTCAGGCTGCTGGCGGACAAAGAGGAATTTCACTGGTACAGCTCGGTGGGGATAATTCTCAGCGGCACTCTGTGCTGTCTAATGAGAAATAACGCTGTCTATGCGGTGACGGCAGGCGCGGTTATTCTGTTGGCTCTGGTGAAAAGAACGGGCAGACAGAAAGTGTTTGGGGCAGCGCTGCTTGCTGGGATCTGCGCTCTGTCCTTTCTGGCGGAAGCCGGTCTGAAAGCGGCGGTTCATGCAGAAACCGATGACCGGTACAGGGAAACATTCTGTATGCCTCTGCAGTGTCTTGCCAGAGTGGCATCCTATCGGGCGGAGGATGTCGAACAGACAGATTACGAGGAAATATGCATGTACATGGTGGAAGAGGATATAAAAAACTATAGTCCCTACTTGGCGGACTCGGTGAAATCCACTGCCAATGAAGAGCTGATGAGAGATAATTTCTGGAATTTTCTGAAGCTCTTTGTGAAGATGGGATTAAAGTTCCCGGATGAGTATATGGAAGCCTGGATTACCAATACCATGGGGTACTGGTATCCACTGGACAGGGGGTATGTGGCCTCCGGCGCCATAGAATTCTATCACAAGCTGATTTGGACAGAATATGAGATCGTCAAAAGGAATTACTGCAGCTGGCCGGCAGTGATCTATGAACCGCTCTATTTCCATATGGAGTACCTGAATCCGTAAAGTTCAATTCATAATTAAGTTTAGAAAGCCAGTATTTATGCCTTATTCCGGCTTTTTGAAACACTAAATTTTTATCACCCAATGGGTGAATAAATTTTCGTGTTTAAATCCAAGAAATTCCTATAAAATATGGGTTAAAGGCAATTGTACCAAGTTGAACTTCACGGATTCAGGGAGTACTCAAAGGTGCCCATACTGGGATACCTGCACCGCCCTGATTTCTGGATATGGTTTTTGACTTATTTTCTGTTCTGGAGTATCTATAGAAAGAAAAGGGACGCGGGGCTGACTGGACTGATCCCGTTGATGTATCTGGGTACCTGCTATCTGGGGCCGGTTTCGGTGCTGCGGTATGTATACTGCCTTGTGGTAACAGCGCCGTTAATTGGATATGTGGTACTGGTAAGTGGGGGAAGCTGTGAAGCGCACGAAAATACTGAAGAGGGAATAGAATCTGCGGAGCGCGTGACAGAGGCTGGGGAGGAGGGATGAATCATGAGGGGAAAGCGTTTTAAGGTTCTGGCGGTGGTCATTGCCATCATACACATATGCCTGGTATTGTTCTTTGGCATGAGAAAAGAAGGTTTCCACGAGGATGAGTATTATACGTACTGGTCCGTGTCGGTGGCAGCAGACGAGATGAAACCGGTAAATTTTTCCTGGAAAAGCGGGGAGAGCCTGCAGAGCCGTTTTTTTGTAAGTGACAGTCACCGTTTCGACTATGGAATGGTTGTGCAGAACCAGGCCGAGGACGTACATCCGCCTCTGTATTATCTGGCGCTGCACACATTCATGTCCCTTTTTCCCAACAGTTTCTATAAGTGGTTTGGGATCCTGTTGAATCTGCTGTTCTCCCTCATAAGTTATGGCTGTATTCTGGCCCTGTTTTATCATATGAGCGAAAAGGGGATGGGGAAACGGGAGCCTGCGGCGCTGCTGGCAGGGCTTGTGTATGCGGTGGCCCCGTCCACCGTCAGCGCCGTCTTGCTCACCAGGATGTATGCCATGTCCACCATGTGGAGCGCGGTATACACGCTTATTTTTGTCCTTCTGATGAAGGACAGGCAGTGCTCCGGGAGGCGGTTTGGTTTTTTGCTTGGGGCGGGAGCGATGACCTGTTACTGTGCCTTTTTGACGCATTATTTTGCGCTGCTGATCCCCTTCTTTCTGACCGGAGCTTATTGTGTATACGCGTTTTTTTCCAGAAAAGGTATTGTGCGGATGCTGGTGTGGGGCGGGGGATGTTCGGCGGCAGTGGGACTGGGCGTGCTGACTTTTCCGGCTTCCCTGCAGCATATTTTTGGCGGGTATCGGGGAACGGGGGCCATGGAAGGGCTGTTCGGGGGCGCTCTGCCGGATCGGATTTCTATCTTTACCGGCTACATGCAGACATGGGTTTTCTCTGGAACTTTGTATCCATGCCTGATCCTTTTTGCCCTGCTTTTTGCGGTGCTGATGGTGTCTGTGGTGCAGGAGAGGGGCTGGAAAAAAGCGAATAATTTTGTCTGCCGGATGGGAGCAGTGCTCATGGCTTTGGTGCTGTCATATATTATTCTCTGCGGTGTCTCGTTGATTGTGGGATCTGCGGCGTGCCGGTATTTTTATCCTGTGACGGCGCTGTTCTTTCCTTTTATGGCGTATACAATACGGGGAGGTTGTTCTGCTCTTGCGGGCGGTGTAAAACAGATCCGGGAGTTCTGTGCAAAAAGGCCCGGGGTTCGTGGAATCCTGACAGTCTGTCTTTTGACCCTGATTTTCTTTCCTCTGGTGCTTGGATATTTTCGGAAGAATGTTCTGTTTCTCTATGAAGAGGATGGGGAGAAGGTGGCATTTTCACAGGAATACAGGGAGTATCCTTTGGTGATGGTCTATGGTTCCGACCATCCATATTACAGCTGGTTTGTGGATAATCAGCTGTGGCCCTTTGAGCAGGTGTTCTATCTGCGGTATGACCAGAGAGAGGCACTTGCGGATGAAACATTGAGGGAAGCGGAGAAGATTGTGGTGTACATGGACGCACCGGAAGATCTGCTTGAAAGGCTGATTGCAGACAATCCCCATCTGTCCACCTATACATGTGTAAGGCAGGATCGTTTTTACTATGTGTATCTGTTGGAGTAGGCAGGAGTGTAAAGACCTGGAAAGGCCGTCCAAGGCGGAATAATTTGTAAGGAGCGTTTGTGAGGAATCCTGGGACTGTATCTCGGGAGAGAGGGGATAGGATTTTTGGCAGGTAGAGGACATTGTGAATATTGAACATTTGAAAGAGAAGGGGGTTGACATTGCAGTCATTTCCGGTGACGAATTGGTAATTGTTGATACACAGTCGGCTCTGGACCTGGCGATGACTGTAAAGTATGAGACGGGTGCAGAGAAGATTGTAATTGATAAAGATGTGATATGCGGAGATTTCTTCGTTCTGAGCACGGGCATGGCTGGGGAGATTCTTCAGAAATTTACGAACTATCATGTGAAGGTGGCTGTTTATGGGGATTACTCCCATTATACCAGCAAGCCACTGAAAGATTTTATTTATGAGTCGAACCATGGGAAAGACTTTTTCTTTGTGTCAACGAAGGAAGAGGCTGTACAGAAATTGTCAGAGATACAATAACAGGCGCATACAGATTCCAGTTTTTTTCTCAATTGGCGGGGCGGCAGCAGACACTGACCAAATGCAGGCCAGGCGTTTTTTGGCGTCTTTTCTGTGTCAGTGAAAGAACTTAATAAAGACTTATATCAAGTACTGGATACAAGTTGTGCATATTCTTTATCTGCAATTGTATCTATCCTTTGTTTTGTTAATGTATCAGCTTTTATTCTAAATTTTTGCTGGACTATTTTCCCGGAGCCGGGAGAAAAACGGCGGCGGGGGATTTTGTGTGCTTAATGTTTATGCTGCTATTTGTGTGGAATTATGCTTTGATGGGAATGCAGATTTCCGCATCGTTCTTTGGCTTTATCTGGAATACCATCCGCCACTGCACTTCTGACACAGGCTCAAAATGCAGGGAGGAAGCTGCCATCCGTTTGTCAGGAGCGGCATTTTTCCCGGCCATAAAAACTGCTGTGGGGCCGTCTGACCTGCCCGGCTGCCCTTGGGCATCACCCATTCTTGGGCGGTCGCCTTCTGCGCAGTCGCGGATGCAAAAAAGGCTGCGGTCTATTTCTGGTGCAATGCTGTAAGAGAGTATCTGGCAGTATTCTGGGTAAACCACACCTTTCGCTCCAATTTCTGCGAAGCTGTTCCTGATCTGTTCGCAGCCATGTAGTGTCAGAGTGTATTCCTGACCGGTTATGGGATGGGCTGTCTTTACCGTTTTGCTATCGCAGGAAACGCCAGAGGAAAAATGCCCCGCAGTGATGGAGATTAAGTTTGCCTGGAAAGCAAGTGATATTTTCTGAGGGGACAGTATCGGTTCTCCGTCCCAGTCATAGCAAAGCCGTTCAAAATACCAGCAGCATTCCCTGTCGCAGGCATAAGCATCCATCCATTCCTCCGCAGTTTTGTTATTTTCAAAACCGTCTTCGCTGGCAGGTACATTCCCCATCTGAATTACATTTTCCGGATACCATCTCAGGCTGCTGCTCATGTGGCGCACCAGTGGCGTACCATCAAGGCATATTTCTACGGCAAATTCCCTGCTTCCGGGGTTGTCCGCATCTATCTGTTCAAATTCTTCCGGGGATTTTAGGGACATCCGCCGCTCATAATCCCATTTTTTCAGGAATGCTGCCATATCTTCTGTCGGGATTTTTGCGCATACATCAAGGGCGGCGCCTGCTTTACCTACATAGACTGCCGGGATAAATATTTCCTGTTCTCCCCAAAGGAAAGAGTGATTGACAGGGAGGGCTGTCAGCTTGGTTTCACGCGAGCCTTTTCCCCATATATTGTTATCATGGTATACGTCCATTCTGTATGCCTCCTTGAGTGTTCAATGTAGCAATTATACCACGGATGCCGGGATATTTCCAAATCTTTTGATCTTTTATTAGAAAAAATCGAATTGTATCAAAGACAGCGTTTACATAGACGATGGGTACTCAGGAACCAGTTTTGAACGGCCTGGGTTTCAGCGCATGATGGAGGATATCCAGGCCGGTGTGGTGGACTGTGTGGCGGTAAAAGATCTGTCCAGGTTTGGACGGGACTATATAGAAGCTGGGAGACTGATACAGAAAATATTTCCGGCTTTAAATGTGCGATTTATTGCGGTGACGGATCATTTTGATTCACTTACGGCGGATTTTAACGAAACATCCCTGGTTCTTCCGGTAAAAAATTTCGTAAACGACGCCTATTGCAGAGATATTTCCGGGAAGGTCAGAAGCCATCAGCGGGTAAAGCGGGAGAAGGGGGAGTTTATTGGTGCCTTTGCCGTGTATGGTTATCGGAAGGATGAGAGGGACAGGAACAGGCTGGTGCCGGATGGGTATGCAGCGCGGGTTGTGAGGGAGATCTTTGCCTGGAAACTGGAGGGGATGAGCTGTGCCGCTATTGCAGGCAGACTGGATGAGATGGGGGTGCTTTCGCCCTTGGAATACAAAAGGTCACGAGGGGAAAAATTCTCCACCGGATTTACCTCTGGCGTAAAGGCGGGATGGTCTTCACTGGCAGTAAAGCGCATTTTGACCAATGAGATCTATACCGGAACTATGGTTCAGGGCCGCAGAGAGAAAATCAGTTATAAGCTTGGAACATGCAGGGAGAAGCCCCGGGGGGAGTGGATCCGGGTGGAGAGTACCCACGAACCTGTGGTGACAAAAGAAGAGTTTGACAGTGCTCAGAGGTTTTTGAAAGCTGACAACAGAGCTGTAGGTTCTGGGGGAAAAGCTCATATATTTTCCGGCCTGTTATTCTGTGGGGACTGTATGGAGCCCATGGTGCGGCGGGTGAATCGGTACAAGGGGAAGGAGAGGGTGCACTTTATCTGTGCCACAGGAAACAGGGGACTTGGCTGCACCCGGCACAGCGTCCTGGAGGAGGAGCTGGCGGCTGCCGTTCGACAGGGGCTGGGGCTTCAGAGGGAGCTTGTGCTGGATGGGCCCGGACTGCAGGCAAGGGCAGAGGGAGTGGAAGTGAACTTCGGGGAACTGTCAAAACTGGAACAGGAAACGGCAAGGCTGTACAGGGAGGAAGAGAAGTATCTTTCCGTGGAAAGCAGGCTGGAGGAAGATCTGGCGGCAGGCATTTTGTCACAGGAGGACTGCAAGATTTTTCGCAGAATTTTTGAGGAACAGCAGGTCAGAATTCGGGAGACGGCACGGAGACAGGAGCTGGCCCTGGACATTCTCCGCATCTCAGGAGAAACCTCCCAAAGGCGCTTGGAGAGATTCCGGGAAAATTTTCAGTTCCCGGAATTGGATCGGGATATGCTGGTGACATTTGTGGACAGGATATTGGTGTATGAGGGGAAGCGCATCTGTCTGGAGCTGAGGAGCCGGGATATTCTGTCACGAGATGAAGGGGAGATAGTGGATGTAATATAAGGAAGTGGGGGCGTACAAAAGTATTGGCAGGCTGGAAAAGAAGGGGAGGGGCAGAGGGGATGAGATCCTGTTTTGCTTTCAGGAGAGGGAGTTTATACAGACTGCGGAAGGTAAAAAGGCCGCAGTGTGGAATGTGCAATAAAATGGTAATGCCTTGGCATAGAAAGTGAACCTGGCAGGTCCGAAAGAGAGGAGAGATGTATGGATGAAAATGTGAACAAAGAGACAGAAAGGGAGGCAGATAGGAAGACAGAACGGAAGGCAGAAGGAAAGTTTGACGGAACCATGAATCGAGGGCTTCGGATAGCACTCTACATGCGTCTGTCCATAAAAGAAAAGGAGGAAGAAGGAGAGAGCGGCAGCATCCAGAACCAGAGGATTCTGCTGCTTGATTTTATAAAAAAGCACTTTCAGGAGTACAGCCTGTATGAATTTTTAGACGATGGATTTTCAGGAAAAAATATGAACAGACCAGGTGTGATCAAGATGCTGGATATGGTAAAGGAGGCGGCGCTGGACTGTATTATGGTTAAAGATTTTTCCAGATTTTCCAGAGATTATATCGAGCTGGGATCCTATATGGAGCAGATATTTCCTTTTATGAGAGTAAGGTTTATCTCCATAAATGATCACTATGACAGTGCGGAATGGGAGGGACAGGCAGGGGAGCTGGATGTCTGTTTCAGAAATCTTATGTATGATCTCTACAGCAAAGATCTGTCCGTGAAAGTAAAATCATCCCTGGAAATAAAGAAAGCCAGGGGGCAGTATATCAGCGCAAGCTGCCCATTTGGTTATGTGAAGGCGCCGGAGGATAAACATAAGCTTCTGATTCAGGAGAAGGAAGCCCAGGTGGTCAGACGGATCTTTGCATTGACGCTGGAGGGAATGTCATCGACGGAGATTGCCAGGATATTTAATAAGGAAGGCGTCAGAACACCGGGGAAGTTTCGGTCAGGGGCAGAGCCTGGAAGAGCGGCAGAGGGCGGTACAGAATCCCTGTGGGGAAGCAGTACGGTCTGTGCAATTCTTCGGAACGAAGTGTATATGGGCGATATGGTATACGGTAAAACTTCCAGGGAGGGGCCTGGAGGACGAAGCCGGATGCGGCCCAGAGGAGAGTGGAAAGTTTTTCGGAATCATCATGCCCCCATTGTCAGCCGGGAAGTGTTTCAGGAGATACAAAAAAGGCGGGGAGGAAAATGTACTTTCGACAGGGGAAAAAGAAATCCTCTGAGAGGAAGGCTGGTGTGCGCCTGCTGTGGAAGAAACCTGTACCTTCGCAGGGGAGAGCATCCCTATTTCTGCTGTCCTGGCCTGTATACAAATTTTTTGGAGAGATGCGTCAGAAAAGCAGATGCCGGATTTCTGGAACAGCGCATTCTGTCTGAGATACAGCGCAGAGAGGCAGGGCGGTGGAATTTTCAGGAACTGTGGCAGCACAGAGAGGAGGAACTTGCGCAGCGGAGAAAGGAGCTGAGGGCGGAGCGAAGGCGGCTGCATTCTAAAAAAACCGCTCTGGAACGGGAGAGAGCGGAGGCGTATATGCGTTATACAGAGGTAGAGACAGCCGGGGATTATAAAGCCTGCCGGAGGTTTCTGCAGGAGACTGAAAGAAGGGAAAAGGAACTGGAAACTCTGCTGTGGGAGAGGGAGAAAAACCAGGAATATGTGGAGAAACAGCTGACAAAAAAGCTGGATAGAGCGGAACTGATGGCATACTATGGACTTGACAGATTGACAGAAGATCTGGCGGAGAGATTTCTGGAAAAAATTGTGGTGAGCGGGGAAGAAACTTTGGAGATATACTGGAAAGAAACGTAAAAAAACAGGTGAAAGATCTCTGAAATCACTCTGAAATTCCTGAGAAAAATTTAGCATTAACATGACACAGGAGGGAATAGATTACAGGCGCTCAGAGTTCAGGCGAAGGGACGGAAGCACCAGAATTCGTTTTCTCTGGGATCAGACACTGGTACCTCAGACCGCAGGGGAGGGAGAGGAAGACGGGGGCAGAAGGCCGCCGGAAGGATTTCAGATGGGGGTGGAATTCAGTTCTGAGCAAATTGACAGCGCTCTGGCGGCAGGGGATCCACAGCAGCAGTCTCAGATCGTGCCAAGCACGGACAGCAGCGGGCACGGGACGGCTGTGGCGGGGATCGCCGCAGGAAGCAGCGAGGCATATCAGGGAGTGGCTGTCCAGGCAGACCTTTTGATTGTGAAACTGGGCCTGCCGGATGCTTCATCCTTTCCCAGGACAACAGAGGTAATGCGGGGAGTGACTTATGCTGTCCGCAGGGCGATAGAGCTGCAGATGCCCGTGGTCATCAACCTGAGTTTTGGCAATACCTATGGCGCTCATGACGGCAGTTCTCTGTTAGAGAGATTTCTGGATAACGCCTGTGTTATAATAAGCATAACGCACCAGGGAAAAATTCCGGAAAAAAATGAGAGAATCAGAAAAGAAAAATTTCCGGTTTTTATACCAATATTTACTTCAAATATTTAGTATAAAAAAAGAAAATTGTGTTGAAAAAGAAAATAGAACATGATAGAATGAAAAAGTAAAAATTTTATGGGGAGGAAAAGGAATGAAGAGGCGATTATTGTGTTTTATGCTCTCGGCGGCGCTGCTGGTCGGCAGTGGCTTGACCGTATCTGCGGCTCCGCAGAAAATGAGCGACGGAACCCTTTTCGATGCGGAATACTACGCACAGCAGAATCCTGATGTGGTGGCCGCAATGGGAAAGGATGTCCAGACTCTGTACAGGCATTACCTCAATTATGGTAAGGCTGAAGGCAGAAAGGCAACCGCGGACAGCACGGCAAATGTTGACTTTGATGCGGTATTTTATGCCAAGACCTACCCGGATGTAGCTGCAGCAATCGGAACAGATGCAGCTGCACTCTATCAGCATTATGTCAGCTATGGCAAGGCTGAAGGCAGAAAACCCTCTGCCGGCGGCACAACCAGTGCAGGCAGTACCGGAAGCAGCACAGGGGAGTCAGGCTTTGATGCAGAATTTTATGCCAGGACTTATCCGGATGTAGCGGCGGCACTGGGAACCGATGCGGCTGCGCTGTATCAGCATTATGTAACTATGGGAAAGGCAGAGGGCAGGAAGCCCAATGCGGATGACAAGGCAGTAGGAACGACGGCACCTGGGACGGCACCTGCGGCTACCCCCGCACCTTCCACAGCACCCACCGCCCCTGCGGTAACGCCTTCCAAGGTACCTTCGGCAGTTCTGGTGGACAAGACCACAATTCAGCTGGCTGATCGTTTTGCCGATCTTCCGGCCAGCGATGACGGGGTTCTGTATGTGTATGAGCTTGCTGTTTTTGAGTACGCCATCCCTGCGGGAAGGACGCCCATTGTCAGCATTCCTCTGACAAAGGACCCGGTGGTTACATTTGCCTACAATGATGCAAGACTTTATGAAAAGTTTGCATTTGCTACAAAGCAGGGAGGAACTCCTGTAATTGTGGGATCTCCTCAGTTTATCTGCAATCCTGAACTGCTGGCTTCCAAGAATGTTTCCAGGCCTGTGGAGATGAAGGGAATGCAGGGACCGACCCATGAGTATGCTTTCCAGAACTACTTCATGAAGGGCAAGAGCAACAATGGTCATCCGGTTCAGTTTATGTCAAAGACAGTGGCTCTTCTGAACGACGGTACAAACCAGACCATTACGCATCCCCTGGCTCGCGGCGGCGCAGGCGTCTACAACTCGGATCCTCATCAGGTGGACGAGCGGTTCAATCGTTTTATGCTCAACGCCAGTGATCAGGCCGGTGTGAATGCTCTGGCAGATGAAATGAGCTGGCTGGCTGCAAACGGCACTGCGGATGTGTTTATTGTCGGTAACGAAGTAAATGTCCGGAAGTGGAATTACATAATATGGAACAATGATGTTTCATGGGATTATTATGTACAGCAGTATGCTCAGGCTTTCCGTGTGATCTATAACGCAGTGAAGAGCCAGAACGCCGGTGCAGAGGTTATGATCTGTATCGACCAGAACTGGGATCGGAATCGGTCTGTGGATCGCTACAACTATGTGGATGCCAAGGATTTTATCGACATGTTTAACAGCCAGATTTCCTCAGCTGGAAATATTGACTGGGGTATGTCCCTTCATCCTCATCCCGTTCCCCTGACCAATGCAGCTTTCTGGAACGCATCAGATCCTTACTATAAGACCGTTATAAAAAATAATTCCATGGTTTCTTTCGAGAACCTGGGCGTGGTAACAAGCTATATGGCACAGCCTCAGCTTGCAAAGCGCGATGGCGGCAGAAGGAATATTATCATTGGTGAAATGGGTCTGGTGAACACACAGGGTGAGAATGCTCAGGGAGCAGCTATTGCAGCAGCTTTCCAGGCGGCAAGAAGAAATAACATTTCTCAGGTTATTTTCCTGGGGGACAACCATGGTCCCGGCCTTGATTATACTATGAATGGTCAGGCCAAGGCTGTGTATGACGCTCTGGGAACAGCAAGCGAAGCCACCTACATGGATTGGGCTAAGAGCGTGATCGGCATCACCGACTGGAACCAGGTACTGAGATAATTTGCAGGACAGGAAATGAAAGACAGACAGAAACGCCGGGCTGGGTATTGGCCCGGTGTTTTTGTTTGTCTTTCTGGGTTTTCAGCACATCTCCATACATTCAGACAGGCAGGTCTCTCATAAAAATAGAAGGAACAGGACAGGGAGGCTGTGTATGGAGACAGCTTTGGAGCTTGAGCTTGCACAAATGAAGGAGGTAGACATACATACCGTGGACAGGGAGTCCCTTGTGGATATCAGGGAAGTACAGGTTGACGACAGTCTGCCCAGGGAGCAGAGGTTTGAGGAATTTCTGCGGCAGATCAAAAACCCTTATTGTTACCGCTGCGGGAAATTGGTGGTAAAGGTAAGCTTTTCGGATACGGACGCAACGCTGGAGGATCGTCTGGAACATTATCTGGCAACACTGTAGCCGGCCCAGCCGTAAATCAGTAGCAAAGAGCACGGTGACAAAAGCAGCTGGCGTTGACAGAGGCCATGGGGCAGGAAGGGGAGGGGAAAGTGGCAAGAGTGAGCAGGAAAGCAGCTGTGTTCAGAGAGGGAAAGAATTGCCGGGCCCCTGGGCCGGAAAGGGTTTACCGGGCAGCGGCCTACGTCCGCCTGTCCCTGGAGGACAACCGGAGGGGCGGCATGGGGGAATCCCTTGAGATGCAGCAGCACATGGTTGAAAAGTATGTGCAGGGGCAGGGGGACATGAGGCTTCAGGGGGTGTACCGGGATAACGGTGAGACAGGGACTGATTTTGAGCGGCCTGGATTTGAAGAGATGATGGACCGGGCAAGGAAGGGGGAGATAGACTGTATTGTGGTGAAGGATCTGTCCCGGTTTGGAAGGAATTATGTGGAGGCGGGGTATTACCTGGAGAAGGTTTTCCCCTGTCTGGGGGTGCGTTTTGTAGCTGTCAACGACAGCTATGACACGGCAAAAGACGGGGACAGGGAGGAGATGATCCTGTCCCTGAAAAATTTAATAAACGATCTTTATGCAAAGGATATCTCACAGAAAATATGCTCATCCCTGGACATAAAACGTAAGAAGGGGGAGTATACGGGGGCGTGTCCTCCCTATGGCTATCTCAAATCCTCTGAGAATAGGCGTAAGCTGGAGCCGGATCAGGATGCCGCCCCTGTGGTGGCAAGGATTTTTCAGTGGAGGGCGGACGGCGCAGGGATTGGACAGATCGTCCGAAGGCTGAATGAGGAGGGGATTCCCAGTCCGGCCCTGCACTTTTACCGGAAAGGGATCCGGAACAGGGAACCCTCGGAAGCGGCCAGGCTGTGGAAGGTCCAAGGGGTCAGCAGGATTCTGGAAAATATTGTCTATGTGGGCCATCTGGCACAGGGGAAGACCAGAAAGTCCCTCAGCGAAGGAATTCCTCAGAGGGATGTATCACGCGAAGAATGGATTGTGGTAAAGAATGTGCATCCGCCCATTGTGGATGGAGAGATTTTTGAAAAAGTCCAGAGAATGGCAGGGCAGCGCTGCCCTCAAAACCTTGCTGTGAGGGCGAAGGGTGAAACGGAGGGAAATATTTTCAAGGGGCTGCTGGTGTGTGGGGACTGCGGCAGGAAAATGGTGCGGCACAGGAACGTCACCCCCAAGGGGACGGCCCGCTATGCCTTTGTGTGCTGTGTGTATGAGCAGAACAGGGGAAGGCGGGGCTGTACAAAAAAATATGTCAGAGAAGAGGACATTCAGGAGGCAGTGTCCCGGTTCCTGGGACTGCAGGCGCAGGTTCTGCTGGATCCGGAAAAGCGAAAAATAAAGTCCGGCGGCAATGAGGAGAGGGAACTGGATGGCAGGATCCGCCGTACAGAGCAGAAAATAAAGAGGAATGGGGTCCAGGAGAGACTGCTTCTTGAGGCCTGCTGGGAAGGCGCTCTGACAAGAGGGGAATATCTGTCCCTTAAGAAGGAGTCCGATCGGAAGGCAAGGGAACTGCAAAAGGAGCTGGATGAAATGCAGCGGGACGCGGCAGAATATAAGGCCAGGACTATTTCCTGGGAAGAATGGCTTACCTCCCTGAAGAGGGCTTGTCTTTGTCCGGGAGTGCAGGCCGTCACAGGGGGGATGGCGCTGGAGCTGATCCAGTCCATCCGGGTATCCGGGTATAATGACTTGGAGATTCTGTGGAATTATCATGAGAGTGTGCCGGTTTGACATTTTTTATGTATGTCTTTACACAGGCAAATGCTGCTGAGATGGGGCGCACCGTGATCTGTGTGGGCAGCGGAAATGAGGGGAGCAGCGGAGGACACTTGTCCGGCAGTCTGCTGGAGGAGCCGGAGGCAGGCCCTTTCCCGGGCGGACAGAGGGCGGCGGGAAGTGGGGAAGCTGTCCCAAGCCGCATGGGCAATGCTGTGGCGCGGTCCGTCTCTGTAGAACTGGCCGTGGCGGAATATGAGCGCAGTCTGAATATCCAACTGTGGAAAAATTACTGTGACGAGTACCGCATCTATCTGCGTTCTCCCGGAGGACAGGAGGCGCAGCTGCCGGAGATGATCAATGGAGGAAAATACATCCTGAGACTGGAGCAGACGGAGATTATGGTCTATTTCGGTCAGCCGGCTCCCTATGCGGTGCCGGAGGAAATATATTTTGAGCTGCTGCCTATGGGAGGAAGTTACATCAACAGTGGCATGTGGGTTATTCGCCTGGAGCCGGTGCGGGTGGTTACGGGCAGGTACTATTTTTATCTGCCCTCGGCGGCAGTCCGGGGCAGCGGCACAGGATTTTACCGTTCCACCCCGGAGGTGACGCTGACAATTCCCTCCACGGCCGCCAAGGTTATCAGCGTGGGAGCCTATGACAGCACATATGAGGCCTACGCGGATTTTTCCGGCAGGGGATATGCGGATGCAAACCGAACCATCGGGGTGGTGGCAGCGGGACTGGCAAAGCCCGATCTGGCCGCGCCGGGAGTGGGGATCCTGGCCCCGGATATCTACGGCGGCTATAACCCCTTTACCGGCACGTCCTTTGCCACCCCCATTGTCTCAGGCAGCGCGGCGCTTTTGATGGAATGGGGAATCGTCCGGGGTAATGATCCTTTCCTGTACGGAGAGAAGGTGAAGGCATACCTGAGGGCTGGGGCCAGAGCGCTTAGAGGAGAGAATGAATATCCTAATTCACGGGTGGGGTGGGGCGGACTTTGCGTCGCGTCGAGCCTGCCGATTTGAGGCGGTTTCAGGCTGTTGGGGAGAAGTCTCCTCCCAGGCTGCATTATGGGAGAATCAGGATTTCACCCGATACCCCAGCCTGCAGATTTCTCTGTCCAAAATAGATGTCTTTTCCGGGATGCCATACCGTTCCGCCAGACCGCATCTGACCAGCCACTCATAATTGATGCCGAATCCGTGCGGTCTGGTTTCGTATTTGAACCCTTCTAAATTTCTGTGTTCCCGCAGGTATTGTATGATGGGTTCATATACGGACTCGGTATGCTCCTTCAGGTACTCTGTGCAGTGCTTCAATATGGCTTCCGCCACCTCTCGATTCGCCCCCTTCTCATAGAGCGGGTCGTAAATCAGCGAAATAATCTCCGGATTGATTCGCCTGCCCTGAGGGATTACTTCCCGCTCAGGGAGCTGCCCGGCCTTGCATATCTCTATCCAGGCGATGTTCTCCGCCAGCTGAGGGATGAAATAGATGGCATTTTCAAGGTTTCCCTTTATGTAGAGATTTTTCTCGGCCTTGTTCAGATAATATACTGCTCCGGAGAAACCCAACAGCATTTCCTTCTGCCGCTCCAGTGCTCCTATGTGAAAGGCATCGTCAAACAATTCGTCCAGAAGGAAATCCTTTGAGAACAGTTTTTTGCCTTTGCTGAATGCTTTCCACCGAAAGTCGTCTACATTCCCGTTTCCGATAAAAGTCCGGAACCTGGTCAGTGTGTGGAGGTTCAAAATGGCGCACATGCCGTCCTCGTACAGTCTGTAACTGGTCTTTCCTCTATAGTCGTCATCGTAGACGGCTTCCACCTGGATATCTGACCACTCCCATATGGCATCGTGGCTGAAGCTTCCCAGCAGATAAGCGGCGATGCACTTTCTGTCATGATAAAGCCTGTCGGATATCTTCTCGATAATCACATTACAGTATCCCCTCAAAACCTGATTTTCCATATGTTTTTCTCCTGTTTAAACTCCTGTCTCTCCCCGCTGCTTTTTGCTCCCCCTCACCCCTCCGGTGCCAGATGGCTTCTAAGGTAATCGGCGGTCTTTGACTCCCGGTGTTTTAAGAGGTCAAAGGGGGAGCCGCAGAACATGACTCTGCCCCCGTGTCTTCCCGCTCCCGGCCCCATGTCGATGACATGATCCGAACCCAATATCATTTCCGGATCATGCTCCACCATCACCACGGTATTTCCGCTTTCCACGATTCTTTTCATCACATGCAGCACACGGAGGACATCCTGGGAATGCAGACCCACGGTAGGTTCGTCGAACAGGTACAGAAGGTTTTTCCGATTCCTGTATTTGCCCATTTCCCTGACCAGCTTCAGCCTCTGGGCCTCCCCGCCGGAGACGGTGGACAGGGGCTGTCCCAGCTGCATATATCCCAGGCCCAGGTCGCATACCAGTCGGATTCTCTCATAGAGGAAGGGGCTGTCCGCAAAAAAGTCCAGGGATTCCCGAAAAGGCATGTCCAGAACCTGCTTGATGTTCCGATCCCTGTATTTGATCTGCAGCACTTCGTCGATATACTGCTGTCCATTGCACTCCGGACATAGGATTCTGGTCTCGCCGAAATACTGGATATAATTTTCCAGATACCCCTTTCCCCGGCACACCGGGCAGGCGCCTTTGGAATGGAAGGAAAAGAGACCCCTGTCCGCATGTTCCGCGAACAGGCTGCGTATGGCATCGAAGAGATTCAGGTAGGTGGCGGGAACAGAGGATTTTTTCCCGTTCAGCAGCCCACCATTGATAGACCCTCTATGTATCCTGTCCGGGGCTGTTTCATTTTTCTGGAAAAAATCTTCTCCTGGTCCCACATGCAGTCCAGGAGCCTGCGCTGGGCCGTGGCGTAGATCACGTCATAGGCCAGAGTGGACTTGCCGGATCCGCTTACGCCGGCTATCACCGTGTGCTTGTGGTATGGGATTTCCACGCTGATGTCCTTGAGGTTGTTTTCCCTTATGTGCTCGATTCTGATATGGTCGTACATGTCTTTCACCTGCCTTGTCCTTGATGATACTGGCGCGCTTTGGATAGTTGTTTTCCGGGGAGCTGCGGATGCCTCAGAAGACCAGGGCGTGTTGTACGGCGCCTGGGTTTTATCACCTTAAAGCTGAGTATAAAGTGTGACATCGTGTCGCTGTCAAGACCTGATATTCTGATGGCGCCCAATGACCGCTGAGAGGAAAATGATACTAAAAAATCAGCAGGAAAGCCGTTTGGGGCTCTCCCGCTGATTTTTTGCACTGCAGGACGGTCAGTTACCGCCTGCTACAGGATTTTCGCTTTAATATTTGACTCTTACCATTCTTTAGTAAGTTCCATATTCCAGTCAAGGGAAAATGATCCGCCTGTCTGGGCTTCCATGCTCTTCACCAGTGCGGCGCGCTCTCCGGCGCTGGTGGCAGGGTCATCCAGGGATTCTTCTGCCCAGTAGGAATAACCATAGAGGTAGCTCTTGTTAAAGTCCTCCCAGGAGTCATAAAGCCCCTGGGCCTTCTGTGCCGCCTCCAGCATTTTGTCCATGGCCTCCTCATAGGAACAGTAACCGGCTGCATAGCCAAAGCCCATAATGGTTCCAACCCGGCTTAAATCCCAGGCGGCGATGGCTCCGTCACCGTAAGCGGACCAGGCGTCATAGGCTGCCATAAGGCAGATAATGGTTTCTTCGTCCAGGTTCTCGCTCTCCAGCGTGGCGGCAAAGGTATCCCGGTCTATATCGCTGCTGAGACCCAGCTCATTCAGGAAGTCAAGAGCGTCCTTGTTGTGGCCCTCATTCATAAGCCAGTCCGCAGTTTCCATCAGTTCGTCGGCATCTGTGATATCCCAGCTGTCTGCAAGACTCTGCTGGGCCTGGGAAACGACGACGCTGAGCTGGCTGTCATCCATGCCCATATCCACCATCATCTTGTAGGTCTCCCGAAGGTTGGCTCCATTTACGGAGTCCAGAACCGCCGTCATGCTGTTGATAAAGCCGATGGTCCCCGCTGATCCTGCGGTGCCGTCCAGAAGCTCCAGGGAAAGGACTTTCATGGCATCCTCTACATCGCTGTTATTTCCCACGAAAACAACGGAATAGTAGCTGTCCTCGGACTCCACATAATAACCATAGGCTTTCCCTGAGGTGATTCCGCTCTTGGCCACGCCTTCTCTGGCCAGGCACTTCACGGCGCCTTCCACGGAGGGAGCCTCCGTATCTTCCCAGCTCACCGTCACGCCGGAGCCGTCCAGAATCAGATTTGCAATGTAATCCGCATAACTTTCAAGACTGTCCACGTCACTGGAATTTCCCGGAACGGTTGCCTTGGAACTTCCCACGGAAACGGCGGAAAATCCTGTTCTGCTGGTTCCGCCGTCCAGACCCATCATGGTGCTTCCTGCCTGGAGCGGCAGGTCTGTCTGGGTAAGCCCCTCAAGCAGAATCACCTTGTAAGAGCCGTCGGAGGAAACATATTCCTGGGAAGTCGGAAGATCCGCTTCCTGGGGCTTTTCTGTCTCCTGGGGTTTTTCCGTGGCCCGGGACTCTTCCTGGACGGTTCCCTCTGTTCCTCCAGCGCTGCCAGATGACAGATCTGTTGTCTCTTTCGGATCTCCGCAGGCTGTCAGGGTCAGTCCCAGAACCATGGCCAACAGCAATACTCCTCTTTTTTTCATACTCCTCATACTCCTTTTAGCGATATGATTTTTACCTGTCCCGGCATTTTCCTTCTCTTTTTTGTCTCCTGGTCAGCAGAGAATTTTTGTCAGAGAAACTGCCGGTTTTGAGAATCCTGTCCACAGGGATTTCCGGCGGACAAGCATCCCTATTATAACCCTGTGCATGGGTTCAGTCAATAAAGATCAGAAAAAAGCGGCGGCGGAAGCGGTAGAAAATTTTGTCAGATTTACTCGAAAAACGGAAGAGGAAACGATTGACAAACCCCCCGATATCCCTTATAGTTATTTCATTGCGTTTGCATCTGAAAAAAGGCCGTGCCTGGGGAGGTAAGTGCGGCCATAAAAGCGGCTCGGTTTCCCTGCCGGGGTACTTTTCAAGCTGTGAGAAGCAGCGCGAAATAACACACCATCCTTTGCGGGAGGCAGGCAGACAAAAAACGGGCCGGGTTATGTGTGAATAACATAGACACGCAGCTTATTTCGGCGCAGGAGTGCGCTGCCGCAAAGGAGATGCATCAAGTGAAAGATACAATTATTTCTTTAAAAGACATTACTGTCTCTTATGATGGCGAGCAGATTCTGGGAGGATTTAACCTGGAGATACATGACGGAGAATTTGTCACGCTCTTAGGGCCTTCCGGATGCGGAAAGACCACTGTTCTGCGCACCATTGCCGGTTTTATCAGGCCGGATGCAGGGGATGTCTTTTTTTATGACCAAAAGATCACTGCCCTGCCGCCCCACAGGCGGGAGGTGAACACAATTTTCCAGAAATACGCTCTGTTTCCGCATTTAAATGTCTATAACAATATCGCTTTCGGCATGCGCCTGAAAGGCCGCAGCGAGAAAGAAATTAAAGAGACCGTCCACAGAATGCTGGCCATGGTGAATCTTACAGGCTACGCTCACAGGGGCATTGGACAGCTCTCCGGCGGACAGCAGCAGAGAGTGGCCATAGCCCGTGCCCTTGCCAATGAGCCCAAGGTTCTGCTGCTGGATGAGCCCCTGGGGGCCCTGGACCTGAAACTGCGGAAGGACATGCAGGCGGAGCTGAAAAAAATACAGAAGCAGACAGGCATCACCTTTGTGTTTGTCACCCACGACCAGGAGGAGGCCCTGTCCATGTCCGATGTGGTGGTGGTGATGGACGGGGGCGTGATACAGCAGATCGGTTCGCCCACGGATATTTACAATGAGCCGAAAAACGCCTTTGTGGCGGATTTCATCGGGGAGTCCAACATACTGGACGGCATGATGCAGGAGGACTATTCCGTGCGGGTTGCCGGGCACAATTTCCGATGCCTGGACAGCGGATTTGGCAAAAACACTCCTGTGGACGTGGTGATACGCCCGGAGGATATCAAGGTGGTGGAACCGGATTCCACCCTTATTGCCGGGGATGTGACGGCGGTGACATTCAAGGGAGTCCACTATGAGATTATTGTGGATGTGGCAGGTTTCAAGTGGATGATACAGTCCACCCAGTGCTGCAGAGTGGGGGACCGCATAGGCTTGTCTCTCACCCCTGATGATATTCATGTGATGAAAAAGTCCGAATATTCGGGCATGTATGGCGACTACAGCACTTTCAGTGACGAGATGGGCGAAGCAGAGACAGAAGGGGAAGGGGATTCCTGCGGGAAAGTCAATGCCTCTTCCGGCACATGGGCAGAAGAGGAGGGCGGCGCAGATGAAATCTGATTCCAAACTTTTGTCCGCTCCCTACACGGTCTGGATGACGGTGTTTATTGTGCTGCCCATGCTGCTGGTGGGGTATTTTGCCTTCACGGACAAGTCGGGCAGTTTTACGCTGGAAAATATTTTAAGTGTGGGGCAGTATTCCAATGTGTTCCTGCGCTCCATCTGGCTGGGAGCTGTGGCCACGGCGGTCTCCCTGGCGCTGGGCTATCCTCTGGCATACATTATCTCAAAGGTGGACGCCAGGCGGCAGAATATCATGGTGATGCTGGTGATGCTGCCCATGTGGATGAATTTTCTGCTGCGCACCTACGCGTGGATGACGCTTCTGGAGGACAATGGACTGATCAACGGAGCTCTGGCGGCCCTGGGCCTGCCCCGGGCCCATATGATCAACACCTCAGGGGCAGTGGTGCTGGGCATGGTCTATAACTATATTCCTTATATGATCCTGCCCCTGTACTCGGTGCTGACCAAAATTGACCGAAGCGTCATAGAGGCGGCACAGGATCTGGGGGCCAACAGCAGGGAAGTCTTTTTGAAGGTGGTGGTGCCCATGAGCATGCCCGGCGTTATCTCCGGTGTGACTATGGTGTTTGTGCCGGCGGTGAGCACCTTTATTATCTCGAAAATGCTGGGAGGAGGCGGAAACCTGCTCATTGGGGATCTGATTGACATGCAGTTTCTGGGCAGCGCCTACAATCCCAACCTGGGTTCGGCCGTGTCCCTGGTGCTGATGGTGATCATTCTGATCTGTATGGGTATTATGAATCAGTTCGACGATGGAGGAGACACTGAGGAAGGAGGCATACTGATATGAAAAAGGCAGGTGCATGTATCTACACCTTTCTCATTTTCCTGTTTTTGTATGCCCCCATTCTTGTGCTGATTGTGTTTTCCTTCAATGACACGGAGACCGGCAGCCGCACGGTGTGGGGCGGCTTTTCCCTGCGGTGGTATCAGAAGCTTTTTGAGGATCGGCTGATTCTGGAGGCTCTGTGCAATACGCTGCTTATCGCGGTGGTGTCGGCGGCGGCTTCCACTGTGCTGGGCACCATGGCGGCCATCGGCATAAACTCCATGAAACGCCTGCCCAGGCGGATTATGATGAACATAACAAATTTTCCCATGGTCAATCCTGAGATTGTCACAGGGGTGTCGCTGATGCTGCTGTTTGTGTCTGCGGTGAGGCTTTTCGGCGGCAGAAGTCTGGGGATGGCCTCCCTGTTTGCGGCCCACATTACTTTCTGTCTGCCCTATGTGATCCTGTCGGTGCTGCCTAAGCTGCGCCAGATGGATCCCAACCTGTATGAAGCCGCCCAGGATCTGGGCTGTCCGCCGGCAAAAGCGTTCTTTAAAGTGGTGCTGCCGGAGATTCTGCCTGGAATTGTCACAGGGATGATTATGGCGTTTACGCTCTCCATAGACGATTTTGTGATCAGTTATTTCACCAGCGGCACCACGCAGACCTTACCCATCTATATCTATTCCATGACCCGGAAGCGGATCAGCCCGGAGATCAATGCGCTGTCCACGGTGCTGTTTGCAGTGGTGATGGTGCTGCTGGTCATTATCAATGTCCGCAGCGTTAAGGATCAGCCGGAAAAACTGCCGGAAAACAACTGATACGGCTTTTCGTTTGAAGAAAGGATATCGGCACACATGAGGAGAGGACATTTCAAGCATTGGAAAAGGGGCTGTGTCGTTGGGTTCAGCCTGTGGGCGGTGCTCTGTCTGGCCCTGTGTCCGGCGCAGAGGGTTCTGGCCGGGGAGGAGGCGGCTCCTGACAGGGGAGTTACCATAAATGTCTACAACTGGGGCGAGTATATCGCCAACGGCACCGACGGCTCCCTGGATGTGAATGAGGAATTCACCCGGCGCACGGGAATTCGGGTCAACTACACCACTTTTGACAGCAATGAGTCACTGTACTCCAAGCTGGCCGGGGGCGGTGCGGACTATGATGTGATTATTCCTTCGGATTACATGGTCTCCAGGCTTATTGACGAGAATATGCTGGCCCGGCTGGATTTTTCCAACATTCCCAATTATCAGTATATTGACGAGAAATTTCGGGATCCCGAGTATGACCCGGGGGGTTTGTATTCTGTGCCCTACACCTGGGGCGTGGTGGGGCTGTTCTACAACACGGACTATATCCAGGAGGAGATTACCAGTTGGTCCGCTCTGTGGGATGACCGTTACAGCGGAAAGATCCTGATGTTCGACAATCCCAGGGACTCCTTTGCCATTGCGCAGTTTATGCTGGGACAGTCCCTGAACACCTGTGATGACAATGACTGGGCGGAGGCGGCGGCTCTCTTAAAGCAGCAGAAGCCCATGGTGCAGGCTTATGTGATGGACCGGATTTTTGACAAAATGGAGAGCTGTGAGGCCTGGATCGCCCCCTATTATTCCGGAGATGCGGCTATTCTGGTGGACAATAACGACAGCATTCGTTTTGTGGTGCCTGAGGAGGGAACCAATTACTTTGTGGACGCCATGTGCATTCCCATTACCTCCACCCACAAAGAGGAGGCGGAGGAGTACATCAATTTCCTCTGTGATCCTGAGATCGCCGGAGCCAACATGAATTATGTGGGGTACTCTACCCCGGAGAGCGCTGCCAAGGCGTATATGGATGAGGAGATGGTGGAAAACCCTATCTATTATCCGGATGAGGAGACCTTGGAGCGCACCCAGGTGTTTGTGAATCTGCCCGAGGATACCAGCAGGCTGGTGGACCGTCTGTGGGCAGAGGCGAAAATGGGAGGGCCGGGAGAATCGGCGGTGCTGATTGCGATAATTCTGGGCTTTTTGGGCGTATACATTGCCATTCTGGTATACAAGAGAAAAAAACGCCGAAGGTGGAACCGTCCTTGAGGCAGAGAGAGGGCTGTGTGGTCGAGAAACCGTACAGCCTTTTTGAATGAAGTTTGTTTTTTCCTTCTCGGACATTGTCCAACTCCTTTCCGTGATGAAAAGGTTGTATAATATCGAGATTGATTTTTACATCACAGTCTTTCAAATCGAAATCGTCAAACAATCTTTATTATTAAATCAATCAACTTATATCTATATAACGAAAAACTGCTGAAGAGACAGTTGAAAACAAAATGATTCCCCGCGCATATACTCTATTATGACAAATGGATGGGGTGGTTTTCAGTGAATCAATATCATAACAATCGGATGTATAGTCCGCCGAATTTGTTCGGTATGAGGACTCCTGGCAGAAACTGTAATCAAAACATGTCCCGCTCTTCCCCTGCTTCCGGCAGTGAAAGGGATATTTTGGATCCTGAGGGAGCTGAAGAGGAACCAGAGAGCACTGCGGCTGCTTGTGTGTGTCCGGAGCCAGGGCCCATGGGCCCGCGGGGGGAGCCGGGCCCGCCGGGCTGCCCTGGTGAGCAGGGGGAACCGGGCCCTCAGGGGGTCACAGGGCCCCAGGGACCCCAGGTTGAGATACCTGATATTACCCGGAACATTACGCTCTGCAATAACTGTTCCGTGGCGCTGACGCCTGGGTACTATGCGGTCAGCTATTATATCTCTACGGTGATGAAAAGGCATGGTTTTATAAAGCTGACGCCTGTATTTAACAACTGTAAACAGACCGTATACGGCGCATATGCGAAGGCGTCAACACAGAAGGAAATTCTGGTGGTTTCAAGGTATTTTATCATAGAAGTTCCGACCGGTTCCACGCTGTTTTTTGTCTGGAATTCTTCCGCGGGAGCTTCCAGTATCAGCGTGAATCTGAGCATAGAAAAGCTCTGCCGATAATGGCGCCGGGGGACAGGTTGAAAAAGGAGGGAGGAAAGAATATGCCCGCTATAAGTCTCTGCATGATTGTTAAAAATGAGGAAATGCACATTGGGCGCTGTCTGGACAGTGTGGCAGAACTGGTGGAGGAGATTATAATCGTAGATACCGGTTCCACAGACCGGACAGTAGAAATTGTGAGCAAGTATACAGAGAAAGTCTATTCATATCCGTGGAAGGATGACTTTTCCGATGCCAGAAATTATTCTTTCTCTAAAGCATCAATGGACTACTGCATGTGGATGGATGCCGATGACATTCTGGAGGAGGCAGAAAAGGATAAATTTCTGCAGTTAAAGCAGTCTCTGTCGCCGGAAGTTGACATTGTAATGATGAAATACAATACCTCTTTTGATGAGGCCGGCAGGCCGTTATTTTCCTATTACAGGGAGAGGTGGATTAGGAACAGCCCCCAATATCGGTGGCTTGGTGCGGTTCATGAGGTGATACCGCCCCAGGGCAGGGTGATATATTCCGATATCGCTGTCAGCCATAAAAAGACAGGCCCTGGAGATCCCGACCGGAATCTGAGAATATATCAGAAGATGGCGGCAGAAGGGAAGGTTTTTGAACCCCGGCAGCAGTATTATTATGGCCGGGAACTGTACTATCACAAACGGTATCAGGAGGCTGTGTCTGTATTGGAACAGTTTCTGCTGTCGGCAGATGGGTGGGTTGAGAATAAGATAGAGGCGTGTTCTGTGTGTGCCAGCTGTTACTATCGACTGGGGCAGGACTGGTCCGCTCTGAACATTCTTCTGCGCAGCATGAGTTTTGATCTGCCAAGGGCTGAACTGTGTTGTGAAATCGGAAAGCACTTCCTGGAGCGCGGAAACTGTCAAAATGCTGTCTACTGGTATGAAACGGCCCTGAGCAGGCCGAAAAATGAATGCTGCGGCGGATTTATTCTGCCGGACTGCTATGATTATGTTCCTTTCTTGCAGCTGTGTGTATGCTATGACAGGCTGGGAGATCGGAAGAAAGCAATAGAGTATAATGAAAAAGCTGGAGTCTGCAAGCCTTATTCCCAGGCATATCTTTATAACAAGCGATATTTTGACAGTCTGTAAATACTGCGGAGCATGGTGAAGATACGCTTTTTATTGGTGCAGGGAGTCTCCAGCTGATGTGATTGCAGCATCTTTCGACAAAAAGGCACAGTTTTCTCGCCCTCGCATAAGTTGTTTGTATAAAGGGTTATCTGAAATACCTTTTACAAAATTTATGGAGGGTGAGTTTTTATGAATCAGAACAATTATTGTAATTGTTGTCAAAATCAGTGCCACCCCTGCTGTGAGCGCGGGCCTGCGGGGCCTAAGGGGGATCAGGGGCCCATGGGCCCTCAGGGGATGAAAGGGGATACAGGTTGTCCCGGTCCTAAAGGTGACAGAGGGGAACAGGGGCCTATGGGTCCTCAGGGGATCCCTGGCGCCCCCGGCGCAAGAGGTCCCAGAGGAAACACTGGTCCGGTGGGTCCTACCGGAAATACCGGTCCCAGGGGCTGCGCGGGTCCCAGGGGTTACGCAGGCCCTCAGGGGCTTCAGGGTATCCAGGGCGTTCGGGGAGATATTGGCCCGAAAGGAGATCCGGGCTGTGAAGGCCCGAAAGGGGATATTGGTCCTCAGGGTCCTGTTGGTCCGGTGGGTCCTGTCGGCCCCGTGGGTCCTCAGGGAGATATCGGTCCCCAAGGCCCCAGAGGGATTCCTGGCCCTACCGGTCCCACAGGCCCCACCGGTTCCATGGGCCCTCAGGGTGTGACGGGTCCCCAGGGTATTCAGGGTGTTACAGGGCCTATCGGCGCTCAGGGACCCAAAGGCTGTCCTGGGGATACAGGACCCACAGGAGCTACGGGAGCCACAGGAGCAACTGGTCCTACCGGTCCTACAGGCCCTACGGGAGCCGCAGGCACCGGGGCAATTATTCCGTTTGCATCAGGGCTTCCGATCTCACTGACCACAATTGTCGGAGGGCTTGCGGGGATTCCTGCCTTTGTTGGTTTTGGAAGCAGCGCACCGGGGCTTACAGTGCTGGGATCCACAATCAATATCACAAACGCCAGTGGAACGCTTTCTAACTTTGCTTTCCAGGTACCGCGTGCGGGCATTATAACTTCTTTCAGCGCATTTTTCAGCACAACAGCGGCGCTCTCCTTGATAGGTTCCACTGTTACGGTAAATGCGCAGATTTACCAGTCGGCAACGCCGGACAATATATTTTCACCCATTGCCGGAACGCTGATCAGCCTGGCGCCGTCACTTACCGGAGTTATCGCCATCGGAACACTGTTAAACGGTGTGCTCACCGGACTCAATATTCCGGTGGCAGCTCAAACACGGCTGATGCTGGTATTTTCGGCAACGGCAAGCGGACTGACCTTGGTAAATACAGTTGCCGGATATGCAAGTGCCGGGCTGAGCATCAACTAATCCCCTTTTACAGTCTGTTTTCCGCTGCAGTGTATATTCTTCTTTTTTTTAAAATTATTGCATGGTAGAACTTTCACAATTGTGGTAAGATATTAATAACGTGTGCGGAGAAAGAAAAGTCTGTTATTTTATGCACGCAGGCAAAAGGATACCTGAAAGGAAATACAAGGAGGACAGGAAAATGAGAGAACTGATGGATTTTGTAAAGGAACTGAGCTTTGTCCGTGTGGGTGGAAGCGCGGAGGAGAAGAGAGCGGCGGAGCTGATCATGGGAGAGGTCAACTGGGCTGCTGAGGAAGCGGGACGGGAAGATATCCGGGGCGAATACATGACATTCCAGATTCCTGGCGCAAAAGTGGAGAAATGTTCCATACAGGCGGCAGGACGGGAGATCCCCTGTGTGCCTTTTCTGCGCTCGGGCAGTATTGACAGGGAGTGCGGCCTTGTGTACATGGATGAAGCTTCCGAAATTGATTTTGCCGGAGTCGGCAGCCTGGAAGGCAAGGTGGTGCTGTTGAACAAACTTGCCGAAGAGGAAGTTTACAAGCGCCTGGTGGAGCATAAGGCATCGGCGTTTCTGGTTATGCAGGGCAAGTATTACATTCCGGAGAAAGAGGCTTCCCTGTATGCCAGGAGACTGCGGGAAAATTTTGCCAGAAACGGAGTGATTCCCGGGTTCGTGATTACAGCGGCGGATGCCCTCTGGCTGGTTCAGGAAGAGGTGGAGAAAATTCAGCTTACGCTGAAACAGGAGGACACGGATCCAGAGAGCCAGAACATATCGGCTGTGATTGAAGGAACAGATCTGAAGGAGGAAAGCATCATCCTTACGGCCCACTATGACTCTGTACCTGTGGGAACCGGCTCCTGGGACAACGCCACCGGCGCTGTGGCCCTTCTGGCGATTTTCAGGCATTTTGTCAAAAATCCCACCAGAAGGACGCTGCGGTTTCTCTGGTGCGGCAGCGAGGAACTGGGGCTTCTGGGTTCAAAAGCATATGTGGAGCAGCAGGAAGAGCTGCTTGATAAGATCGGATTCTGCTTCAATTTTGACATGTGCGGCACAGCGCTGGGGGTGAACAAAATCTTTGCCACAGGGGTGAACGAACTGCGGACCTTTGTGGAACAGTACTGTAAGATCACAGGCTATTCCGCCGAAGTAGGGGCGGGGATTCATTCCAGCGATTCCGCTCCTTTCTGTGACAAGAACATCCCGGCGCTGGGGCTGAGCAGAGAGACAACCACCGCGGAGATACATACCATATACGATTTACTACCCACTCTCAGCGAGAAGGCGATGAGTAAAAACGTAGCTTTTGCGGTTCGGATCATCAAAGATGTGGCAAATGCAGCGGTGCTTCCTGTCAAGAAGGAAATGCCGGAGGAGCGCAGGAAAGAACTGGATAAGTTTTTCCACCGGGACAAAGATAAAGACGCAGATAAGGATAAAGACAAAGCGAAAGAAGAAAAATAATAGGAAGGTCAGGCCGCTCGTATGCTGATTGCCGAAGCCCCCGGAGGACAGGAAGACTAACAGGGGCTTCCCTTTGTGGGAAGTACAGGGGAGATATTGGACAGTCTTCTGGGGGGCTGCGGGCAAGGAGATTTCTGAATGAAAAAAATCTTAAAAAATGCTTTAATTATCACGTTGCTTCTGATGTTGGGTCTTTCCACCGCTGCGCTGGCATACCTGCATTTTTTTACACAGGAGGTCATGGACGTGTCAGGGGAGTGGGCGGGGGAGCTGGACATGACAGAACAGGCTGCGGTGACGGCTCTTGCGTGGCTGCAGGACATAGAAGCCGTTCCCGTTTCTCTGGAAGATATGGGGGCTTATATGCAGAATCTCACGGTTCAGGTGAGACTGAATATGAAACAGACCGCCCAGGGTGAGGGAACTTTCCAGTGCAGTGTCCTGCCAGAGAGTTACGAGATCTGCAGTGAGGCTGCCTATGAGGCCTTTGCCGGGGCGTTTCATATGTTTCTGGCCGAGAGGCTTCGCATGACGGGCTATGAGGGCAGCACCGACAGGGAAGCTCTTGAAGTTCTGGTAACGGAGTCTTTTGGAATGTCTACAGTCTCCTATCTCAGATCCTGTGTTCCCGATCTGCTGCCTGCCCTGGAGGAACTGCAGGCCCAGTATGACGGCAACGGTACTTATGGCGTTCAGGAGGACATTCTGTCCAGGCAGTTTGACAACGATACACCTGTGGCTGCCAGAACGGAACGCTGTATCCGCAGCGGCGTTACCCTGATTCTGTCTGAAGAGGTCAACCCTGCCGTATCGGCGTCCTTTTATGAGTATTATCCTATAGTATATACACTAAAACAACCTCAAAACCAATAGCTCCAATTTAAGCGTGAAGGAAAATACAATGAAAAAAATCCTGCAGAAATTTTGTTCCCTTGTACTGGCCGCTGTGCTGACATGTTCCATGGTGCCTGCCAGTGCGGAGGCCAGCTTTGAGATCCCCGGAATCTGTCAGGTACAGGCAGATTCCGGCACTTCGTACACGGTAAAAACTCTGGATTACTATTACGAAAATAACACCTACCTTTCCCTGCGGGATATGGCCATGGTGCTGAAGGATACGGACAAAGCCTTTTCCCTGGAGGTCACAAGAAATGCCGTGGCTCTGAACAAGGGGCAGACCTACAGGCCGGTGGGCGGGGAAAACACACCTTGGGAGGAGAGTGAGAATCCTGGCATTTCCCTGCAGCGGAATGAGTTCAATGTAAACGGGGAGAGAGTGCTGTATTATACACTGATTATGAGACTGCCTTCAGGATATTATGACTGTTTTATGATGGCCGCAGACCTGGCTATGATCCTGGATGTGGACATTGCGGTTCCTGCCGAAGGCTCCCTGGAAATTCACACTCAGGAACCTTTTAGTGTATCCCCTGTCGCCCTGGAGGAAGACGGTTATTTTTACGGAGTCAACAGTGTCCTTATAGGGGACGCCACCACGGGGGAAGTCTATTACCAGTACCAGTCAGATACGGCATATCCCATAGCCAGCGTTTCCAAGCTGATGGCCTGTCTGCTGACCATGGATGCCCTTGCGTCAGGACAGATTTCCCTTCAGGATCAGGTAACAGTCTCTGAGGCAGCACAGCTTCTGGCATCCTCCGATGACGGAGTGGTTCCCCTGGAAGCGGGACAGCAAATTACGGTGAAAGATCTGCTGGTGGGGGCTCTTCTGCCCTCCAGCAACGAGTGTGTGCTGTGTCTGGCGGAGACCATCGCCGGTTCGGAGGAAGCCTTTGTCCGGATGATGAATGAGAAAGTTGCGGAACTTGGAATGACCCGGGCGGTCTTTTTTAACAGTCATGGTCTGCCGGTCTTCACGGAAGAGGCGGTTCCCTCCAAGCGTCAGAACCGTATGAGTACGCAAGATTTGTTCCGGATGGTATCTCATCTTTTGAAAGTATATCCCCAGATTACGGACATCACTTCCATGAGAAATGCCACTCTGGAATCCCTGGGGGTGGCGGTGCGCAATACCAACCCGTTGCTGTACAATCTGCCCGGCGCCACCGGCCTGAAGACCGGAACCACCAACAAAGCCGGCGCCTGCCTGGTCACATCTGTGACTGTGGATGACGGAGTCATGGAGCATGATTTGGTGGTAATCGTACTGGGCACGGAGAATTCCACAGAGAGAGGGCGCGTCTCGGCCCTGCTGGCAAGATATGCCCTGCAGGCCTTTTATATGGACAGGCCGGAAGGCGGGGAGTCCGGGCAGATTTCCGGAAGCCTGCCCGTCCATGCCGAGGCGGCAGTGGAGTGCATTATCCGGACAGCCAGGAAACATTGACGATGGAGGAGAGTGGCTGGGGTGTTAAAGGGATTACAGCTATTTCTGCTCTGAAGTTTCTTCTGGTGTGCACAGCAGGAAGATTTGAAAATTGGTTAGGAAGCCTCTGACCAATTCTCAAATTTCCTGCCAAAAAACAGGCAGATTTTTATAAATTAAATATAGTGCAAAAACCGCTTGTCTAAATTTCTTTTTGCTTTTCTGCTGAGAGACAGTTAAATATATCTTCATAGTCCATATCTGCCATGGGAGTATCAAATGACAGATTAAGAAGCTGTATTTCCACCCATTCTCTCCAAAGATCAATAAACAGACTCTGGCTGTCTAAAAAAGTGGCAGCAGAATCAAATCCAAATGGGGGATCAAAATACTGCAGTTACTTTCTTCTTCTGTTATGTAAATGGTGGTGTTTTCCATTTTTTCTCCCTATACAAAAATAACGGAGAGGCTGGCTGCTTTGAGTGATTTGCTTTTTTCTTATATCTACCTCCTGAATCAGTGAAACTCATTTGCTTTGAACTTTGACAACTGCACATTCAATCAG